>Ga0209723_1000945_pt1 | contig 49244 bp, 48 predicted proteins | sample BiotimSIPDNA_2_FD_185750 | JGI IMG/M metagenome (GOLD analysis project Ga0209723, IMG submission 185750) | Anaerobic biogas reactor microbial communites from Washington, USA - Biogas_R2 time_0 SIP DNA (SPAdes) (version 2) | ecosystem: Engineered > Bioreactor > Anaerobic > Unclassified | place... | reverse complement strand
CGCCCTCTATGCCGCCCGTCCCATCGGGACGACGGAAACGATCATCAAGAACGCCATCGAGCCGGTGATGCTGGACATCACCCTGCTGGAGATCCGCCGGGAGCTGGACTATCTGGAAGACCGGGAGCTGCTCGCCGTCGAACGATCCCGCGTCGTTCCCGTCTGGTCCGCGAAGATCAACCGTCTGGGCGTCGATCTCGTGGAATACACGGTGCCCTGTGATCCCGGAATCGCGCGCCCGGAGAAGTGGTGGTAGCCATGCCGCGCCGCTCGAAGATCCTCGACCTGCCCCCGGATGTAAAAGCCGAACTGGACCGCCGCCTGATTACTGGCGGTTTCTGCGACTACGAAGGGCTTGCCGCCTGGCTTAAGGAACAGGGTTACGATATTTCCCGCTCCGGCGTTCACCGTTACGGGCAGGGGTTTGAGGACCGTCTGGCATCCATCCGGATCGCCACCGAGCAGGCCCGCGCCGTTTCTGAAGCCGTGGGGGACAGCGAAGGCCACATGAACAACGCCCTGATCACCCTGGTGCAGGAAAAGGCCTTTGACGTCCTGGTCAATCTCCAGACGGAAGACCCGCAAGCCTTTGCGAAGATCTTCCCGAAGCTGGGCGTCATGGTGGCGAAACTGAGCAAGGCCAGCGTGGATCAGAAGAAATGGATGGCGGAGAGCCGGAGAAAGGCCTTGGAAGATGCCGCTGATGCCGCTGAGAAAACGGCGAAACAGGAAGGCGTTTCCCCGGCGACCATCGAGAAGATCCGGCGCGACGTCCTGATGATGGCGGGCTGATGAGATGAGCAAAGGCAACGCGAAGATCACGCCGGCCAACCCCGGCGGTCTTTTTCTCCCCTACCAGGAGCGGTGGATTCTCGACCGGTCCCGTCTGAAGCTGATGGAGAAGGCCCGGCAGATCGGCCTTTCCTGGAGCACGTCCTACGCCTGCGTGGAGCGGACCGCCGAAGCGGGCGCCCGTCATGACCAGTGGGTCTCCAGCCGCGACGACCTGCAGGCCCGACTCTTCGTGGAAGACTGCAAGATGTGGGGAAAGGTGCTTCAGCTCGCCGCCGAGGATCTGGGAGAACGGGTCATCGACGAGGAGAAGAAGATCTCCGCCTATGTCCTGCATTTTTCCTCCGGGAAGCGGATTCACTCCATGAGCTCCAACCCGGACGCCCAGGCCGGCAAGCGCGGCGGGCGCGTCCTGGACGAGTTCGCCCTGCATCCCGATCCCCGCAAACTGTGGAGCATCGCCTATCCGGGCATCACCTGGGGCGGTTCCCTGGAGGTCATCTCCACCCACCGGGGGAGCGCGAATTTCTTCAACGGCCTGGTGCGCGAGGTCAAGGAACACGGAAACCCCAAGAACATCAGCCTGCACCGGGTCACCCTGGAAGACGCCCTGACCGACGGCTTCCTCTATAAGCTCCAGCAGTCCCTGCCGGCGGACGACGAGATTCAGGGGATGGACGAGGCAACCTATTTCGATTTCGTCAAGTCCGGCTGCGCCGACGAGGAATCCTTTCAGCAGGAATACATGTGCAATCCCGCGGACGACGCCACGGCCTTTCTGGAATACGACCTGATCGCCGCCTGCGAGTATGGAGCGACGGAAAACTGGCGGCTGAGCCTGGACGGGCGACGCCCGGAAGGCCCGCTGTACGCCGGTCTGGACATCGGACGGAAGAAGGATCTGACGGTGCTGTGGGTCCTGGAGAAGCTCGGGGACGTCCTCTATACCCGCGAGGTCATCGCCCTGAGAAACATGAGCAAGCCCGACCAGGAAAAGGTGCTCTGGCCCTGGCTGGCCCGTATGAACCGGGGCTGTCTGGATTACACCGGCCTGGGCATCGGCTGGGGCGACGACGCGAAGAAGAAGTTCGGCGAGTACCGCATCGAAACCGTGACCTTCACCCCCCATGTCAAGGAGGCCCTGGCCTATCCCGTCCGGGGGGCGATGGAGGACCGTAAACTGCGGATTCCCTACGATCCCAAAATCCGGGCCGATCTGCGGTCCGTGACGAAGGAAACGACGGCTGCGGGAAACATCCGCTTCACGGCGGAACGCTCGGAAGACGGCCACGCCGACCGCTTCTGGGCCCTGGCCCTGGCGATTTCCGCGGCGGGTACTGACATCGGCGGTCCGGTGGAATATCAGGCCGTCTCCCGAAGACGGTTCTCGACAACATCTGATCAATCGCCGACGGGCGTCTATCGACAGCGAGGTGCTTACTGATGGCAATACTATTCGATCAATTCGGGCGGGAAATCCAGGTCGAAAAACGACCGGAAACCCGGCAGATCGCCGTGACGACGATCCGGGACCGGTGGAGCAATTATCCGTCGCAGGGGCTGACTCCCGAACGGCTGAGTGCGATCTTCAAGGAGGCCGACGGCGGGGATGTGGCCCGGCAGGCGGAACTCTTCGAGGAAATGGAAGAGAAGGACACACACCTGTTCTCGGAGCTGCAGACCCGGAAGAATGCCGTCCTGGGGCTGGACTACGACATCACGCCCTGGTCGGAATCCGCCGAAGACCGGAAGATCCGCGATTTTGTAGCCGACTGCCTGTTTTCCCTGGAACCCCTGGAGGAATCCCTGCTTGATTTGCTGGACGCCGTCGGCAAGGGCTATGCTCTGTCGGAGATCCTCTGGGGATTCGACGGCTCCCGTGCAGTGATTGAACGCCTGGAGTGGATTCACGCCAAGAAAGCGGTCTTCTACGAACGAGGCGCTGATATTACAGCCCGGAGCTTCGAGGTTCCCCGGATACTCACGGAAGCGGAGCCTGTTTACGGGGAGATTATGCCTCCCTTCAAGCTCGTCTATCATAGATACAAGGCCCGCTCAGGATATGATACCCGCGCGGGAGTGTTGCGGGTTTGCGCCTGGATGTACCTCTTCAAGAACTATGTATTGAAGGACTGGGTGGCCTTCGCCGAAGTCTTCGGCATGCCTCTGCGCCTGGGGAAATACGATCCGCTGGCAGGCAGGGACGAAAAGGACGCTCTGCTTGCCGCCGTCCGTTCCCTGGGTTCCGATGCAGCGGGGATCATTTCGAAGAATACGGAGATCGATTTTATAGAGTCCGCCAAGGCCACAGGGGCAGACAACCTCTACGATGCACTGGCGAATTTCTGCGATAAACAGATGTCCAAGGCCATTCTCGGCCAGACTGCGACGACGGAAGGCACCCCGGGCAGGCTGGGCAACGATGATGTCCAGGACAAGGTGCGCCATGACCTGGTGGTGTCCGACGCCGAAGCCCTGTGCAGGACGATCCGTTTTCAGATCATTCGCCCCCTGGTGGGGTGGAACTTCGGCTGGGACAAGCCCTTGCCGTGGTTCAAGATTTTCCATGAACAGCCGGAAGACCTCAAGACCACCTCCGAAGTTTACGTCAACTTGAGCAAGATCGGTTTTTACCCCTCTGCCGAGCATGTGGCGGAAAAGTTCAAGATCCCGATGCCTCAGAAAGGGGAAACGATCCTGATGCCGCCGGAAAAGGCGGAGCCTCCGGCACCCGTAGCGAACAAAACGCCGGGAACTCGGGTCATCGCCGCCAAGGATGGAGCGACGGAAGCGGAAAAGGACGCCGCCGACCTGATCGCTGACCGTCTTGGCCGGGAAAGCATGGCCCTGACGGATGAATTCTTCCTGACGCCGCTCAAGCGGCTCGTGGAAAAGGCGGAAAGCCTGGAAGAGCTTCGGGACAGCATCCTGGATCTCTACAGCGGCATGGACCCGGCAGACCTCGGCGGCTTGATGGCGCAAGCCATGATGATCGCGGATATGGCGGGCCGGTATGAGGTCGGCGATGGCAATTGATCCGGCACTGTCAATAGTTTTTAAACTGCCTTTCCAGGAGCAGGAATCGTTCTTTAAAAACAAGCTGAACATCCCCACGGCCCGCTGGGACGATCTGTGGAAAGGTCAGCACGCCAGAGGATTCATGATCGCCGGGGCGATTAAGGCCGAGCTTCTTGCGGATTTCCGGACCGCCGTGGACAAGGCGATCAGCGACGGCGTCACCCTTCGGGATTTCCGCAAGGACTTCGACCGTATCGTGGCGAAGCACGGCTGGAGCTACAACGGTTCCCGCAACTGGCGCAGCGAAGTGATCTACTCCACGAACATCCGCACGGCCTACGCCGCCGGACGCTGGGCGCAGCTTACCGATCCGGACATGCTGAAGTTCTACGGCTTCCTGGTTTACCGCCACGGCGACAGCATCCATCCCCGCCCCCTGCATCAGTCCTGGGACGGCACGACGCTGCCGGCCAACGATCCCTGGTGGGATTCCCACTACGTCCCCAACGGCTGGGGATGCAAGTGCAAGGTCTTTGCCGCTACGAAAGAGGAGTGGCAGGCGGCGAAAGAGAGCGGCAAGGGCGAGGCCCCTCCTTCTCCCATCGACCCGAAGACGGGCGAGCCGGTGGGGATCGACAAGGGTTGGGGCTACAACGTGGGCAAGGCGTCCGGGAAGGATTACCGGGTTTTGAGCGACAAGTTCGAGACGCTTCCCGCGGATATCGCCCGGAAATGGATGGACGAATTTCTGAAAGGCCCGACCTTCGAACGCTTCTTTGCCGGCAGGATTAAGGCTGATTTCCCGGTGGCGGTGCTGGGTGAACGGGAGCGCCGAATTCTGGGAGCGGTGTCGCAAACCGTTTGGCTGTCTGAAGAAAGCCTGCGGAAAAATCGGGGACTGATTGCCGGGAATCCCGGACATCCGGAGTTGACCCTGGCCGAATATCAACTGCTTCCGGAGATCGTCACGGACCGGGCGGAGGTCATTATAAAAGACGGCGCCACCACGATGGTGTTTGTCAAACTCGCCGGTCGTTTCTACCATGCGGCGATTAAGACCACGAAGAGCAGGGCGGACGTGTTTTTAACCTCCTTTCGAAGGGTAGACGATGTAAGGCGGGAAGTGGATAGGATCAAACGGAAAACAGGTGTCGTTGTGGTGAAGGATGAACTGTAAAAGGCTTCGGGTGGGGCCTCCCATTGAACCCCACATATCAGTCCGCCTGGCGGCGTCTTACGGCCGGGAGAATGTCACCGTGTCACCGAAGCCTTAATAAGAATATCAGCCCCTTGCGGTGAAAAGTCAAGGAGAAACGGCAGATGCCCGACATCACCATTCGAATCGACGACAAACCCGTCCTGGACGCCCTCAACCGCCTGTCCCGGAAAATGGGCGACCTTTCCCCGGTTCTCAGGGTGATCGGCGAGGAACTGGTGAAGTCCACGGAGTCGCGGTTCAACAGTCAGGGTCCTGCTCCCGACGGCGCCCGGTGGGCGGCGCTGTCCCCGGCCACCCTGAAACGGAAGAAGCATTCCAAGATTCTGACGGAGCTGGGGTACCTCCGGGGGAGCATCCATTCCCAGATGATCGGTACGCATGCCGTGGCTGTGGGGACGAACAGTGTTTACGGGGCGATTCATCAGCTCGGCGGAACTGCAGGAAGGGGCCGCAAGGTTCGCATCCCCGCCCGGCCCTATCTGGGGATCAGCCCGGAGGACAGCGGGCGGATTGCGGGGATCGTGGAACGGTATCTGGAGGGCAAGGTTTAATGCTTTTTCACTTAGCTTCTTAAGCCACACTTTAAGGGGTTCATTTTATGAAGAAAATGAACGTTGACCGTCCGGAAAAACGAAATCGGTGACAGACTGGAGGACCCTTTTGAGGTCTTTTGGCGGAAAAACGACGCTCAAATTTGCCCTGTAAGCGGTTATCTGTGTCAGGCGCGATCAAACCTTCGCGCGAAAAACGATCTCAAAATTTAAAGTATGTTTAAAGCTATTTCCGGGGAAATTGCAGTCTGAGTCAGGAGGGGTTTTGACGATGGGAGAGAAAATCCGGGTTCTTTTGAAGGAAATGACGGGAGTGCCCGGGGAATTCCAGGTACTGCCCGCGGGCAGGATCGACATGAAAGGTTACGGGTCGGCAACCCTGGACGAAGCCGGCGCGACGGCGATCATCGCCGAGTTCGCCAGGCGCGGCCTGGATATGGTTATCGACTATGAGCACCAGACCTTGAAGGACAGCCAGGCCCCCGCGGCGGGATGGATCAAGGCGCTGACCTGGAAGGGAGCCGATGGGCTCTGGGCGGTCGTGGACTGGACGCGGCAGGCGTCGAACTATCTGGCCAACAGGGAATACCGGTATTTTTCCCCGGTGGTGCTCATCGAGGAGGCGTCGGGACGGATTGTCGCCATGCTTAACGTGGCCCTGACCAACATGCCCCGGATCGACAACCTGAAGCCCCTGGTGGCGAAATGGAATTTAACCGGAGACGGGGAACCCGCCTCCCAAAACAAAGCGAAGGAGATTGTCATGATCGAAAAATTGAGGAAACTCCTCGGCCTGGCGGACGATGCCGGGGAAGACAAGGTTCTCGAAGCGGCGACCCTGGCCGTCAACACGGCGAAGGAGGCGGGCGGCAAGGGGGAAGTCGTCGCCTGCAGGGAAGTCCTGGAGGCCCTGGGAGCGAAAGAGAATGCAGACAGGGAAGAGGTGATCCGGATCGTCGCTTCCCTCAAGACCCCCGGTGACGTCGCCGTGCAGTTAAGCCACCAGGTGGCTGAGCTCACCCGGAAAATCGCCGAAATGAATCAACAGGATCTGATTGCCCTGTCCCTCAAGGAGGGGAAGACCTCTCCCGAAGAACTGGACAAGTGGGGGCGGGACCTGGCCCTGAAAAATCCGGATCAGTTCAAACTCATCGTCCTGTCCCGTCCCGCGGGAAGCGTCATCCCCGTGGAAGGGCTGCGCGTTCTGAAAGACTCCGATCCGGGGAAGATGGACGATGCACAGAAGAGCATCAACGCGATGATGGGCATCGATGAAGACACGTTCAAAAAATACAACCAGTAGCCCTGAGCGGGGGAAGGAGGAATAGCATGACTGCTTTAGCAGATGACAAGAAAACCGAATACCGGGAAGGCGTCGAGATTTCCATTCCTGTCGATGACGGAGACAAGATTTATGCCGGCGCGATGGTCTGCGCCAATGCCGACGGTTACGCCGTTCCCGGCGCCGATACGGCAGGGTTGATCTTCATGGGCATCGCCCGTGAACAGGCCGACAACGCATCCGGCCAGGACGGCGACATCAGTGTCCTGGTCCGTCGGCGCGGCCTGTTCAAGATGTCCTTTGCTACGGCGATTACCGAGGCCAACGTGGGAGACAGCGTCTATATTGCCGACGATCAGAATGTCGATCTGGTCGGGAACGTAACCAACGACATTTTCGCGGGAATTATTGCCGAATACATCGACACGACCCACGCCTGGGTGGACATCGAACCGGCCGTCCGGCAGTCGGATGCCGCCGCGCACATCGCCGACGGGAACGCCGCCCATGCAGCCAGCGCGATCTCCATTGCCGACGCGGGATCGTTCACCTCCCAGACCGAAGTGGAGGCGGCCCTGCAGGAGATTTACCAGCATCTGAAAAGCGCGAAGGGGATTATCGATATCCCGACCCCGTATTTCACGAATGCAGGCGTAGCCCTCGCCGCTTTTTCCGACGGCGACAGCGCCACTCCCGGATTCTGTGTCACGGAGAAGGGTCTGGGTATCCGCTGGAACAACCACGCCACGCCCGGCGCGGTGGGAACGAAGGTTATCGTTCCTCCCGACATGGATGTGACCGCGAACGCGGTTCTGCACGTCCTTGCCGCAAAGACCGGCGCAACGGTTGGCGACGCCACGAAGTTCACCATCGCGGCTTACAACAACGTGGTTGACGCGGCCTACGACGCGGATACCGACTTCGGTGGCGACACCAGCGCCATGACCGGTGACGCCACGGCCAAAACGGTCCAACACGAGACGCTCACCCTGGCCCTGGCCAACCTGGCAGCCTATCCGGCGGCGATGGAGTTGACCATCAAACCGAAGGACGGCACGCTCGGAACGGACGATGTGATCCTGCTGGCGGTCTGGATCGAATACAAGAAGAAGCTGCTGACGGCGTAACATGAACCATGAACCGGGAGAGAGCGCCGCTCTCTCCCGCAAACCGGAAAAGGAGTGCATGACATGATTGTCAATCAAGCGAATCTGCAGGGAATTTACAAATCCTTCAACACGATCTTCAACCAGGCATTCGATGCTGCCCCCAGCCAATGGCCCCTGGTGGCCATGCAGGTGCCGTCCACGGGGCGCAGCGTGGATTACAAATGGCTGGGCGATTTCCCCATGATGCGGGAGTGGCTCGGCGACCGGGTTTTAAAGGACCTGTCCGCCTTCAAGTACGAAATCACCAACAAGGACTATGAATCCACCATCGAGGTGGACCGCAACGATATCGACGACGATCAGATCGGCGTCTACACGCCCATGATTCAGGGGCTTGCCCAGGCCGCGAAAGTGCACCCGGACATCCTGGTCTTCGCCCTCCTCAAAGCGGGATTCGACACGGGATGTTTCGACGGACAGTATTTTTTCGACAGCGATCACAGCGTCAACGGCGCTTCCGTTTCCAACACCGGCGGTGGAGACGGAACTCCCTGGTATCTCCTCGATCTGTCCCGGCCCATCAAGCCCATCGTCCTGCAGATCAGGAAGCGCCCCCAGTTCGTCGCGATGGACAAACCGGACGACGAGAATGTCTTTATGCGGAAGAAGTTCCGTTACGGTGTGGATGACCGGAAAAATGTCGGCTACGGTCTGTGGCAGCTTGCCTACGGCAGCAAGCAGACCCTGGACGCGACAAACTATGCCGCGGCCCGGGCGGCCATGATGGCCTTCACCAACGACGAGGGCGTGCCGTTGGGCATTACGCCGACCCACCTGGTGGTCCCCCCGACGCTCGAATCCAACGGCCGGACCGTTGTGGAAGCGCAGTTCGACGCCAACGGGGCAAGCAACGTATGGTACAACACCGCGAAGCTGGTGGTTGTGCCCTGGCTGGCTTAGTCGACAACCAATAAACAGGCGGTGGCATGTCCCACCGCCTGAATTACAAGGAGAAGGACGATGATTCGTATCAGAAGCAAAAGGGACGGCTTCCGCAGATGCGGAATAGCTCACCCATCGATGACCGTTGAATATCCGGACGGCCGGTTTTCCAGGGAAGAACTGGCAGTGTTGAAAGCTGAGCCGATGCTGCTGGTGGAGGAAATCGAGGAGGAGGAAAATCCCGGTCCGGAAACAGAAACAGGGGGCGGGGGAGAGAAAAATCCCTCTGCCGGAGAAAACAGAAAAGAGCAGGTCAAAACCGGAAAGAAAGGTAAGACATCGTAATGGCTTACTGCACCCAGGAAGAGTTGGAACAGCTGGTTCCGGAACAGGATCTGATCCAGTTGACCGACGACGCGATCCCCCCCGCGGCGATCGACGCGGACAACGTGGCCCGCGCCATTGCCGATGCCGGGGAACTCATCGACGGCTATCTGCGGGAGCGCTATACGCTGCCTCTGGAGCCCGTTCCCGGTCTGCTCAACACCCTGGCCGCGGACATCGCAGTCTGGCGGCTCTACGCCCGGAGGGCGAACATCGACCCGATGGAGGGCGTCAAGGAACGGTACCGTAACGCCCTGAAGCTGCTGGAGCAGATCCGCGACGGCAAACTCGCTCTCGGGGTTGGGGCGCTGACCACCCCGGAGACAGGCGGCGGTTCCGCTGCCGTCTCCACACCGGGAAATCGCATCTTCACCCGCGTCACCCTGAAAGGATACTGAGATGCTCAGCGAAATCGAAGAGGCAATCGCCGCCCGGATCAAGGAGAAGCTCGCCGCCGCGGCGGGTTATGTGGCCGTGCAGCGGGGAACGGAAGGGATTCCGCAGCCGGCGGTCTATGTCTCCCTGGAAGAAGGGGCCTTCGAGAAGGTGTCCTCCGATTCGTTCCGCCAGACGGTGAAGGGGTATGTGGACATCGTTTTTTCCCATCTGGGAAACGAGGAGCAGCGCCGCCGGGGGATCTATCCGATCCTGGAAGGGATCGTCCAGACCCTCCTGCTCCAGACCCTGGGGCTGGGGATTGCCCCCCTGAGGCCGAAGGCCTTCCGGAACGTCACGTCGGAGGCCCTGCGGGCGAAAGGCCTGCTGGTTTATTCCCTGGAATTCGAGACGGGCTGCCATCTCCGGAAACTGGACGAGGAGGCGGCTGCCGATCTCCTGCGGGTGGGGCTGAACTATTACCTGCAGGATCCCGAGGACGACGAGGTGGCCGATGCAGCCGATCTGATCGGCGAACCGGCCCCCGAACCGGAGCCGTAACACCAACGATCATCTCATAAAAGGAGAAAGCTCATGAAAGTGCTGGCCAAACCGGGCGCGAAATGCCCGATGGAACACAAACCCCGGGCGTACATCACGGACTCCGTTCCCGTGGACGTTCCGGATTCGATCTATTATCGGCGGCTGCTCGCCGACGGCTCCCTGATTTTCGCGGGAGCGGACGCGGCCGTAGAACCGGGAGGTGAAAAGTAATGGCATCGGAAAACATTTCCTTTGATTCCATCCCCGCGTCCATCAGGAAACCGGGGAAGTATTTCGAGTACAACACCAAACTGGCCGTGCGCACCCTGCCGGCCAACAGGCAGCGCCTGCTCATTGTCGCCCAGCGGCTGAGCACCGGGTCGGTGGCGCAGAAAGTGCCGGCGCAGGTCTTCTCCGACTCGGAAGCGGCCGCGTATTTCGGCGAGGGCTCCATCGCCCACCTGATGGTCCGGGCGGCGATCAAGGCCTATCCCTATCTGGATCTTTCCGTCTGCGCCCTGGACGATTCGGCCACTAATCCCGTCGCCCGCGCGGAAACCCTGACCCTTGCCGGCCCGGCGACGACGTCGGGAGTCATTGCGCTTTCCGTCGGCAATGTCGTCATTGAAGTGGGCATCGCCACCGGGGATACGGCGGTCAAAATCGCCACGGCGATCAAGGCGGCCCTTGACGCCGGATATCCCGATCTGCCCTTCACGGTTTCCCAGGGAACCGCTCCCAACGACCACATCCTCACTTTCACGGCCAGGAACAAGGGAACCGTCGCCAATCAGGTGGACTTCGCCGCCGAGGCGACCGCATCCGGCGTGACGGCGGCTCTGGCCGAAACGACCCCCGGTTCCGTCGATCCCGACATCGACGACGCCCTGGAAGCGGTATTCGCCGAGGATTACACCCTCATTGCGACCCCATTCAACGATCAGACCTCCCTGACGGCCCTGCGGGATCATCTGGACAGCGTCTCCGGCCCGATGGAGCAGCGGCCCGCCGTTGGGATTTACGGATACGACGGGGTGCTCGCCGACTGCACGACCCTGGCGGGGAACATCAACTCCGGCCGCATCCTGTGCGCCTATCTCCGCGGAACGAAATCCCCCGCCTACGAGATTGCGGCGGCAATGGCGGCGGTCATGGCCTCCGAGGAAGACCCGGCGCGGCCCCTGAACACCCTGGAGTTAAAGAAGATCGCGGCGCCCCCCGTGGCCTCGCGCCTGTCCCGGACGGAGCAGGAAAGCCTCCTCTATAACGGCGTCACGCCCCTGGAAGTGGGGCCCGGAGAAAAGGTGCAGATCGTCCGGGCGATCACGACCTACATCCACGATCCCCAGGGCATCGATGACGTCTCCCTGCTGGATGTGACGACCATCCGCACCCTGGATTACGTGCGCAAGGCCTGCCGGGAACGGATCGCCCTGCGCTTCCCGCGGGAAAAGCTCTCTTCGAAGACCCCGGACAAGGTACGCGATCAGCTCCTCGACGTCCTCTATTCCCTGGAGTCGCTGGAAATCGTGGAGGAAGTGGACGCCAACGCCGCCGGTCTCGTGGTGGAACGGGATCTCCAGGACGTCAACCGCCTCGATGCGAAGATCCCCGTGGACGTCGTCAACGGCCTGCATGTCTTTGCCGGGCGCATCGATCTCTTGCTGTAAGGAGGGTTAAATCATGTCTGAACTGTTTGTATCCCGGGTGCTCCTGGAAGTGAACGGGCAGAGCGTGACGGACTTCGCGTCCGTCGAGGAAAACGAATACGAGGTTTACAAACCCGTGAACCTCATGAACGGGACGGGCCACTTCAAGACCACGGAACGCTATGGGCTGAAGCTGGACTACGTCGTCCCCGCCGACGGCGAGGAATTCGATTTCAACAGCGTGGCCGGCGGCGTGATCACCATCGACAAGCAGAACGGGAAGCGGACCACCTATACCGGCGTCTATGTCACCAAGATCGGCGCAGCCAAATACGGCGATGACAAGGAAGTCGTCAAGACCATCGAGTTTTCCGCGAAGGCCAGAAAGGAGAATTAGCCCATGCTGACGGAAAAGGGAAGTCTTCCCGTGGGGATTGAATACGCGGGGAAAGTGCACCGGGAGTTCGAAATCCGGGAGCAGCGGGTCCGTGACCTGGTGGCCGTCTACGACAACCCGGAAACGGCCAGACGGGCGGAAAGCAACGACGCATTCATGGGCTTGTGCATTCTGGCCGGCCAGGTCGTGTCCCTGGGGAGCCTCCCGGCGGAAGCGATCACGCCCGAGCTGATCATGGATATGGCGCAGGAGGATTTCAACGAACTGAGCGCGGCGGCGAAGCGGCTGGAGGAACGCCGCAAATCCTTTCGCGGCGAGGCGTAGGGACACGTACCGGAAGATCGTCGCCCTGCTGAAGCTGGGCGTCGATTATCCGTCGATTCTGGCCATGCCCCTCGGCGAGGCGGAGAACCTCCTGGAGGTCTGGCACGAGATGGTCAACCCGGAAGAGAAAAGGTCCGTGAAATACCGGGTGAAGAGGGATTGATACCACCATGACGAACATGAAGGTCTTCCTGGAACTGGTCGCAGATTCCCGCAGGATGAAAGACGGGATGAAACAGGGCGAACGCGCCATGTCCGGTTTTACGCACAAGGCGAAGGCGGAAATGGCGTCGCTCCGGAATGCCGTCGGCAGCCTCCAGGGCAGGCTTGCCGGGCTGGGCGTGTCGATTGGAGCGGGCGCCCTGATGTGGCAGTCGGCCAATCTGGACAAGTCTCTCACGCAGATCGGCCAGACGGCGGGCGCAACGGCCCTTCAGGTGCGGCAACTCCGCGGCGATCTGTTCCGGCTGGGAAAAGACTCCGGGCAGGATGTGGATAACCTCAAGGAAGGTTTCAATGTCCTGGTTCAGTCCGGACTGAACATGAAGGAAGCGAAGGCGACCCTGGAAGGGGTCAACACGGCGATGGCGGTCACCGGCTCCGAGGCCCGGACACTGGCCGGTGGTCTCACCGTGGCGTCAACGGCTTTTCAGTTCGATCTGGCCAAACCGGGGCTGGCCCTGGAACTGCTGGACAAGATGACCGTAGCGGGGCGGCTGGGGAATGCCGAACTGGAAAACCTGTCCGGTATTTTTGCCCGCGTGGGGGTCAACGCCGCCTCGGCGGGAATGAACTTTGACGCGACCCTGGCCTTTGTCGAGGCGCTCTCCCAGATCGAACGGGAGCCGGAGAAGCTGGCTACGCTGGCAGACAGCACTCTGCGCGTCTTCACCAATTTGAGATATATGGCGGAGGCCCAGAAGGCCACGGGCGTCCGCTTCTTCGATGCCGAGGGGCAGCGTCGGGACGCGATGGCCGTCCTGGAGGACATCCGGAAGAAATACAAGACGTTGACCACGGATGCCCAGCGGGCCGAATTCGTGCAGAAAGCCTTCGGAAAGGCGGATCTCGACACGATCAAGGGATTCAGAACCCTCTTGAGCGGGAACTCCCTGGACGACGTCCGCCGGTTTTCCCAGGAGATCGGCCAGGCGGGTGGGACACTGAAGCGGGACATGAAGGACGCCACGGCGAATCTCGTCGATCAGGCAGGCCGGTTGAAGGCTTCTCTGCGGGAAGCGGCGGACGGGTTTGCCGCTCCAGTCAACAAGGCCCTGGCGGATCTGATTGCCTGGAGCATGGCAGGCAAAAAGGACGGTGGACTGGGTCTGTCGGGCAAGGAGATGCTCGGCTATGGGGCAGGAATCAGCATCGCAACCATGCTGGCCGGTCGGTATGGCGGGAAGGCAATCGGGGGATTCCTGAAGAAACGGGCGGGAACGGCGGCGGGCATCGCTGAAGGAAAGGCCGTGCAGGCCGCCACGGGTGTGACGCCTGTCTTCGTGACGAACTGGCCGGGAGGATTCGGGGGAGCAGCCCTGGAGGCGGCAGGTGCGGGCGCGGTTGCCAGAACGGGCCTGGGAACCCTGAAAAAACTGGGAGGAAACGCCCTGAAATTCGCCCCGGCGGCGGGCGTCTGGGGTCTGGGAGCGGGAACATCAGCCCTGGCAGGCTACGGTATCGGCAACCTGCTTAACCGGGGTCTCGGCTGGCTGTCCGGAAAGGCCAGCGGCGGAAAATACAAAGGGGAAGGCTGGCTGGGCGACATGCTTTACAGCCTGGTGCATAAGGAGAAAAAACAGGAAAACAAGATCAATCTCTCTATCCGGGTTGACCAGTACGGCCGGGTGATCACCAACTCGAACGACATGAATACGACACTGAACGTAAGCATGGCAAGGGGGGCCTTCTAATGGCCGCCGAACTGAACGTCGGAGTTCTGGCCGGCATTCCCCTGGAAATGGAGATGCTCGACGATTCCTTCGCCTGTGCCATCGCCCGGTACGCCTATCCCTTCGCCGACGGCGCGGATCTGGAGGACATGGGCCAGCGCGCCCGCATGGTGCGGGTGCGGGCGTACTTTTACGACAACGCCGAAAAGGACACCTACGATGACCATATCGCCCTGATCTCCCTCCTGTCCGACCGGAAGCTGGTGGATTTCGAACACCCGAAGTACGGCCTGATGAAAGGCAAGATCGAGGAGCTCAACGTCCGCCACGACGACCGTCAGCGGTGCGCCGAGGTGGACATCGCCTTTGTCGAACAGATGCGGGGAACCATCGAGCCCCTGACGCGGCCCGCGGTCCTGTCCACGGTGGAGGAGGCGTACATCGCCGGGCAGGAAGAACAGATCGCCGCCCTGCGGGAGGACCTTCTGGGGACGATCCCCGTCACGGATGCCGCCGTCCTGACGCAGATCCTCGATGCCGCCTCGACGATGCTCTCTCAGGTGCAGGGCTTTTCCGCGGATCTCCGCAACGTGGTGGGCGCGGTGGAAACTTTGCTCGGCACGGCGGAGGCGACCGTCGCCGATGTCACCAGTCCTGTCGATTCCCTTCAGTCCACGCTCACCTATGACCTGACAATCCCCGGCCGCATCACGGGCGGTCTGGCCGCGGCGCTGGAAAAGACCGCCCGTCTCTGCGATTCATTGCGTAACTATCCCGCCCGGTATGTGCAGAGCCTCGATCTGGCCATGAAGGATCTGGAGGACTCCTTCGACAATCCGGCCGGTTCTCTTTCCGGATCAGCGGAAACGGATGCCGGCAGTGTCATGGCATCCCACCTGCGGATTGCCTGCGCCCAGAGGATGGCCCTGGAAACGGCGCAGGTGTTCGAGGAGGATCAGACCGCCTTTACCGATCCGGACGATGCGGATGATTATGAGGTGCTGACGCTGCCGGAACTGGAGCAAACCCTCGCTGTCGCCCGCCGCCGTCTGGATGAGGCCGTGGAGGCGGCGCGGGAGATGGGGAGTCTCAAGGAGATGGCGAAAGCCCTGCTGGAGCATGTCAACGCCGTCCGGCTGGAGCGGGAAAAGATGAAAGCGGTGCTCCTGGACAATCCCCTCCCCCTGCATCTGGTCTGCCTGCGCTACGGCTTGCCCTGCAAGGATGCGGAGAGGCTGCTTAAGGTCAACCGGGGGATCCGGAACCCGAACTTCGCCTCCGGGGAGGTTCTTGTCTATGTCCGATAAGATCTCCCTCCGGATCGGGGACAAGGCTATCGAGCATTTCCTTTCCTACAGCATCGACACCGACCTCTACACGCCGGCGGACGCCTTCCGGATGGAGCTGTCCGCACCGGAAACACAGGTTGAGGCGGGGATGCGCTGCGAGGTCTGGGTCAACGATCAACGGGAGCTCACGGGTATCATCGACCGGGTGACCCGCCGGGTCACCGAGCACGGTCAGACCCTCTCCGTGGAGGGCCGCGACCTCATGGGGCTGCTCGTGGATTCCTGCTGCGAATCGTTTGTATCTGTTAAGAACAAGTCTCTCAGGGAGCTGGCCGCGCTGCTGCTGCGCGCGGTTCCCTACATCAACAGGAAGGCCGTCGTTTATCAGTCTGCCGCCTCCGGCAAGGCGAAAACCACGACGGATCTCCTCGATGAGCCGCAGACGATCACGCAGATCGAACCGGGGATGACCGTCTTCGAAGTGCTCAAGGCCGCCGCGGTATCCCGCGGCCTGCTCTTCTACTCCCTGCCCGACGGGACTCTTGTTTTCGGCAGGCCGAAGGCGAAAGGGGAACCGGCCTTTACGCTCCAGTTGACCCGGGATGGGAAGGGAAACAACGTCATCGAAAGCGAACTGGCGCAGGACATTTCCCGCCGCTGGTCGAAGATTACGGTGCTCGGACAGCGGCAGGGGCAGGACAGCTTCGGCGCGGACGCGACGGCGATCAGGACCGGAGCGTCCCGCACGGATTCAGAAATTTCCTTCTACAAGCCCTTTGTGCAGTGCAGCAACAACGACGGCGTTTCTCCGGCCCTGATGGCCAGACTGCTGATGGAGAAAGGGAGAAAGGAAGGCTGGCAGTACGGCGTCACGGTGGCCCGGCACTCCAGCAACGGAAAAAACTGGACGGTCAACGAACTGGCCCGCGTGACGGATGAGGTGCAGGGTCTGGACGGGGTGTATCTCATCTACGGAAGGACCTTCGAACTGGACAAGAATCTGGGGCCGACAACGCGGCTGAAGCTCGGCCGGGTAGGCCTTATATAAAGGAGACGACGTATGGGAATGATCCGCGGCATCGTGATATCTGTTCTGGAAGGCATGATCAAGCGGTTTTCCGCATCCGGTCGATCCGATGAAACGATCGAGGATCGGGAATATTTCCAGCATTACGGCTTCACCTCCCGACCGAAGACAGGCGCGGAGCTGATCATCGTCAACGAGGGCAATCACTACGTGGCCGTCGCTTCCGACGACCGCCGCTACCGGGTCGCCGTCGAGGACGGGGAAGTCTGCCTCTATACGGATGAAGGCGACAGGATCCACTTCAAGCGGAACAGGACCATCGAGATCGTCAGCGGCAACAGGCTCAAGGCGACCGTGGAAAATGACGTGGAAATCACCAGTAAAACGGCCCTGGTGACCGCGTCCGTCAGTTGTCAGGTGAACAGCCCCCTGATCAACCTGGGCGGCGACCGCGGCGGGTTGAAGGCGATCTGCGACGAGCGGCTGATCTCCTGGCTCGGTTCCCACACTCACGGCGGGGGATCAACCCCGGATCAATCCCTGACGGCGGCCGATGTCTGCACGGCCATCACGAAGGCGGGATAAAACGGGCATGCAATGGACTTCAAAATAGAAATCGACAATACGACCGGGCTGGCCGCCATGACGTTCGACAAGGCGGACACCATCATGAACAACGTCTGGCTTTCTCTGACGGTACAGCGGGGAAGTTTCTTCGCGAATCCGGGCTTCGGGTCCCGTCTGCACCTGCTTAAACGGGCGAAGCTCTCTGCCGCGACGGCGAGGCTCGCGGAGGATTACTGCCGGGAGGCCCTGCAATGGATGCTGGATTCAGGAAAGGCGACCGCGATTTCCGTAACCGCCGAGCGGGACAGGACGCAGAACATCAACCGGCTGAAGCTCCTGGTGGAGGTGGCCCCGGCCTCCGGGGAGCCCGTGGAATTTTCGGCCTTCGTAACCGTCGTGTGAGGACTTTTAAATGAATTTTCAACGCGATTTCAATGATCTTTTGAACGCCCTGCTTACGGACTGGCGAAACCAGTTCCCTGATGCCGACCTCTCCCAGGGGAGCCTGATTTACATGAAGTCCGCCTGCCTCGCCTCCGCCCTGTGGGGCCTTTACAAGTATCAGGAATGGATCTCGAAACAGATTTTTCCCGATACGGCGGAAACGAAATACCTGGAGCATCACGCCTGGGTGCGGGGTCTTTCCCGGCGTTCCGGAGAAACGGACGAGGAGCTGCTGGCGCGACTGCTGGAATACATCCGCCGGCCTCCGGCGGGCGGAAATAAATACGACTACCAGAAATGGGCGCTGGAAATCGACAATGTGGCGAATGCCTGGTGCATCCCTCTGAGTCAGGGACCGGGTACGGTGGACGTGATCATTGTCGCCGACGAAACAGTCACGGGTTCGGAAATCCCCAGCTCCCATGCCCTGACGGGGACAACCACGGCAATTACGGAAAACAAACTGGTGGACGGCGCCGCTGATTTTATGGCAACCGGCGACGGCGGACCGGTCCGGATCGGCGACATCGCCGTCAATGACGACACCGGCGGCCAGGCAGTAATTACAGCCGTGGACAACGCCACCCAGTTGACTCTGGATACGGACATTTTCAGCTCAATCGGCCAGTCCTACACCCTGAAGTCCCTGACGGCGCAGGTTGGAGAATACATCGACGACGTGCGGCCCGTGACGGTCTCCATCGTCCGCGTCCTGCCGACGGCGGTAACCCTTCAGGATGTCACAATGACCGTCACCGGAACCGTGAACAAAGAGGCTATCGCATCCGCAATCACATCCCTTTTGCGCAGCCTGGTTCCCGGGCAGACCCTGTATCTCAGCCGGCTGATCGCCATCGCCATTCAGGAGGGAGCGACCAACGCGGCGATATCCGCTCCGGCCGCCGACATGTCCCCCGGCCCGTACGAAATGCTCAGGCCGGGAACGATAACCGTATCATAATGAGGCTGAACAATGACCCATGAAGAGGCCCTGAATCTCCTGTTCCCCGTTCGATTGACGGGGGTGCATGCGAAGGACACGGCCAGGGAAGGCGCGGCCCTGGATGACGTGCAGATCTCGGCGGAGCGGCTCCTGACAGAAATGTTCCCCGATGTGGCCCATAGCCTGTTATCGGACTGGGAGCGGATCTGTGCCCTGATCCCCGATGCCGACGCTCCCCTGCAAGCCCGACGCAACGCCGTTCTGAAAAAACTGAGGGAGATCGGCGGATTGTCGCGCTCTTATTTCATCGATCTGGCTGCTTCCTACGGCTGGATCATTGCCATCGATGAACTGCTGCCTTTCATGGCGGGCTGGGGTCGCTGCGGCGATCCGCTCTATGAGGAGCAGGTCCGCTGGATCTGGCGGGTCAATGTCTCGGGCCAGGCTGCCTATTCGTTCCGGGCGGGATCATCCGTCGCCGGAGAACGTCTTTCCTGGTGGACACCCAACATAGAGCTGGAAACCCTTCTGGAGGAGCTGAAACCAGCCCATACGGTCGTGATCTTCAACTATGCATAGAGTGGAAACGCAAAACCCGGCGCTGCAGTTATTATTGAACACTATTGAACAATAAGGAGGAATTATGGCCAAAACAAATTTTGTGGACGGCAATCCCGCCGAGCAAATCGAAGGGACGATCGTCACCGCGGCGTTCCTCAACGCCCTGAACAACCACCGTCACCGGGGCCTGGCCGAGGACGGCGACGGCGCAATCGACTATGCCGCCGACACCGGATCGGCAGATGCATACGCGATAGCCCTGTCTCCGGCCCTGGCAGCCCATGTGACTGGAATGCCGATATCGTTTAAGGCGGCCAATGCCAACACGGGAGCGGCAACCCTCAATGTCGACGGGCTGGGCGCGGTTGCCGTTAAGAAAAAGGGCGGCGTGACACTCGTCGCCGGTGACATACCGGTCGATGGAATAGCAGTGGTTGCCTATGATGGCACCTGTTATCAACTGCTCAATCCGGCCTCAAGCTCATTGAAACAGATCCAATCCATCGCCGCATCGGTAGGCTCCAACGCCCTGTCGCTGACCTACAACGGCGGCACTTTGGATTTCAGGAACGCCACATTGGCCGGCGGCGCTCCCGTGACAGGCGTGGATGTATCCACAATTTCCCTTACTGTTCCTTCCGGGGCCACTTTGGGAACGGTTAACGCGGTCCAGGCCATGCTTGCCCTGGTAGTCCTTTACAATGGAGGCAGTCCTGCTCTTGGTGTCGTCAATATGCGTGGCGGTGTAAATCTCGATGAAACCACCTTATTGTCCACTACGGCAATCAGCGACGCCGCTGATTCCGCTGCTGTTGTTTATTCAACCAACGCGATCACCAACAGTCCTTTTAGAGTAGTTGGCTTCATTAACATCACGGAAGCGACGGCTGGAGCTTGGGCCACGGCTCCTACACTGATCCAGGGACATGGCGGTCAGGCTATGGCAGCAATGATGTCTTTGGGGTACGGCCAGACATGGCAGGTTTTCAGTGTTGGGGTGGATCGTTTAAATGGGACAACCTATTACAACACCACAGGTAGGCCAATAATTGTAAATGTGGCACAACACAGCGGTTCAGGAGTTATTGGGGTGACTCTGTCACCCACAGTTAATGGCGCAGCTCTTCCTCATTCATCTGCAAATGCGTCATTTTCATCTGCTTATGTATCATTTATTGTGCCAGCAGGGGCAGCATACAGTGTTGGTATTGTTGGTGCGGGTACTTGCTACTGGCAGGAGTTTCGTTAGGAGGGGATAATACATGCCATATTATAAAGATAAAAATAATAATATTCACTTTCTGGATAATGAAAAATTTGAACAACTATTGCCGTCAGGGTGCTTAAAAATTACAGACGTTGAAGCAAACGCAATCCAGAACCCGCCGTTGACCCTTGATCAGGCAAAAGCGAACAAACTCACTGATCTGGCAAATTACCGCTATGAAAAAGAGTGCGGAGGGACGACGGTCTCTGGTATGGAAATCAAGACCGACCGGGAAAGTCAGGCCAAAATCAGCGGCGCTGTGGCTCTTGCCATCCAAACCCCAACCATGACCTTCAATTGGAAGACCAAGAAAGGCTTCGTGACTCTGGATAAAACTCAGATCACGGCTATCGGTCAAGCCATCGGCGCGTTTGTTCAAGCTTGTTATACCAACGAGATGGCCCATGCGAAAGCCATTGAAGCCTTGACGACCGTGGCGGCTATCGAGGCATACGACATCACGACCGGCTGGCCGGGATAGGCCATCCTCTGTAAAAGGCGGACAGTATTCCAGGGAGCACCACCTCCCCAGACCAGGCGCTTCCACGCCCGACGGGATAACCCGCTACCATCCGCACACCGGATGCAAGGGCCTATAGCAGGGTTACTCCCAAAATTCAATCTGTGGAGGAACTCATGAAAAGTTTTCTGGCGTACATGGGAGGAAAATCGTTACTGGCCAACAAAATCATCCCGAAAATCCCTGAACACAAATGTTATGTGGAGGTATTCGCCGGAGCGGCCTGGCTGATGTTTAAAAAGGACGAGGCTGTCTCCGATGTTGAGATTATAAACGATATCAACGCCGATCTGGTGACCCTGTACCGGGTTGTCAAACACCACCTGGAAGAGTTTATCCGCTATTTCAAATGGATTTTGGTATCCCGAGACGAGTTTTACCGTTTCCGCAAAGAAGATCCGGAAACACTCACAGACATCCAAAGGGCCGTGAGATTTTATTATTTGCTGAAGTTAGGATATGCGGCCCGGATCAAAGACCCGTCTTTTTCTATAGCAACAACGTCAAAGCCGAGATTGAATCTCCTCCGGATCGAGGAGGAGTTGTCAGCCGTCCATCTCCGCCTGTCACGCGTCTATATTGAAAATAGAGCTTATAACGAGGTCTTCACTCGCTTCGACAAACCAGACACCTTCTTTTATGTAGACCCGCCTTATTATGGATGTGAGGATTATTATGGAGACGGAATATTTGATCGCAGTGACTTTGTTAAATTAAGAGATATTCTATCCGGGATCTCCGGGCGATTCATTCTTTCTATTAATGATGGGGATTATATCCGGGACTTGTTCAAGGCCTTTCATATCGAAATGGTAGAAACGTCTTATTCGGCAGGTGGAGCAAACAAAAAAAAGAGGGTAAATGAACTGCTGATTATGAATTTCACACCTAAAAAAAATTGATAAAAAATGCTTTAAAAATGCGTCAAAAAAAAGCCAATTACACCTAATTTAAAACGAGTATAATTGGCTCAAAAAATCAAAAAAGCGTGTCGCAAACTAAACGTAAAACAGTCGCAAACTAAAAGTAAAATGACAATAGCGGTAAAAATATGGTGTAAAAGAAAAAAGGACTTAACCAGATCCGGCTAAGTCCTCGATTTAAATGGTGGGTCAGGGCGGAATTGAACCGCCGACACTCGGATTTTCAGTCCGATGCTCTACCGACTGAGCTACCGACCCAACCTGATTTTTTAATACCTTTCAAAGATGGCTGTCTGATTATAGGATGTGCGCTTGTTTGTCAAGGTTTTTTTACTCACCTTCAGTTTCAGTGCCAAGCGATCCTTCCTGCCTGTAAATCACGATGGTCCCGGCAATTTTGTCGTGCCAGCCCTGTTTTTTGCCGTCAAAGATGATCCAGAGAAATCCCAGATAAAAAATCAGCGCCGAGAAGATGTAACCCACCCAGCGGAGGAAGGCAATGCCCGGAGTTATCTTTTCACCGGAGGTTTGGACAACTCTCAGCCCGAAGAGCATCTTGCCCGGCGTTTGTCCCGTGGTTCCATGAAAATAGGTAAAGTAAAGCATTCCAAGGAGATGGGTCATTGCATAATAGATGATCATGAAACGCCCCATGATATCTCCCGGCTCTACCGCGTCAAATCCGGCACGCAGGGCGGAAAGACCGACGAGCAGAAAAATCAGGCAGATGAAGAACAAAATCAATTTGTCGACAAGAAAGGCGAGGGCTCTTATCCAGAATCCTCCATATCGATAAGGCGTCATTCGTTATTCCTCGAGAATTACAGCTTTTTGTGCGTTTTCGAGACCGATTCCGAACAGGCCGACTTCATATTGAATAATGGCCAGAATGGCGACCGCAGCGGTTTCCAGCTTGAGGATCTGCTTTCCCAGACTGACGGAAACAAACCCCGCGGCCGTTGCCGCTTCGACTTCTTCGGAAGTCAGGCCCCCTTCGGGACCCACAAGAATTGAAAAAATACGGGTGCCGGAAAATTTTTTCAAAAGATCCTTCAAGCCCTGCCGGGATTCCTCTTCCCAGAAGATCATCTTTAATGAATCCGCGTCCGCTGCCTTCAGTATGCCTGCAAAAGACTGAATTTCCGGTATGTTCGGCACATCGGAACGGCGGCACTGCCTTGCCGCCTCGCCCGCGATTTTGCGCCATCGCTCCGTTTTAAGGCGCGCTTTTTCAGGAGGCAGTCTGGGAATCGAGCGCTCTGAAGAAAAAGGAAGAATTTCATCGACGCCCAGTTCCGTCGCCTTCTGAACGATGAAATCCATTTTCTGCCCCTTGGGGAGCGCCTGAATAAGGGTGATTCGGGCCGGTCGTTCCGGTGCGGACTTCCGGTCGATGATTTCCGCAAGAGCCCGCTCTGCTGAAATGTCGACAATAACGGCCGTGTACTCCTGCCCCCGCCCGTCAAATAGGGAAAGCCTGCTGCCCGGCTTCATCCGCTGGACGGACCGGACATAGTGCAGGTGCTCTTCGCTCAGTGCACAGCGGCCGCCCACGGTCAAGGCGCCGGGATAGTAGAGTCGGGGAATTGTCAAGGCTGAGCCGTCTCTTTTTTCATGACGTAACAGACCCACTCCTTGTCCGTGATGGTGGAGTGGAGAATCAGAGGATCATGAAAAAAATGAGCTTCCATATCTCTCCGATTCTGATCAATGATGCCGGAGAGGATCAGATAACCTCCGGGGCGGAGCAGTGAAATCAGTTTTTTCCTGAGCTTGATCAGCAGATTGGCTGTGAGGTTGGCAACAATCAGATTGTAGGTTCCCTTGAGGGTTGAAATTTCCTCCTGCCTGACGGAAACCCGGTCTTCCACGTGATTGATGGCTATGTTTTCCTTCGCGATCTCTGTAGCCTTCGGGTCGATATCGACACACAGGACGCGCTCCGCGCCCAGTTTTGCGCTGGCAATCCCCAGGATGCCCGTTCCCGTGCCCACATCGAGAACGTTGAGCGGCTCCGGGGAACGCCTGGTGAGAATCAAATCCTCCAGGACTTCAAGGCACATCCGGGTGGAGGCATGTTGGCCCGTTCCGAACGCCATTCCGGGATCGATTTCGATGACGATATCGCTTCCCAGGGGAGTGTACCGTTCCCATGTCGGTTTGATCACAATATTCCGGCTGACCCGGAGCGGTTTGAAGTATTTCTTCCACTGTTCGCCCCAGTCCGGGTCTGTGATGACTTCCGTTTTCATTTCCGGGGCGCTGAATTCGGGAAAAATCTCTGAAAGACTTTGAAAATATGTCCTGAGGGCGGCCAGGCGGCTCTCCAGGCGGACATCGCAGGGCAGGTAGGCGTTTACTGATTCATTCAGGGGGGATTCCGGGAAATCCCCCTCGACTTGAGGTCCCAGATTTTCCTGGAAAACGCCTTCAGCGCCCATTTCCGTTACAAAGTTGGAAAGCGCGTCCACCAGTTCGGGTGGCGAGGTCAGCACGATTTTCAACCATTTCCCCTTGTTCCCCGTATCTTTACCGGCGCGGCTCGGCATGTTCGGCCTCCTGCTGACTGAAAAATTTCGGTGCTGCTTCAACCTGCTGTTCCCATTGACACTTCCACAGATTGCCGAGGAAGCGATTGATTCGTCTTATAACGCCTTTCCATCGATATTTCAAGCAGCTTGAATTTTCCCGGTCATCATGATAGCGTCGTTCCTCTGTTTTCAGATCCTAATTATCAGGGATTTTCTTTTCGATGAAATATTATCCCGTTTTTTTTGATTTGAGGGAAAAAGTCTGTCTCGTTGTCGGCGGCGGGGCGGTTTCGGAACGCAAGGTCCAACGGCTTCTGGAGTGTGGCGCCTCTGTCCGTGTCGTAAGCAAGTCTCTTTCGGCTGGACTGCAGTGCCTGCTGGATCAGAAACAGATCCAGTGCCCGGCTGTTCGGTATTCCCCGAACTGCCTGGACGGGGTCTTTCTGGTGGTCTGCGCCACGGATGACAAGGCGATGAACGAGCAGGTGATGCGGGACTGCCGGAGTCGGGGGATTCCCGTCAATGTGGTGGATGACCCGGAGCTTTGTGATTTTATCCTGCCCTCGATTGTCGAACAGGGGGACCTGACCATTGCCGTTTCCACGGGTGGAAAAAGCCCGGCTCTGGCGAAATGTCTGCGTGAGGAACTGGAGTGCAGGTATGGACCGGAATACCGGGAAATGGTGGATATTATGGGAGAACTGCGGAAGCGGATTGTGGCGAGAGGCCGGCCAACTGAAGAAAACAGGACCCTTTTCGAGGCCGTGGTTTATTCGGACATTCTGGAACTTCTCCGCAGGGGGGACTTGGAAGGCGTCAGAGTCAGAGTTCGGGAGCTTACCGGGGAAGACCTGGAAATAAAGGCAACATGAACACATTTTTCTTCAAGGCGGCGTTTTGCGCTTATCTGGTCAGCGCGCTTGGTTACGTGGCTTCCCTGCTGGTGAACCGGTTCCGGATAGCAAAGATGGCCCTCTGGCTGATGATTTCGGCCTTTCTGTTTCACTCCCTTTTCCTTCTGTATCGACTTTTTGAAACGGGGCAGACGCCTCTTCTGGGTTTCCACGAAGCTCTGACCTTTTTCGCCTGGGTTATGGCCGGGATTTTTCTGGCTCTGCAGTTCAAAACCCGGACGGTGGTTCTGGGGGCCTTCGTATCGCCTGTCGTTTGCCTGCTGATGATTTATGCGAGTCTGGGGCTGCGGAGTGCCGTCACGATCCCCGCGGTCCTGCAGGGTGGCCTGGTGCCGCTCCACGTGATTCTTTCCGTGACGGGCGAGGCCCTTTTTGCCCTGGCGTCCTGTGCGGGGGCCATGTATCTGCTGCAGGACCGTTTCCTCAAGAGCAAGAAAGCGGGGCGCATCAGCCGGCTGCTTCCTTCACTGGGAGATCTGGACCGGATCAATCATCTCTGTCTGCTATGGGGATTTCCCCTGCTGACCATGGGGGTGCTGACAGGTTCCCTCTGGGCCCGACTGGCCCTGGGGAACTCCTGGCTCTGGGATCCCAAACAGGTCTGGACCTTTACGGTCTGGGGAACTTATGCTGTTTTGCTCCATCAGCGCCTGGCCATTGGCTGGAAGGGTCATAAAACCGCCGTTTTTTCACTTCTGGCTTTTCTCCTCTTTCTTGCGGCCTTTCTTGTGGAAAGGGCTTTTTTTACCACGTTTCACCGGTTTCTCTGAGATCATGGGCATTCTTCTTATCGGCATGAGCCATAAAACCTCACCCCTGGCCGTTCGGGAGCGGTTTTCTCTTTCCTGCGAAAACCGGGATCATCCTCTGGATCGAATCCGGCAGATGCCGTCGATCCGGGAAGCCCTGTATCTGGCTACATGCAACCGGGTGGAGGTGCTGGTCAGCGCCGCGGAAGAAGCGGAACAGGCGGTTGAAGAAGGACTGAAAGCTCTGATGGCCGAGCGGGGGGGGATATCCGGGCAGGAACTGGAACGCTGCCTTTATACGCTGAGCGGGGCGGAGGCTGTACGGCATCTGTTCCGGGTGGCTTCCAGTCTGGATTCCCTGGTCATGGGGGAACCGCAGATTCTCGGTCAGGTCAAGGAAGCTTACCGGGAAGCCGTGGAACATGGTGTCACGGGGATCCTGCTGAACCGGATTCTTCATCATGCCTTTCAGGTGGCCAAACGGGTGAGAACGGAGACCGGCATTGCCGATAACGCGGTGTCCGTCGGGTATGCCGCGGTCGAACTGGCGAAGAAGATCTTCGGGAGGCTTGATGGGAAAGTAATTCTCCTGGTGGGGGCGGGGGAGATGTCCGAACTGGCGGCCCGCCATCTGCTGAAGCAGGGCATCAAATCCATTTTCGTCGCCAACCGGACCCATGCCCGGGCGTTGGAGATGGCGGAACAGTTTGAGGGAAAGGCGGTCGTTCTGGAGCAGGTGCCCGAGGTTTTGAAATCGGTGGACATCGTGATCAGCTCCACGGGCGCGTCCAACTATGTCCTGACCCGTGACATGGTCGCCGCGGCCCTGCGCCGGAGAAAAAACCGTTTTCTCTTTCTCATCGATATTGCCGTTCCCCGGGATATCGAGCCGGCGGCGGGAGACATAGACAACGTTTACCTTTACAATATCGACCATCTTCAGGAGCTGGTGGATGAGAACCGCAACCATCGTCTGCGGGAAGCGGAAAAGGCCGAGGCGATCATTGAAGAGGAGGTGGGCAATCATACAGCCTGGCTTTCCACTCTGGATGTGGTGCCCACCATTGTGGAATTCCGGGAAAAGATCGAAGGAATCATGAAAGCGGAGCTGGAAAAATCAGCCTCATGGCGGCACTCGCTGAGCGAGATGGACCAGCGTCATGTTGAAAGCCTGATGGCTTCCATCGTCAACAAAATCCTTCATGAGCCCACGGCCTGCCTGCGGGAGCAGAGCCGGAACCAAAACGGAAAGGCTTACGCCGCCGCACTCCGGAAGCTCTTCAAACTGGAAAGATAGAAGGAGAGGGACGAACTCATTCGACAGTCATTGAAAATCGGAACAAGGGGAAGCGCCCTGGCCCTGACGCAGACACGCCAGATCGCGGCGCGTCTGCAGGGCCAATATCCCGAAATGCATCTTGAGATCGTGGTGATCAAGACCAGCGGTGACATCCAGAAGGACGTGCCGCTGGCGAAAATCGGGGGGAAAGGGCTGTTTATCAAGGAGATCGAAGAGGCCCTGCTGGCCGGAACGGTTGATCTGGCCGTCCACAGCATGAAGGATCTGCCGGCGGAGCTTCCAGAGGGACTTCAGATTGCCGCCGTCCCGAGACGAGAGGATCCTCGGGATGTGCTGATTTCCGGGATATGCCGGGAATTTGATAATCTGCCTGCGGGGGCGCGGATCGGGACAGGCTCCCTGCGCCGGAGCGTGCAGCTTCGGGACTGGCGGCCCGATCTGGAGATCGTGCCGCTCCGGGGCAATCTGGACACCCGGATCCGGAAGGTGGCGCAGGCGGCACTGGATGGGGTCGTCGTCGCCGCGGCGGGAATCCGCCGGATGGGCTGGGCGGAGAAGGTGACGCAGTTTATCCCAACGGAGAAGATGCTGCCGGCGGTGGGGCAGGGGGTTCTCTGTCTGGAAACCCGCGAAGAGGATGAGGACCTGAAAGCGGGGCTGGCCTTTCTGGAAGACAAGAGGACACGGAGGGAAGTTACGGCGGAGCGCGCCTTCCTGCGGCGTCTGGGCGGCGGTTGTACCCTGCCCGTAGCCGCCTTTGCGGAACAGCGGGGGGATGTCCTGACGATTCGGGGGATGGTGGGAAGCCTGAACGAACGGACGATGATCCGGCAGGAAATTCATGGGTCGGTGGAACAAGCCGTGGATCTTGGGACGGAACTGGCTGAGCGTCTGCTGGACGGAGGCGGGCGCATTCTTCTGGAACACCTGGAGGATGGGCAGCCCTGATCAATCCATTTCAATATAGCAGAATCGCCGCATTCCGTGGTGGGAGCGCATTTTCAATAAAGGCCTCAAAATGGGGCAGGGGACGGATTCGATGAGCAAAAGGGGGAGAGTTTACATTATTGGCGCGGGACCGGGAGATCCGGGACTGATGACGGTGAAGGGAACGAAATGCCTTGCGGAAGCGGATGTCGTGATCTACGACCATCTGATCAATCCGGGAATCCTTCATCATGCCCGCGAAACCGCTCGTCTGGTGTATGCAGGAAAAGAAGGAGGAAAACATACCCTGTCACAGGAAGAGATCAACGCGAGGCTGGTGTCGGAAGCTCAGCAGGGGCATGTCGTGGCCCGGCTGAAAGGGGGAGATCCCTTCATCTTCGGGCGTGGAGGGGAAGAGGCGGAGGTGCTGGCCCGTGAGGGCATCCCCTTTGAAATCGTCCCCGGTGTGACTTCGGCGATCGCCGTCGCTTCCTATGCGGGCATCCCGCTGACTCATCGCCGCCATACCGCCACCCTGGCCTTTGTCACGGGACACGAAGATCCTTTGAAAGGACAGAGCGAGATCGACTGGAAGGCCCTGGCCGGAATAGGGACTCTTGTTTTTCTCATGGGGGTCCGCAATCTGTCCCGCATTGCGGCCGGCCTGATCGCCCAGGGGAAAAAGCCGGAAACTCCCGCCGCGCTGATCCGCTGGGGAACGACGGCGAATCAGGAAACGCTTGTCGGTACGCTGGAGAATATCGCCGACCTTGCCGAGGCAGCCGGATTTGCGCCGCCGGCCATCCTGGTGGTCGGCGGGGTCGTGGGACTGCGGAAGGAACTGAACTGGTTTGAGACCAGGCCCCTCTTTGGAAAGGGGATCGTGATTACCCGTCCCGAATCCCAGGCGGAATCACTGGCCGCACTTCTTGAGGACGCCGGAGCGCGGGTCATTTCCTTTCCCACCATCCAGATCGTTGCCCCGGAGAGCTGGGAGGGACTGGATTCGGCAATTCGCCGTCTGGAGGATTACGCCTGGCTGATCTTCACCAGCGCCAACGGTGTGCGCTTTTTTCTGGAGCGGCTTTACGTCACGGGAAAAGATGTGCGGGATCTCAAGGGAATACGGCTGTGCACCATCGGGCCCGCCACGGCGGCGGCGCTGGAAAACCGCGGTCTCCGGGTGGATCTGGTTCCGGAAACCTACCTGTCCGAAGGGGTGGTGGCGGCCTTCGAGCGGGTTGCGATTTCAGGGCAGAGGATACTCCTTCCCCGGGCGGAGAAGGCCCGCGATGTCATTCCAGAGGGGCTGACCCGTCAGGGAGCGGTCGTGGATGTCGTTTCGGCATACCGCACGGTGAATTCCGGCCGGGATCGTTCGGAGCTGGTGGAGCTGATTGCCCAGAGGCGGGTCGATGTCCTGACCTTTACGAGCCCATCCACAGTCACCAATTTTCTGGAGATCATGGGGCCGGATTTTCTTCCCCTGCCCGCCGGCATCCGGGTGGCCTGCATCGGACCAGTGACTGCGGCCGCCGCTGAAAAAGCCGGCCTGCCCGTGGATATCCTTCAGGAAATCTACACCATTCCTGGGCTGGTCGAATCGCTCAAGGTCTTTCTGGCAAAGGATAAGCCGCATTGACAGCCTCTTTCTTATATGTTTCCCGTAACAATGTACCTGAAATATAAGGGATGGCAATTCCTGTGAGGAGGGCAACCCATGATGGAAAATTTTCCAAAACCCGTCGTCGTGGTCAGTAAGTGTCTGGGGTTTGATTCCTGTCGATATAACGGGGATATCATTGACGCACCCTTTGTGGACAAGCTGAGGTCCCATGTGACATTTGTCCCGGTGTGTCCCGAGGTGGAGATCGGACTGGGCGTGCCGCGAAAACCTATCCGGATTGTCTCCGATAAAGGCATCACTACCCTGTATCAGCCAGCCACAGGGAAGGACTTTACCGGGACGATGCGGAGCTTTGTCGATGACTTTCTTGGTTCCCTGACCGAAGTGGATGGCTTCCTCCTGAAAAACCGTTCGCCTTCCTGCGGCGTGGGGGATGTCAAGATTCATGCCGGTTTTGACGAAGGAGCCCGGATGTTCCGCGGCAGCGGATTTCTGGGCGGCGCCGTCCTGGAGCGATTTGCCGGTCTTCCCGTAGAGGATGAAGGACGGATCCGTAACTTTACGATCCGGGAGCATTTTTTAACCCGGCTTTTTCTCTTCGCCCGTTTTCGGGAAGTGAAAAAGAGCGGATCCATGAGAGGCCTGGTCGATTTCCATTCCCTTCAGAAACTCCTGCTTATGGGTTACAATCAGGCTCAGATGCGTCTTCTGGGAAAAATCGTGGCGAACCATGAAAAAGCCGATTGGAATACGATGATAACCCGCTACGAGGAACAACTGAAGCGGGCGCTGGCAAATCCCCCGCGTTTTACCGCGATGATCAATGTCCTTCTTCATGCCTTTGGAGGCTTTTCAAACGTACTGGCGAAAGAAGAGAAGGCCTTTTTTCTGGATCTCATCGAAGAGTACCGGGACGAACGGATTCCCTTGAGCGCTCTTCTTCAGGTGCTGCGGGGCTGGTCCATCCGTTTTCGGAACGACTATCTTCTGGGGCAGACCTTCCTTCAGCCTTATCCCGGTCAATTATCCAAAATTACAGATTCTGGAAAAGGGCGAGAGCCGTAATGCCTTTGCCATCGGGATCCCGCACTTCGAATGCCGATTCCTCTTCTTCCATTATGCAGGGAGTATTAAAGACTTTGCCGCCGGGGGGGCTGGGCGCTCCTGCCACGTTTCTGGCGGGGGCAACCTTCGCAATGCTTGCAGTGATCGGGTTGCTCGTCTGCCGATAGAAGCCTTCATCCTGATTTTCTTGAACCCCTTTGGCAAAAGGAAGAATTCGAGAAACAAGTCCCGGCGATTTTCCTCCAGCTGATCATCTGTTTGACACGCCGCCTTGATAAGTCTATTTATATCATTATGTATTCATTTTGGAGACAAGGTCATTGAAAAAATGTGCAGAGCCACCACTTGGGCGATTGTCCCGGACAGGTTCAGACACTGGATCGTTATATTGAGGATGAATAGTCATGAATGCATCGGTCTCGACAGCCTGGTTGTCGTTTATGCTCTGTGTGATCCTCATCGGGGTTGCCGGTTCGCGTCTTTCGCGCTACGGCGACGTGATTGCCCACAAAACCGGGATGGGAGGCACCTGGGTCGGGTTGATTCTGCTGGCGGCTGTCACATCGCTGCCTGAATTGATCACCGGTGTCAGCTCGGTCACGCTGACAGACACACCTGATATCGCGGTGGGCAATATTTTGGGCAGTTGCATTGCCAATCTCACCCAGATTGCCGTTCTCGATTTTCTGATCCGAGGCGCGTCCGTTTACAGCCGAGTGAGTCGAGGACATATCCTTTCTGCGGGATTCAGTATCATTCTCATCGGGATTATCGGCTTCAGCCTGCTGATCGGCGCCAATGGCTGGTCGATATCCCTGGGACATATCGGGATCTACTCACCGGTCATTGTCGTGCTCTACTTCGTTGCCGTGCGTTCCGTGTTTCGCTATGAGAAGGCGCAACAGGGGAACCCTGCGGAAGAGGAGGATCCTTATCCCGGTTTTCTGCTCCGCAAGGCCGTTGTTCTTTATGTCCTGGCCTCGTTGGTTGTGGTCGCCGCGGGTGTATGGCTGCCTTTTGTCGGGGTGAATCTTGCCCATGTCATGGGGTGGAGGCAGAGTTTCGTCGGCACGCTATTTGTTTCGCTGATAACTACAATTCCGGAAGCGACAGTGACCATCTCATGCTGGCGTCTGGGCGCCTTCGATATGGCCATCAGCAACCTGCTGGGCAGCAATCTGTTCGATATTACGATTCTGGCTGTCGACGATCTCTTTTTCTTAAAGGGGCCGTTGCTTTTCCGTGCGTCAACATTGCATGCGGTCTCGGTTCTCTCCGCCGTCATGATGAATGGCGCCTTGATCATCGCTCTACTTTGCCGCCCCCAGGTGCGCCTTTTTAAAACCGTGGGCTGGACCAGTCTCTTTCTGTTTTCTCTCTATCTCCTCAACTCACTTGTCCTTTATCTCTATGGAAAATAAGCATGGCAGGAAAAGGGGATGACCATGGGTGAGCGATTTGTCAGCGAGGTCATCTCCCCTGTCGTTTCCACGTGTGACACGTCCCGCATGGCCATCGGGGAGCCCGGACTTCCCCGGGAGTTTCTCTGGCGGGATCGGACCCTCCGGATTGCTGAGGTTCTGCGGACGTGGCGGGAAACCGGGAAGTGCCGTCATGGCAGCCCCGAACGGTATGTCCGCAAACACTGGTTCGAGGTGATCACGACGGCTAATGACATTATGAACATCTATTTCGAAAGACAGTCCCATCGTGGAAAGAAGGGGGACCGATGGTGGCTGTTCAGCATCCGGGAAGCAGAGGAAGAGAGGAAGGAGGATCCTTTTCATCCTTGACAAAAGCAATTTATTTTTAGATAGATTGCGCTTGCCGATAAATAAAACCGCCAGCATCTTTCCTGTTGTGTTGCCTGGTATTTCAGATCACGGTTTCCCGGAACAGGGCACTGCTTAAAGGTTAAGGTCGATCGGTCTGTCCGAAAGACTCAAAAGACCGGTTTAATAATATAAAGAAGGTTAAATGATGATTGGTATTTCCAAGCTATACTGCGGGGCGGTGGAGCCCGCGGATGTGCTGCGGTACAACCGGGAATCGAGCCGGCTGCCTTCCCATCTGCTCCAGTTTTCTATGGACAAACGGCCGGTTGTTGTCTGGAACATGACCCGACGGTGCAATCTGAGGTGCATTCATTGCTATTCCAGTTCTCAGAACATCCAGTACAGCGATGAGATGACGACGGCCGAGGCAGAAGAGATGATCGAGGATCTGGCTGCCTTCGGTTGTCCCGTCCTTCTCTTTTCCGGGGGAGAGCCCCTCATGAGGGAAGACCTTCCGGAGCTAGCGCAATACGCCGTATCTCGAGGCATGCGGGCGGTCCTGTCCACCAACGGGACCCTGCTGACCCGGGAAAAGGCGTCCGTTTTCAAAAAAATCGGCCTGTCTTATATCGGCGTCAGTCTGGACGGCCTCCAGGCGACGCATGACCGCTTCCGGGGCGTTGCCGGGGCTTACGAAGCCGCGATGAAAGGCATCCGCATCTGCCGGGAAGAAGGGATCAAGGTGGGGGTGCGCTTTACCATCAATCGAAAAAATGCCGCCGATATTCCCGCGATTTTCGATCTGCTGGAGGCGGAGGATATTCCCCGGGTCTGCTTCTACCATCTGGTCTATTCCGGACGAGGTTCCGCCCTGGTCGCCGAAGATCTTTCTCACGAGGAAACCCGTCAGACGGTTGATCTCATCCTGGACCGGACCCGCGATCTTTTCGAGCGGGGGCTGCCCAAAGAGGTGCTCACCGTCGATAATCATGCCGATGGCCCTTACCTGTACCTCCGGATGCTGAAGGAAGACCCGAGGCGGGCGGCTGAAGTCCTGGAACTGCTGAAGATGAATGAAGGAAACAGCTCCGGTAACGGCATCGGCTGCATAAGCTGGGACGGCGAAGTGCATCCCGATCAGTTCTGGCGGGGAATATCCCTCGGCAATGTGCGCCGGAGACCCTTCAGCGGGATCTGGACCGATCCGACAAATGACCTGTTGACCCGCCTCAAGGACAAGAAACCTCATCTGCAGGGACGCTGTGCGGCCTGCCGCTGGCTGGACGTCTGCGGCGGAAATTTCCGCGCCCGGGCGGAAGCGGTGACGGGCGACCTCTGGGCTCCGGACCCGGCCTGCTATCTGACGGACAAAGAGATTTCGCCGTCGGTGGATTCCTGACCATAAAAAAGAAAAAACTCCTGAGGATATCTATTGATCAGGGGCGATGAAAAACGGCCTTTGCATGAGACATGCAACCGTAGTTATATATTAAGGAAGTGTGTTTTGATGAAAACGTATCAGGAAAGATCCCAAGCGAGGTGAAAACCCTATGAATTTCCCCGAGTATCGACCCCGGCGACTCCGGAAGAACGATCTTTTCCGGCGGCTCATCCGGGAAACCCGTCTGTCTGTGGATTCCTTCATTTTTCCCCTGTTTGCAACGGTCGGCAAGGGAGTGAAAAAACCCATCGATTCCATGCCGGGTCATTTCCAGCTATCCGTTGAGCTGCTTGTAAAAGAGGTTCAGGAATGTCGGGAACTGGGAATCCCGGCAGTGCTGCTTTTCGGGATTCCGGAGAGGAAGGACGAAGCGGCTTCCGGGGCCTTTGCCCGGGATGGAATTGTGCAGCAGGCTGTCCGGCGGATCAAGGACAAGGTTCCGGATATTCTCGTGGTGACGGATGTCTGCCTCTGCGAATACACAGACCACGGCCACTGCGGGATGATTGAAAAGGGCGATGTTCACAACGACATGACCCTGGAGGTGCTGGCGGAAACGGCCGTCTCTCATGCGAAGGCGGGGGCGGACATGGTGGCCCCCTCGGCCATGATGGACGGTCAGGTCGGGGCGATCCGCGAAGGGCTGGATGAGGCGGGATTTGAAACGGTTCCCATTCTGGCCTATTCGGCGAAGTATGCCTCCTGCTTTTACGGCCCCTTCCGGGAGGCGGCGGAAAGCGCCCCCCGCTTTGGCGACCGGAAGGCCTATCAGATGGATCCGGCCAACAGTGATGAAGCCGTCCGGGAGATGAACCTGGATGTTCAGGAAGGCGCCGACATCCTCATGGTGAAGCCGGCCCTGCCTTATCTCGATGTCATTCGTCGCGCGAAGGAAGAATTCGATCTGCCAGTTGCGGCCTATAATGTCAGCGGCGAATTCGCCATGATCAAGGCCGCTGCCCGACTGGGCTGGATTGATGAAGAAAAAGCCATGATGGAATCTTTGACGGCCATCCGCCGTGCCGGTGCGGACATCATTCTGACCTATTTCGCTCGGGAAGCGGCGAAAGTTCTCCAGCGATGAACAGTTCTCCGCTCCCTTCAACTCTGCGAATGGTGGCCTGGGAAGTGACCCGGAGCTGCAACCTGTCCTGCATTCACTGCCGGGCCTCGGCGGAGAAAGGTCCCTATGCCGGGGAACTCTCCACCGAAGAGTCGAAAAACCTTCTGGAGGAGATCGCCGCGTTCAGCAGGCCGGTGGTCATCCTGACAGGCGGGGAACCCCTGCTGCGGGAAGATATTTACGAGCTGGCCGCTTACGGAGACGGACTGGGATTGCGAATGGTGCTGGCGACGAACGGCACCCTTGTCACGGAAGGGATCGCCCGGCGGATGCGGGAGTCGGGAATCCAACGGGTCAGCATCAGTCTGGACGGGCCGGATGCGGAAAGCCACGATGCCTTTCGGCAGATGTCCGGGGCTTTTGCCGGTGCAATGACGGGGATTGCCGCCTTAAAAAAAGCGGGAATGGAATTTCAGGTCAATACGACGATCACCAGCACCAACAGGCATCAGCTTTCCGCCATGATGGATCTGGCCGTTCGCCTTGGGGCCGCGGCCCATCATATCTTCCTGCTGGTGCCCACCGGACGGGGGCGGGATCTGGCGAATCAGGCCATCGGCGCGCAGGATTACGAAGACACTCTGCAGGCCTTTCATTCGGCGAGCCTGACCTGTCCGATTCCCCTGAAGGCCACCTGTGCGCCGCACTATTACCGCATCCTGCATCAGAAGGGCTCCGCCGGGAAAAGACCTTCCACTGAAGGGCACGGGAGTCTGCATGCCGTGACCCGGGGATGTCTGGGAGGAATTTCCTTCTGCTTTATTTCTCATACCGGTCAGGTGCAGCCCTGTGGCTATCTGGAACTGAATTGCGGGAATATTCGAAAAGCCGGTTTTGAAATGATCTGGAAGAATGCCGCCGTTTTTCAGAAATTGAGGAATCCAGAGGCATTCTCGGGGAAATGCGGCCACTGTGAATTCTTCCGGGTATGCGGGGGCTGCCGCGCCCGAGCGTATGAGCTGACGGGCGATTATCTGGCGGAAGAGCCGTTCTGCATTTACGAACCGGCGAGGAAGGCGGCCGCCTTGCCATCCCGAGGGGAAACGGAACCGGGGAGTCCCGAATAGGCCGGACAGGTAAACATGGACGGGATCGATAAAAGAATTCTGAATATGCTTCAGACGGAATTTCCCGTGACGCCGGAGCCGTTCAGGGCGGTTGCGGAAAGGTTGGGGATTTCTGAAGGCGAAGCGCTGACGCGCATTGCTAGGCTGAAGGACGAAGGGATAATCCGGCGGATCGGCGCTGTGCTGGACAGCGGCAAACTGGGCTTTGTCAGCCGTCTCTGTGCCGCCTCCGTTCCCGGGGAGCAGGTTGACTCCTTTGTCGAGTGCGTCAATGCCCTTGAAGGCGTAACACACAATTATGGAAGGAATCACGCCTGTAATATCTGGTTCACTCTGATCGCCTCTTCGGAGGAAGATCTGGAGAAGACGATTGCGCGCCTTTCGGAAGACACGGGAATCGGCCCTGTTCAGATGTTCCGGGCGGTTCGGACATTCAAGATCGACGCCCGGTTTCTCCTTGATGAAAACCTGCCTGAAGATCGGAAATGATCGGTTGGAGGGTGCGTTTCGAGATGGAATCGGAGAGAGAAAAGGGAGTTGATTCCAGGCGTTTAAAAGAGGGGGGGAGTTTTTGTAGAACCTTGAAAAAACTTCGTTTGACAGCCGTCCTGGTTTTTGCGCTGCTGAGTTTTTCCTTTACGGGTTTCGTTTCTCAGGCCAATGCGGGGGAAAAGCGAATCCGGATTCTGTATGTCAATGATTTCCATGGCTTTTCACAACCTTACCGCCCCTATGGCATGGATGACCAGTGGGGTGGTGCGGCCTTTCTCGATACGAAGATCCGGGCGCTGCGTGCCGATCCTTCCATTCCGACTCTGCTGCTGGCCGCCGGAGACATGATTCAGGGAAACAACTGGGCCAATCTTTTTCAGGGAAGGTCGGTCATCGAACTGATGAATCTCATGGCCTTCGATGCCATGGTGATGGGCAATCACGAGCTGGATTTCGGCCAGGACGTTCTGAAACAGCGGATCAGAGAAGCGGCATTTCCTGTTCTGGCAGCCAATGTTCTGGGGCTCCCGGAACTGAAGCCTTACATGATCAAGGAACTCGACGGGATTAAGGTAGCAGTGATCGGCCTGGTGACGGAGCATACACCCACGTGCACCCACCCGGCGAATGCCGTGGGACTGACCTTTCTTTCCCCGATAAAAGTTCTGAAGACTTATCTTCCGGAGCTGCGGCGTACCGCTGACGTGGTGATCGTTCTGAGCCATCTCGGCCATGACGTGGATCGGTTTCTTGCGGGACAGGTGTCCGGAGTGGATGCCATAATCGGTGGACATTCCCACACACGGGTGGCAAAGCCTCCCTGCATCGGCAATACGCTGGTCCTCCAGGCCTGGGAGCACGGCAGGGCGCTGGGCGTTCTGGATTTAACCGTGGAAGAGGGGCGGGTCACGGATTCCAGTTCCCGCCTGATAGATGTGAAGCCGGAGGATGGAGCTGCCGGTGAGTCTGTGGCTGAGCTTGTCCAACGGTATCAGCAGCGGATGGATGCGGTGTTGGATTCGGTTGTCGGCCGGACCCGGGTCAGTCTCAACGGGGCTGAAGTGCGGTTTCGGGAAACCAATTTTGGCAATCTTGTGGCCGACGTTGTCCGGCGGACTGCGGGGGCGGAGGTTGCTCTGATCAATGGGGGGACGATTCGCGCGAGCATTCGGAAAGGGCCCGTCCGGCTGAAGGAACTCTATTCCGCCCTGCCGTTCAACAATTACGTAGTGGCGTTCCGGCTGCGTGGGGACCAGCTTCGAGCCGCACTGGAGCATGGCCTTGCCCGGGTTGAATTTCGCGATGGCGCCTTTCCGCAGATATCGGGAATGACCCTGACCTATGACCCGTCAGCACCGGCAGGGCGGCGGATAAAGACGCTTTTCGTGGGCGGGCAGGCGCTGGAGGCGGGAAGAGAGTATACCGTGGCGACGAATGATTTTCTGGCGGCGGGTGGCGATGGATATAAGGCTTTTGCGGAAGTCATTCATGCTGAAGACCTCGTTGAACCGTCTGCTGCAGGCCGGCCGGGAGCGAAGCTCGTATTCAATGATGCCGGTCGCTGGCTGCGGGATCTTGTGGCCGACACGCTCCGGACGCAGGGTGAAATCCACCCGGTTCGCGAAAACCGCATCGTGGAGATTTTTCATCCTTGAAGATTTATGTCTGCAATCAACCCGTGTTTGTCGCCGCGGGCATGACCGTCCGTCACGCCCTGCTGGCGGCGGGATGCCGGGAAAAGCCGGAGGAACTTCTTGTCCGGGATGAATGGGGAAATGAAGTCGGCCTGGACGGCGCACTCCATGACGGTCAGCAGCTCTTTGTAACAAAAAAAAGTCAAACGGATGTTCGGCCGCGGTCTCTGTGACGATTCTTCCCATCTTCAATCTGATCCTCGTTTTCCTCTTGTTTCCGTTCCATGCCGCAGCGTGTTCCCTTTGGGTTTTTTATTCTCACCTTTTCGGCTGTCCTGTGCACGCCTGCGACGACTCTGACTGACCGCCTCGATATCATTTCCGGTTTGGAATGGGAGTGAGATCTCAATTTTCCGGACCTGCAGGCGAAAGAAATAAATCAGGTTGTCGATTGATAAAAAAAAGGGATCTCTTTTCTTAATCCAGAAATCTTAACCCAAACGGGTTGCTCAGGGTAGATTAAGAAGAGAGTCCTGTGTTATGTTGAACGAAAATTTCAGGAGACTGAACAATACCGAATCTCATGTCAACAGGCGACAATACGGAAAACAGCGAAAAGAGTACGATTTATCTGGTCGACGGCAGCAATTATCTGTACCGGGCCTTTTATGCGATCCGGGAACTTTCCAATTCCAGGGGGCTTCCCACCAATGCCGTCTACGGATTCACCAATATGCTGATCAAGCTTCTCCGGGAGCGGAAACCGGAATACATTGCCATCACCTTTGATCTAAAGGGGCCGACCTTCCGGCATGAGACTTACGCGCAATACAAAGCCACCCGGAAAGCGACCCCCGAGGCCCTGATTCCCCAGATCCCCTATATAAAGGACATCATCCGCGGTTTTTCCATCCCGATTCTTGAACAGCAGGGGACGGAAGCCGATGATATCATCGGCACCCTGGCCTGCCGTTTTGCCGGGGAAGGCCTGAAGGTCGTCATCGTCTCCGGCGACAAGGACATGCTGCAGCTTCTTTCCCCCGATGTCATCATGATCGATACGATGAACGACCGGACCTATGATGTCGCGGCCGTGAGAGAGCGTTTCGGCGTGGATCCGGAGAAGGTGCCCGAGATCCTGGGACTGACGGGGGATATGTCGGATAACATTCCCGGCATTCCAGGCATTGGTCCGAAGGGCGCCTTGCGGCTCATTGAAGAGTACGGCTCGATCGAAGAGATTCTGCGGAATGTGGAACGCCTGAGGAATCCGAAACTCCGGGACAGTGTCCGGGTTTACGGTGAACAGGCCCTGCTGAGCCGCGATCTGGCCCGGATCCGCACCGGTATCCCGCTGACCTTTGATCTGGAAGAGGCCCGCCTCCAGGAACCGGATCGAGAGGTTCTGACTCGACTGTTCCGGGAACTGGAATTTTCCTCCCTGCTTCAGGAATTCAGCGTCGTTGAAGATTGCGGCGACAATTCCCATACACTGCTGCGAACACCGGAGGCTGTGGCGGCTTTCATGGAACCGCTGAAAGAGGGGGGATTTCTGGTCCTGGAAATGGTGCTTTCCTCGAGTGAACCAATGCGGGCGGAACTGATTGGAGTGGCCCTTGGACTGGATTCCGGGAACGCCGGTTATATACCTCTGGAACCTGGCGCAGCGGAAAAGAGCGCTTCAAGTCTTTCGGAAGAGCAGGTTTTTCCCGTCCTTTTTCCATTTCTAGCGGATAAAAAAATCGCCCTTGTCGGTCATGATCTCAAAACGGTTCTGATCGTCCTATCCCAAAAAGGGGTGAAGGTGCAGAATCCCCTCCTGGATACGATGGTGGCGGCCTACATCCTCAATCCTGCGCGGCGCGGGTATGAACTCTCCGAGATTGTGCAGGATTATCTGCACCGGCAGGTGGAGCCGTTGCGGAAAAAACTGGTCGGCGGGAGCTCGCCAAAACAGTCTCCTGCGTCCTTTCCGCCTGAACGTCTGCGGGATTTTGCCTGCCGGCGGGTGGAAGCTATTGGGGAGCTGGCTTCGACTCTGATTGAAAAAATGGAAGAGACGGGCCTCCGGGAACTGTTCGATTCGGTGGAGATGCCGCTGGTGGCGGTGCTGGCCGCCATGGAAGAAAAAGGGGTTCTCCTGGATTTGCATCTGCTGAAGGAGATGTCTCAGGAACTGGGTCACCTTCTTTCTCTTTCGGAGGCGAAAATTTATGCCCTGGCGGGGGAGCGCTTCAATATCGCGTCTCCCAAGCAGCTCCAGACCATCCTTTTTGAAAAGCTTAATCTGCCCAAGGGGAAAAAGACGAAGGGAGGATATTCTACGGATGTGGAGGTGTTGAGCAATCTTGCCCTGAACCATGAACTGCCGGCCGAGATCCTTGCCTACCGGAGCATGGCCAAGTTGAAATCCACGTATATCGATGCCCTGCCTTCCCTGATCAACATCCGGACAGGACGGATTCACACCTCTTATAACCAGACGGTGGCAGCAACAGGTCGCCTCTCCAGCAGCAATCCCAATCTCCAGAACATCCCGATCCGCACCCTGGAGGGGAAGCGCATCCGGCAGGCTTTTATTGCCCCGCCAGGATGGGCGATCGTCTCCGCCGATTACTCTCAGATTGAATTGCGCGTGCTGGCCCATCTCTCCGAAGATCCGGTCCTGATTAATGCCTTTGCAGCCGGTGAAGACATCCACAGCCGGACGGCCGCCGATGTTTTCGGCGTGTTCCCGGAAATGATCAACGCGGAGATGCGCCGTCAGGCGAAGGTCATCAATTTCGGCGTGCTTTATGGGATGAGCGCCTTTGGCCTGTCCCGGGAACTGGGGATTCCCCAGAAGCAGGCCCAGGCTTATATCGATGGATATTTTAAAAAGTACGAAAGCGTCAAAACCTATCTCGACGGCATCCTCCAACAGGCCAGGGAACGGGGCTATGTAACCACACTCCTTAACCGCCGCCGTTATCTTCCGGAAATCAACAGCGTCAATCCCGCGGTGCGTCAGCTGGCCGAGCGCATGGCCATCAATGCGCCCATTCAGGGGACAGCGGCTGATCTCATCAAGATGGCCATGCTCAGGATCGCAGACCTCATCAGGGAAAAGGGGATGAAGTCTGCCATGACGATGCAGGTTCATGATGAACTGGTCTTTGAAGTGCCGCAGGAAGAAAAGATAGCGCTCATGAACCTGGTCCGGCAGGAGATGGAAGGGGTTGTCGAACTCAAGGTCCCCCTCAAAGTGGATATCGCCTCCGGACGAAACTGGGATGAGGCTCACAGTTAAAAAATCCCCTCGGCAGGCGGGAACCCGGTAAAATGATGTAAAGAAGGAGTATCAAGAGAATGAAAAAATTAGCGATTTTATTTTCCATTTTACTTACGGTCTTTTTTATCCAGCCCTCTGAACTCATGGCTCGGAAAGCACCAAAGAAGAAAACGCCGGAGGTTAAAGCCGCAGTCCGGAAATCCGTCTCCAAGAAGAGAGTCGCCCGGAAAAGTCCCAGAAACACGGCTCCCGAGATCAAGTCCTCCATCCTGATGGACATGACCGACAGGCGGGTCCTTTACGAGCAGAATGCAGACCAGCCTATTCAACCGGCGTCTTTGACTAAAGTGCTTTCTCTGTACCTGACTTACGAGGCCATGGCTCAGGGCAGGGTTCGCTGGCTGGATTCCGTGGTTGTCAGTCAAGCGGCCCGGCAGGCGGATGGATCACGGATGTATATAGAAGCAGGGGAGAGGGTTCCTCTGGAAACTCTGATTAAGGGAATGACGGTCATCTCGGCGAATGATGCCTCCGTGGCCGTAGCTGAGCATGTCGCGGGCAATGTGGACCGCTTTGTCGAAAGGATGAACCGCAAGGCCGGTGAACTGGGAATGACGCACAGCGTCTTCCGGACTCCCAACGGCCTGCCCGCGGAAGGGCAATATACAACGGCAAGGGATATGATGATTCTGGCCGATGCCTATCTTCGACGCTTTCCTGGTTCGCTGGCCCTTCATTCCATGCAGTATTACACCTATAAAAAAATCACCCAGCACAACTGCAATGCCCTTCTGAAAAAATATCCCGATGTGGATGGGCTGAAAAGCGGTTTTGTGAGGGCTTCCGGATACAATCTTATTGCCACGGCAAGGCGGGGCAATACCCGCCTTATTGCTGTTGTCATGGGAGCGAGGACTCCTGAAATCCGGGTGCGGGAAACCCGCAGGCTTCTGGATGCCGGATTTCAGATGCTTCAGGCAAGCCGCACTGGCATTTCCTTGAAATCCTGAGGGCCTGCGCGGCTGTATGCTGCGAAAAAAGCTTTTAGTGCGCTGTGCGGTAATAGAACGTTTTTTGTGCTATTTCGGCACAGTATATATCATGTTGATAATAAAGAAAAAAAACAAATAACCCCAATTCTGTTTTAAGCTAGAAAGCAGATTCCGCACTTGTTTTTTATCTGACGAGTTCGATCGAAGAACTCTTTTCCGTTTTTCCTGGATATTTCTCAGGGATTGTTAATCCGGTTATATTTCTTATCTTATTGATTATAAAGATTTATTTTATTTCTATGGCTTAGATGCAAAAATCTCATCGAGATTGGGATGATATTGGTATTCATCTTGCTGAATACAAAAAATGAAAAGTGGCACGTTCCTTATACAGATCGCATTTAGTCGTTTGTGGATTGTTAACGTTGAAAAGGCTGAAAGCTAATGCGGAATGAATTCAGATGCTGGTTGCAGATTCGCGTCTCATGGGTAAGGAGGACATAAAGGAACAACCGCATAATAGAGAAAATCGGGGTGATCTTTTCAGTGATCAGGATCAGCCCGGCGCCCTTAGTGAGTATGAGTTTTTTCTTCCGGAAATCGATTTGTCCAAGGAAAAGCCTCTGAAGGAGATATCTTCCGGAGAAAAAGAGAAGGGTGATGATCTTGAATGCGAGATGATTGGTTTTTTTGTACCTGATTAGTGTTTGTTTTTTGGTTTGTTTTAATTGAGCGGTGGATGGTTGTTTTCTCCCCTCCTTTCCCCATTCACTGCTCATTTGCTCATGATCTGAGAGTGGATCTTTAACGGCGATTCCTTTCAGTCAGCATAGTGGTGGATGGTTTTTGACTCCCTCCTTTTCCATCCACCCTTTTTTTTCTTTTAATTTCCATAATATACCATCTCTCCAAACACCCCCTTTCACTCAAGACTTCTTGACTTCACGCCGGAAAATTTTGTAGATTAACACCTTTAATAAAATCGATTCATTCGGACGCCGTGGATGAGGCGTTCTGCGGGGGTGCTCAAGATGTCCAGTCCGAAGGGTTCAGGGACAGGATCAGATCGTGATCTGTTGGTTTCAGACAACGCGGGGGTATCGGAAAACCTGGGTCCTGCCAAGTTGTTGAAAGGAGAGGAAACCATTCTTCTTGTCGACGATGAAGACGTCAATATCGAAGTGATGAGCGAAATCCTGGAGATGCTGGGATACCGGGTCTTCTCGGCGGAGAATGGCCAGGAGGCGCTCCGGATCTACCGGGAAAAGTGGAGGGAGATCGATCTGGTTATCCTGGACATGATCATGCCGGATTTGAAGGGGGGAGATGTCTTCGACCTGATGAGAGAAATGAACCCCCGGGCTCGCGTCATTCTCTCTACCGGCTACGGTTGGAAGGGACAGGCCGCGGACATCATGAGCCGGGGTTGCCGGGCCTTTATTAAAAAACCTTTCCATATTGAAGAGCTGTCCCGGAAAGTTCGGCAGGTCTTGGACGAGACGGAGTAATAAGGAATTATTCCTTCCGACGCAGGACCAGGGCTGAGCGGGTCGGTAGATAGAGAGTCGCCGTGTGCCGTATGTTGCCGTCCGGAAGGGGCTCCGGTTTCGTGAAGTAAACCTGGCCGGGATGCAGGCGCCCGTGACCGCCGAATTCGACGGCATCGCTGTCCAGAATCAGGTGATATTCCCCGGGTTGCAGATCCACCGGATAGTGGGCCAGGGATTGATGGGGGTGGAAGCAGAACAGGAAAACCAGACCGGCCCGCTGGAACCCCAGAAGCAGGTTGGCCTGATTTTCCAGGATCAGGTATGGTCCAGAGGCGTCAAGCAGACTGTATTCCGCTGCAAGATGCATCATGGCCTTGTCAAATGCCGCCAGAAAACGGTAACGCAGGTTGGTGTCGTCCCGGAGGCGCCACTGGCGGCGGGCATATTTGTATGACCAGTTATTTCCTTCGCGGGGGAAATCAATCCATTCGGGATGGCCGAACTCGTTGCCCATGAAATTCAGGTAGCCGTTGCCTGCGGTGGCCAGGGTAATCAGACGGATCATTTTGTGAAGGGCGATTCCCCGGTCCACCCGAAGATTGGATTCGAAAACGTTCATATGAGTGTACATTTCCGCATCGATGAGGCGGAAGATCAGTGTTTTGTCTCCCACAATAGCCTGGTCGTGGGATTCCGCGTAACCGATCGTTTTCTCGTCCGCCCTCCGGTTGGTCAGTTCGTAATACAGATGACCTATAGGCCATTGCTCGTCCGGGGTTTCTTTTAAGAGCTTGATCCAGTAATCCGGTACGCCCATGGCAAGCCGGTAATCGAAACCAAAACCGCCCTCCTCGCGAGATGCGGCAAGGCCCGGCATGCCGCTGACATCTTCCGCAATAGTAATGGCATCAGGCCGCAGAGTGTGAATGACTTTGTTGGCCAGGGCAAGATAGGTCAGGGCATCTTCATCCACGTTGTCCCCGAAATAATCGGCGTATTCCGTAAAGGCCTTTCCCAGTCCATGATCCAGGTAGAGCATGCTGGTCACGCCGTCAAAGCGGAATCCGTCGAAATGATACTCATCCAGCCAGAAGCGGCAGTTCGAGAGGAGAAAATGAAGGACTTCCGGCTTGCCGTAATCAAAGCAGCGGGAATCCCAGGCAATGTGGTCTCCCCTGGGGCCTTCATGGAAATACTGATAGAGGGTTCCGTCGAATCGGCTGATTCCTTCCTGTTCATTTCGGGCGGCATGGGAATGAACGAGATCCATAATGACGGCGAGGCCGGCCTCATGAGCGGCATCGATAAGTTCCTTCAATTCTTCCGGTGTGCCGAATCGGGATGAGGCTGCGAAAAAACTGGACACATGATAGCCCAGGGAACCGTAATAGGGATGCTCCTGAATGGCCATGAGCTGGAGGGTATTGTATCCAGCATCGATGACACGGGGCAGGATATTTTTCCGAAATTCATCATAGGTGCCGACTCTTTCTTCCTCCTGAGCCATGCCGATATGGGCCTCGTAGATCCGGGGCGATTCCGGTGGACGGCGGAAAAAGGGACTGCGCCACGCGTAAGGCTGCTCAGGTTTCCATACCTGCGCGGCGAAGAGGTGCGTGTGCGGATCCTGGACCGTGCGCCGGACATAGGCAGGGATGCGCTCGCCGCTGCCGCCCGGCCAGCGCATCAGGAGTTTGTAAAGCTGTCCTGATTTCAGTTTGTCGGCAGGAATGCGTACTTCCCAGTTTCCGCTTTCCCCTGTTCTACAGAGTGAATAGTCTTTTTCTTCGCGCCAGTCTGTAAAATCACCGATCAGGGAAATCGATGTGGCATTGGGGGCCCATTCGCGAAAGACCCACTCGGCGCCTTCACGGTGAAGACCGAAATATTCATGTCCGGACGCGAAATCTACCAGTTCCATGCGGCCTTCAGTAAGACGCTGTTCCCTGTCACGGACTTTTTCAAGACGGCGCCGGATTACGGAAAGATAGGGGTACAAATAGGGGTCTTTCATATGGGTCTGCCGGCGCAGGCGCTTAATCGATCGTGGGCGGATCGGAGCATTTCTTCCGTCGTCCGCCAGTCAAGGCAGGGATCGGTTATCGACACCCCGTATTTCATCAGAGAGAGGTTCTTGGGAATCGGTTGATTCCCCTCCTCCAGATTGCTTTCAATCATTATCCCGCAGATGCTTCCCTGACCCGACTCGATCTGCTTAAAAATCTGATCCATCACAGAAGGCTGTTTTTTGTAATCCTTTCCTGAATTGCCATGACTGCAGTCCACCATGATGCTGGGGGGGAGCTGTGCCTGCTTCATCAATTCCACCGTTCTGGAAATATCCTCAGGCATGTAATTCGGTTTTTTCGCGCTGCCCCGGAGAACGATGTGGAGATCGGGGTTGCCCGTTGTCTGGAGAATGGCGGTTTTTCCATCTTTGTCGATGCCGAGAAAACTGTGGGAAACGAGAGCCGATCTGATCGCATCAATGGCGATCTGCAGGTTGCCGTCTGTCCCGTTTTTGAAACCGATGGGGAAGGAAAGTCCGCTGGCCATTTCCCTGTGAGGCTGAGACTCCGTTGTGCGCGCGCCGATTGCTCCCCAGCTCAACAGGTCGGCCAGATATTCGGGGGTGATGGGGTCGAGCATCTCCGTGGCGATGGGCAGTTTATTTTCCGTAATGGCGCAAAGCAGGCTCCTCGCAATGCCAAGGCCTTTTGATATCTGATGAGTGCCGTCCATGTCCGGATCGTTGATCAATCCTTTCCATCCGATGGTGGTACGGGGTTTTTCGAAATAAACCCGCATGATGATGAAAAGCCGGTCGGAGAGTTGTCTGGAAAGACGGGAAAGTCTTTCGGCATATTCCAGTGCGGCCTTCGGATCGTGAATGGAGCAGGGACCCACGACCACCATGAGACGCGAATCAAGCCCCCTTAGAATATTGGTGATATGCATTCGACTCAGGGTAACAAACTTCCCCGCCGCATCGGAAACCGGGAAAACCTGTCTCAAGTCCTTCGGGGCAATGACAGGTGTAATTCGTTTTATTTTCAGGTTGTTGGTCTTGATCATCGTTCGTTTTTCAAGGTTTCTGGAAAAGAATCGTTTCTGATATTTTCTTCTTTCTACACTTTCCTGCACAAAATAGTAATCAAAATATTGATGGCAAATGCAGTTTTTATTCTGGATTGCGAAACGGCGCAATTCAGGGATCTTCGTGAACAGGGATCTTCGTGAACAATGATATTCGGATTTTGGTGGTAAAAATTTGAAGAGGAACGACAAATCCGGTGGAATCGAGTGGAGAGATGCAACATTGATCAGAAATGGTGCCGGAGGTGGGAATCGAACCCACATGACCGCAAGGATCGGGGGATTTTGAGTCCCCTGCGTCTACCAGTTTCACCACTCCGGCGTGGGTTCTGATTAGCTTAGCCTGCCGTCCTTTGTCAAGAAAAATCTATTGACAAGCAGCAAAGGCCTGTGTTAAACGTCCGTCTCCAACTTCAACGGGGTTGTAGCTCAGTTGGGAGAGCGCTTGAATGGCATTCAAGAGGTCAGGGGTTCGACTCCCCTCAGCTCCACCAGAAAAATCAGGGACTTAGGCCAGCTTGACTTAAGTCCCTTTTCTTTTACTTCTTTATTTTACCCATTCTTTACCCATTTATTCTGCGTCCCTGGAAATGAAGAAGGAGAAGGAAGTTCAAAGAGCTTCAAAAGAGGGAGGTTCCAATACAAGCCCCCGCATGGGGGGCGACAATATCGAGAATCACAAAAGCATCATTTTTACTAATCCAGATCTCTATTTCAAAGCCGCTTTAGATTTCATCCAGAAGGGCGATTTTGTATAAGAAATTTTTCCTGTTATTGAAGAGGTTTATTAAAGAGCAAGTTTATGCGATGACAATATTGCCACAGTTTCCCGCAATCACTTCCCAATGGTCTGAAGAAACAAGGAACTATAATTGTGAACAAAATCACTAGAGCAATAACAATACATAATTATTAGATTAATTGTTATCTAAAGATTAAGTTCAGGGAATGGCACATTGACTCCCTGCCGTTAATCTGGTAAAAGCATCTACAACATATATCTACAACATATTAATTTCACACATTGTTATTTACCGCCCGCCACCCAATGCTATAGAAATTTCCGGCAAATGGCTCCGAGAAGAAAAACAAGGTCAGCTCTTTCAACTTTATAGTTCATCAGCAACGTTGCCCTGCTGTTCTTTTTCCAACTCGTGTGCATAAATTCACGGTCATGGAACAGCCTATTCATATTCCGGTGAGCAGATGCATGTTGTACGGCAGATATTCATTTTTTAATAATTTTCTGGATGATGCGGTCCTTCCTTGTTATAAGGGATCAACCTTCCGTGGAGTTTTCGGTCATGCCCTTAAGAAGGTAACTTGCGCACTGAAGCGACAGGAATGTACAGGCTGCCTTCTGCAGGAAAAGTGTGTTTATGCCTTCATTTTCGAGATTCAGCCTGACGCAGATACCGTAAAACGCCGCCGCATCGCTGCCCCACCTCATCCTTATGTCATTGAACCACCCATTGAAACCCGCAACCGATACTTACAAGGAAAATCTTTCAATTTTGACTTAATTCTCTTCGGCCCCGCAAATGATTACCTGCCTTATTTTGTTTATGCCATTGAACAGATGGGGCAGTTAGGGATCGGTCAGAGAATGGGGGGGCAACGCGCCCGTTTTCTTCTTCAATCTGTTCGTGTTGCAAACTCCACCGTATATGACAGTCATAATGGCAAACTTAACAGCGGCTGTTTTACGGAAGATCTCGCACTTTTCGATGTT
>Ga0209723_1000944_pt1 | contig 49254 bp, 40 predicted proteins | sample BiotimSIPDNA_2_FD_185750 | JGI IMG/M metagenome (GOLD analysis project Ga0209723, IMG submission 185750) | Anaerobic biogas reactor microbial communites from Washington, USA - Biogas_R2 time_0 SIP DNA (SPAdes) (version 2) | ecosystem: Engineered > Bioreactor > Anaerobic > Unclassified | place... | reverse complement strand
CTTCGAGGAGTATACCGGCGTGAACATCGAGTATCAGATCATTAACTTTGACGCCTTGGCAACAAGCTTCCAGACAATGCTGGCCGCTGACGACCTGAGCGACATGATGGCAATGGCAAACAGCTATTTCCCCACGCAATACGGCGACCCCATTTCTGAAGGATACTTCGTCAATATCTATGACTATAAAGACTACTGCCCCAACTACATCTGGATGGCCACGAAATACGATCCTGCCGACCTGCGCTTCCGCGACGCGGTTTTCTTCACACCCGACAGGATCAAATGCTTCTGGTCTATGATGTCCGAAGGCACCATGAGCCTTAACATTCAGGCCCGCGGCGACTATCTGGACAAGCTCGGCCTCGATCCGGACGAGATTCTCACAATGGACGACGAGCTTGAGATGCTTAAGCTTATGAAGAGTCAGCTCGGACTTGAGTATCCCTACTGTCCGATGAGCTTTATCGACGGCGTGCGCACGTTCCTGTGCTATGACACCGTTGCGTATGTCAGCACCCGCAACACGCTCAGTTTCATGCATCATGACGGCGTCGTTACCGCGACAAACATGAACGATAACGACAAAGAGCTCATGAAGAAGTTCGCCGCCTGGTGGGAAGCCGGAGTGGTAGACCCGAACTATGGCTCCTATGCTTATTTTGACGCCTATTCTCCCAGAATTTACAGCGGCGAGTGCGGCTTCGCTTCCGTGGCCTCGAACCTTGCGCCCAACGTTGAAGCGGCAATTGCCGATCCCGACGCTTACCTTACTCCGATACACCTCCCGGTACAGTATGAGGGTCAGGTTTTCCACTATAACGCCTTTAATGACAAAAACTCGATAGGCCACACCGTCATATCCGCCAAGAGCTCGAACATCGAGCTTCTGGTCACCTGGAATGACTGGCGCTACAGCCCCTTCGGCAGCGAATACAACACCTGGGGCAAGGAAGGCTACATATGGGAATATGACGAAAACGGCGAGAAAGTTATAACCGAACTGGCTATGACCGACCCGCTCGGACTTTCCAGCTATATCAAGCTTTACGGCTACGACTACATAACTGAGGGCGGCTTCGAGCACATGGAGCGCAACTACCTCGGAGAGATCGGACAGCGCATATACGCGACCGAGCAGTACTGGATGAGCTATAAAGCCGACGGCGCATACGACCTGCCTAAAGGCTGCGTGCTCACCGCCGATCAACAGGCGAAATACTATGCTTATAAAAATGATATCGCCACTTATGAAGCCGAGACATATCCGCTCTTCTTCATGGCTGAAAAATCCTTCGACGAGTGGGATGATTATGTCGCGACACTTTTCGATCTCGGAATGCAGGAATGCATAGACGTCTATCAGGAAGCTTTAGACGACTACTACGCAACCCACTAAGACACATTACTTTCATTCCTCCCGAGCGACGGTTCCGGAATTCTCCGGAGCCGCCGCTTTGCTTTTTTACACGATGGCGCGTCACGGTCTTCTGTCTCTATCCGGCCATATAGCACAGGAATTGCATGTTTTTTTATACATATTTTCCGACATATATCAGTCTTTGCGGTTCGCTGCTTTTATAAGCCGCTTAGGGCAAATTATTGTAATATATCACAATATTATTAATATTCCGCCATAGACTTTTATACAGTTTTGTAATATAATAACAGCGGTATAACCACAAAATCTTCCGTCACGTGAAAGGAGAATAGCAATGAAAAAGACTCTGGCGCTTATCCTGGCCGTAGCAATGCTCCTGGTCCTGTTCGCCGCCTGCGGCGACAAAACGCCTGCCCCGGGAACCGAAGCCACCGCGACCACGGCACCCGAGAAGACCGCAGCTCCCACGCCCAAAGCTACCGCCCCCGCCGAAGAAACCTCATCTCCCGCCACGGAAGACCCCGGCCCCTATAATTTCGCCGCAGGGAAATATGCGGTCGACGCCGACGGTTTCCCAATTGAGCAGTATGAGTATGAACTCCCGCTGACAACTACCGACGAGACCTTCACTTTCTGGACAGCGGTCCTCACGCCTCAGTTCCTGCCGGAAGAAGGCTACGGCTCAATGCCCTATCCCAAGGGCTTCGAGGAGTATACCGGCGTGAACATCGAGTATCAGATCATAAACTTCGACGCCTTGGCAACGAGCTTTCAGACCATGCTGGCTGCCGACGACCTGAGCGACATGATGGCAATGGCAACCTACTACTTTCCCACGCAATACGGCGACCCCATTGAAGAAGGCTACTTCGCCAATATCTATGACTACAAGGACTTCTGCCCCAACTACATCTGGATGGCCACGAAATACGATCCGGACGATCTGCGCTTCCGCGACTCGGTTTTTTTCACTCCCGACACGATCAAATGCTTCTGGTCTATGATGTCCGAAGGCACCATGAGCCTTAACGTTCAGGCCCGCGGCGACTATCTTGACAAACTCGGCCTCGATCCGGACGAGATTCTCACAATGGACGACCAACTTGAGATGCTCAAGCTCATGAAGAGCCAGCTCGGCCTTGATTATCCCTACTGCGCTATGAACACTATCGACGGCGTGCGCACATTCATTTGCTATGACACAATCGCGCAAGTCAGCACCCGCAACACACTTACGTTCATGCATCATGACGGCGTCGTTACCGGCACGAACATGAACGATAACGACAAAGAGCTCATGAAGAAGTTCAACTCCTGGTGGGAAGCCGGAGTGGTAGATCCGAACTACGGCGCTTATTCTTATTTTGACGCCTACGCCTCCAGGATCTACAGCGGCGAATGCGGTTTCGCTTCCGTGGCCTCGAACCTCACACCCAACGTCGAGGCGGCAATCCAAGACCCCGACGCTTACCTTACTCCGATACACCTCCCGGTACTGTATGAAGGTCAGGTGTTCCACTTTAACGGCTTCAACGACAAGAACTCAATAGGTCAGACAGTCATCTCCGCCAAGTGCTCGAACATTGAGCTTGTGGTCACCTGGAACGACTGGCGCTACAGCCCCTTCGGCAGCGAATACAACACCTGGGGCAAGGAAGGCTACATATGGGAATATGACGAAAACGGCGAGAGAGTAATAACCGAACTGGCTATCAACGACCCGATGGGCCTGTCCAACTACATTAAGCTGTACGGCTTCGACTACATAACCGAGGGCGGCTTCGAGCATATGGAGCGCAACTACCTCGGAGAGACCGGACAGCGCATACACGCGATTGAGCAGTATTGGATGGATTATGAATACGACGCCGCTTACGACCTGCCCAAGGGCTGCACGCTCAACGCAGAACAGCAAGCGAAATACTATGCTTTCAAAGACGATGTCGCCACTTATCAGGCCGAGACATATCCGCTCTTCTTCACGGGAGACAAACCCTTCGACGAATGGGATGAGTATGTCGATACCCTTTTCGATCTCGGGATTCAGGAATGCCTGGACGCCTATCAGGAAGCTTTAGACGATTATTTCGCTACACACTAATACACATAACCGCTATACTTTTCAATTGGCGGGTCCGGAATAATCCGGGCCCGCCGCTTTATTATTCACTGCGTTCGCACGGCCTCGGATGAGGTCGAAAAATTAACAAATCGTGAACGGTTGGCTGTTGACCTTGACCCTGCGGTGGGTTATACTCCAATAGTAGTGTTCCGTCTGATCGATTTACCGTCGGTGAATGATGAGAACCGCAGCGATTTCAGGGCAGGAAGCTGCCCACACACTGCCGTCGGGAGTGATCCGATTTATGGACGTCAAAAGACGCGCGGGCGACCGCAGAGACGGTACGCTTTTGCGGAATATCGATTCCATGCATAAGCTTACACCCTATCTTTACCCGAACCGAGCCGATAATGAAGCATATCTGAGCGAAAGAATAGATATAACGAACATAATGGCCTATCTCGAGCGCAAAAACGCCGGTATAACGGAATACCCGTATAATCTCTTTCAGGTTATCCTTACCGCGCTCATGAAGACAATGGTCTTACGGCCGCAGATGAACAGATTCATCCAGGGAAAGCGGATATATCAAAGAAACGAGCTCACCGCGGCCTTCGTAGTAAAAAAACAGTTTAAGGACGACGCGGGAGAAGCGCTCGCCTTCCTTCGTTTTGACGGCGAGTCGACCATCGACTCGGCCCACAACGCCATCGTCGAGGAGATAACCGCCTGCCGCAGCGACACACCGGACAACTCCACCGCGAGCATGGATCTCGTGTGCAGGATGCCTCGCTTTCTTCTCACATTTGCCATGTGGCTTTTCCGGCGTTTGGATTACAACGGCAAAGTACCCTACTCACTTATAAAAACAGACCCCTACTACGCGTCCGTAATGATCTCTAACCTCGGCTCGATAAAGCTAAAATCCGGATACCACCATCTGACAAACTGGGGAACAAACTCCATTTTCTGCATTATCGGCGAAAAAAAGCTTTCTCCCTTTTTTGACGAAAACGGGACTGTCATTATGAGGGAGACCGTTGACCTTGGTCTTACCGTCGACGAACGCATAGCGGACGGTTATTACTATTCCAAAACAATGCGGCTGTTCAAGCATCTGCTGGAGCATCCCGAGCTGCTTGAAGCGCCTGCTAAGGAGATGGTCAATTTTGAATGAGGTTAAAACACCCTGGCTCAATAATTACGCGGATATACCCACCAAGCTTGAATACTGCGGCGGCACCATGTGGGAGGCCGTTGAGGAAGTGGCGCAAAAATACCCGGACTATATCGCCTGCGATTTTATGGGAAAGCACACGACCTACAAGAAGCTTGCCGAGGACATTCACATGTGCGCACGCTCTCTTAAGGCCATAGGCATAAGAGAAGGCGACCGGGTGACCGTCGCTTTGCCTAACTGTCCGCAGTGCGTTACCGTTTTCTACGCTATAAACATGGTCGGCGCCATAGCCAACATGGTTCACCCCCTGTCTGCCGAAAAAGAGATTGAGTTTTATATCAAACAATCCGGAAGCATCTTTGTTATTACGCTCGATCAGTTTTACAACAAGTTTGAGGCCATACGCCCCAATGTGGATGTGGCGAACATAATTCTCGCCCGTATACGGGACGAGCTTTCCACGCCCATAAAGGCAGGATATATGCTCACTGAGGGGAGAAAGATAGAAAAAATACCCAGGGACGCCCCGGTCATCGAATGGAAAGAATTCATGCGCCGCGGGAAGGACTACCACTGGAAATATAAAGCGAGCAAGCAAGCCGATGATCCGGCCGTTATACTTTACAGCGGAGGCACTACGGGCATAACCAAGGGCATCCTGCTTACAAACCGCAATTTCAACGCGCTGAGCGCCCAAATCATCGCCGCCAATCCCATGTTCCGGCCGGGTGATAAAATGCTCGCCGTAATGCCGATGTTTCACGGTTTCGGCCTTGGTATAAGCATACACTCCATGCTCGCGCTCGGCGGACGCTGCGTGCTGGTACCCCGTTTCACGGCAAAAAGCTACGGAAGGCTAATAACAAGATATAACTGCAACTTCATTGCCGGCGTTCCCACTTTGTACGAGGCTCTGCTGCGGCTGCCGAGCATGGCCGACGCGGATCTGTCCAGCCTGAAAGGAGCGTTTTCGGGCGGCGACTCGCTGTCCGTTGAGCTCAAAAAGCGCTTTGACAAGTTCCTTTCCGATCACAAGGCAAGCATTCAGCTGCGCGAGGGATACGGCACTACCGAATGTGTGACGGCAAGCTGCTTGACGCCCTATCACATGGCGCGCGAGGGCAGCATAGGCCTGCCCCTGCCCGAAATGTACTTTAAAATAGTCAAGCCGGGAACACAGCAGGAGCTTCCTTACGGAGAAGAGGGCGAAATATGCCTCGCGGGTCCTACCGTGATGGTCGAATATATAAACGAACCGGAGGAAACCGCGCAGACACTTCAAAAGCATCCTGACGGCCTCACCTGGGTGCATACCGGAGATCTCGGCATTATGGACTCGGACGGATTTGTGTATTTCCGCCAGCGTATGAAGCGCATGATAATAACGAGCGGATACAACGTATACCCCTCCCGTCTGGAAAATATACTGGACGCGCACGAACACGTTCACATGAGCTGCGTGATAGGGGTTCCGGACCCCCTGAAGATGCAGAAGGTCAAGGTTTTTGTCATGCTCAAGCCCGGCGTTCCCAAAACCGAGGAGACAAAACGCGAACTGTTCGAATACTGTCGTAAAAATATCGCGAAGTACGCCATGCCTTACAGCATAGAATTTCGTGATACGCTGCCCACAACGCTTGTAGGAAAGGTCGCTTACAGACTGCTTGAGGAGGAAGAAGCGAAGAGACTCGAAAGCGGGCAGTCATCCTCCGAGCCGGAAATCAAATGAGCATTGAGGCTCTCGGGAGTATGATCGAGCGCTACGCTCCCGTGTGCGAGCAGGAAGAAAAAGACCGCGAGCTCATGCTCGCGATGCTCCGCGGCGGCGCGCATCTTTTAACCAGAGAAAATGAAATCGCGCATTTCACGGCCTCCGCCTGGGTTGCCGGGCGGAATCTGGACAAGGTCCTTCTGGCATACCACAACATATACTCCCAATGGGCATGGCTCGGCGGACACGCGGACGGAGACTCGGACCTCCTCTCCGTGGCGCTGCGCGAGGCGGTAGAGGAAACCGGTGCCCGTGTCCGGCCTCTTTCGGTTTTGCCGCAGTCTCTTGAGATTATCGGCGTCAACGGGCATTTCAGACACGGGCTGTACGTGCCGTCACACCTGCATCTGAACATAAGCTTTCTGCTTATCGCCGATGAGAACGACGAAATCCGCGTCAAACCCGACGAGAATAGCGGGGTTAGCTGGTTTTCGCTTCAGGACGCCGAAAAAGCCAGCCCCGAACCCTTCTTCAGAGCCGTATACGGCAAGCTCAACAACCGTTTGGCCGCGGCCGGAAGCGGCTTAAACGATAATATACAACGATAATATACGAAGACATTCATGATTATCCGAACATGAAAGGCAGTCATCCGATGCTCGACAAAATAATAAACACCCAGATAGGCGGATTCACGCTCGGCAGGATCCTTATGGGTATTGTCATATTCATCATTTGCGCAGCCGTGTCCAGACTGCTGCTTAAACTCTTTAAAAAGGCGTCTTTAAAAAAGGGAGATCCAAACATCAAGCCTTTCGCGTCCACAGCCCTTAGGGTCCTGTTATATGTCGCAAGCCTGCTCATTGCCCTTGAAATCATCGGCATTCCGATAACGACCTTTGTCGCGGTAATAAGCGTGGCCGGCCTCGCTCTTTCGCTTGCGTTGCAGGACTCATTGTCAAATGTGGCTTCGGGCATACTGCTGCTGTCCGCAAAACCTTTTGTCGTCGGCGACTTCGTCACCGTGGGCAGCGCTTCGGGAACAGTGCTGAGCACAAGTCTGCTTCACACCAAAATACGCGGTTCCGACAATAAGATAATCCTCGTGCCTAACAAAATGGTCGCTGCCGGAGAGATAACAAATTTCTCGAGTGAGCCCATGAGACGAGTGGATCTTACTGTAACAGCCTCCTACTCAACCGATACCGCACTTGTTAAAGAGTCTTTAAAGCGCGCAGTATCCCGTACGCCGGGAGTCAGCGATACTCCGAAGGAACCGTTTATAAACATATCCGGATTCGCCGAGCGCAGCATCAGTTATTCCGTGCGCGTATGGTGCAAAAACGAAGACTTCTGGGATGTGCACAACCGCCTGTATGAGGAAGTCAGAGCAGCCTTCGCCGAGGACAAAATCCAGCCGGTCGACCGCCTGGTCGTTGACACCGATATATGCTGAGCGCGCTAACAGCGTATACGGCAGCTTACCCCGCGTCCCCGAAGCGGGCAGTTCGGATCGCTTTAAAAAACAAACGTCCCGACAGCCGATAATTCTTCTCATTTTTAAGCATTTATGCTATAATACCGGCGTTCGTACTATCCCGGCACGCAGTCTTATAGGCCTCTTTCGGGAGGAAGCGACCGAAACACGAGTCCCGCCTCGTCAAGCGGCAGATGTTTCCCGGGTTAACTTCATGCTGACCCTTCCCCCCGGGCTTCCGGATTTCTCGTCTGCCCGGGACACGATGGTCGGGCGCTCCCTTCCCGCCCATCGTTTTGGGTTTCTATTTATACTAACCGTATCGCGAACAATAACCCCGGCTCCGGCCGAAGCCGCCGCGGAGTTGATCGCGATACCTGAAACGGAGTGACTGAAACGGATATTTTTGAAAAGTGCAGAACCTATACAGCCGCTAAGGAAATAATAGATTTGGGGATTTATCCGTATTTCCACGCTTTGGAGTCCCGGCAGGACACCGTAGTAATAATGGAGGGCAAGCGCCGCATTATGCTCGGCTCCAACAACTATCTGGGTCTGACCACTCATCCGGAGGTTGTGGAAGCAGGGCTGAAAGCTATCGAAAAATACGGCAGCGGCTGTTCCGGCTCCCGTTTTCTAAACGGCACTCTCGAACTGCATATAGAGCTGGAAGCCGAGCTTTCAAAGTTCCTGAACAAGGACGGCGTTGTCACTTTTTCAACGGGCTTCCAGTCCAATCTCGGAATTATTTCCGCGCTTGTGGGACGCGGTGACTATGTCATTTGCGACAGGGAGAACCACGCGAGCATATACGACGGCTGTAAGCTTTCCTACGGCAAGATGCTGCGCTACCGACACAACGACATGGCCGATCTGGAACAGCAGCTTGCCCGGATACCCGACGAGGCCGGACGGCTCATAGTAACGGACGGTGTATTCAGCATGGGCGGCGATATCGCCAACCTCCCCGAAATCGTCAGGCTCGCCGAGAAGTACGGCGCAAGGGTCATGGTCGACGACGCGCACGCGCTCGGAGTTATCGGCGAGGGCGGAAGAGGCTCGGCCTCCCACTTCGGGCTGGAAGATAAAGTCGATATATATATGGGCACCTTCAGCAAGTCCCTGGCCTCTCTCGGAGGATATATGGCGGCTTCCGCGGAGGTGGCCGACTATGTGCGCCACAATTCACGCCCGTTCATTTTCTCGGCATCTATGACACCCGCTTCCTGTGCCTGTGCTCTGGCCGCGCTGCGATGCCTTCAAAAGCGGCCCGCGATGGTGGACGAGCTGCAGAGCATAGCCGGCCATATGCGGGACGGGCTGAGGAAAAATAACATTAAAATACGCGAGTCCAAAACTCCTATAATACCCATATACACGTATGAGCCGATAGAAACGCTCACAATCGCGAAAGAGCTTTATGAAGCAGGTGTTTATGTAAACTGCTCCCTGCCGCCCGCCGCCGCTCCTCACGAATGTCTGCTGCGCACCTCCCTGATGGCCACTCATACCGAGCCCATCGTGGACGAGGCTATAGAAATCCTGGCGAAGGTGCTTGGGAGGCACGAACTGTGACAAAAAGCGCACCTGTTGTCATCGTTACCGGCGCAAGCTCTGGGATCGGCCTCGCCGCCGCCCGCGCTCTGGCGCAAAAAGGCTGCCGCGTGTATGATCTTTCCCGCAGCGGCAGCGACACGGACTTAATAAAACACATCACCGCAGACGTTACCGACGAAGCGTCCGTTATCGGTGCGGTCGACGCGGTAGTCAAAGAAGAAGGCCGTGTGGATATTCTGATAACCAGCGCGGGCTTCGGAATATCGGGCGCAGCGGAATTTACACCCGACGGGGCAATGATTTCACAGCTTGACGTTAATTATTTCGGCACCGTGCACGCCTGCCGCGCGGTTTTGCCGCACATGAGGCGTGCCGGAGCAGGCAGAATCTTATGCGTCTCCAGCGTAGCCGGGTTTGTCGGGCTGCCGTTTCAGGCTCATTACTCCGCCTCCAAGGCAGCCGTGTACGCCTTCGTTATGGCGCTCCACAACGAAGTAAGAAAATTCGGTATAAACGTCTGCGCGGTTATGCCCGGCGATACCAAAACCGGATTTACCGACGCCAGAGAGAAGATAACCGAAGGCGACGACGTTTACTCCGGAAGGATTGAGCGCAGCGTTTCAAAATCCTCAAAAGATGAGCAGACCGGCACCGACGCGAACTTCGTAGGCCGCTTCATAGCCCGCGCGGCCCTGAAAAAGAGAGTGCGTCCGGTACTCGTGCCGGGCTTTACAACCAAGATCATCATAATACTCAGCCGTCTTGTTCCGGTGCCTCTGGCCTGGCGTATCGTCGAAAAGCTGTACGCCTCCTGACGGAGCGCCTGCCGCGAATAATCAATCAGGAGGCCACTAATGAGTGACCTCCTGATTGATTTCACTTCCGGTCCGGGATACGCCGCATCATACGGCGCTAACGCAGATTTCCTGTTTCTTTTTCAGCGCCTCAATAGCCAGAACATACTTTCTTCGGCTCCCGTCGCCGTTTATATCAAGCTCGTAAAACGCTCCGGCCGCGGCGAACATAAGGGTCTCGTGGGTCTTGCCGCGGCAGGTCGAGGGCGTGCTCATATGCGATAACTTAAAGCTGCAATCGCCGATCGTAAGCTCGTCGGGAGTGAGCGTTACGGTTCCCTCGCTTATCCTGCTGGTTTCATGCCCCGCGCCCAGACTGAAAAGAACGGCCGAGGGATCGGAGAAAATCACCCTTCCGGCATCGCACTTCTGCCTGATTATTTCAATCTGCATATCATACCACTCGGCTATCGTGCTCATCGGCGCACCTTCACGGAAAAAGCCCGTTTCATCCAGTTCGGCTTTCATGCCGCAGGAACAGGAAAAAACGTTTCCGGCTCCGCGGGCGGTTCCCGTGCCTTTGCAGCACGGGCATATGAAAAGGGACTCTTGCAGCCCCTCGGCAAGCTTATCGCCTTTGTATGATATCATTTCCCTGCGCTGAGTATCGAACGCGTCTTCATATAACTCTCCGGCCACAAGGTCGTGTATCTCCCCGATACTCATACCGGAAAATTCTTCGGGCTGATGCACGCCGGCGACCACACCGCGCATTTTTCCCTTTCTGATATTGCGTCCCCAGCGCGGATCGGATAAATACCCTCCGATAAGCCTGAATGTAATCACCGGCACTCCTGCAAGTTTTATCAGCTTTGCAGCGGCAGCGGTTATGTTTCCCGTCCGACCGTCAAAGCTGCGTTCTCCCTCGGGGAAAAAGCAGATATTGTATCCTTTTTTCAGTCTTCGCAAAATTCCCAAAACAGCAGCCCCGTCCGCGCTGCCCTTAACGCGCGAAATGGGCGCGGCGAGAGTTTTCATCAGAAACGACTGCAGGCCCATTCTGAAGGAATGCTCGCTGGCCAGAAAATACATATGCTTTTTAAAGCTCATTCCCACCAGAAAATGATCCCAGCCGGTCGTATGATTGGCCAGTACGATGTACGGGGTCTTTATATCCGGAGCCGTTTCATAGCTGTAGTTATACTTCAGCTTCGCGGCCAGATACATCGGCCATCGCATAAGACGGTATACCGCCCGGTGGAACATATACTTAATGTCCATATTATTAACCTGTGCTTTCTTCAATCGGATTTACACTGCCGTTTGTATATCGGTGCCGTTAAGAGACGCTCCGACTAGCGAGTCGCCATTGTATTTGAGAGTAAGCAGGAAAAAGGGAGCGTCATTAAATATAAGCTCGAGGAAGATCCTGTCACCCTGCCATAAGTCCAGATTTAATACCGAGGTTTTTTCGATCCATTCCAGTTCTCCCTCAGCGCAGCCCGTTAACTCCCCGGTATACTCCCCGGCGGTGAACACGAACATCTCCTCCTGCTCCCAGCGGTCGGATATGAAGGAGACGACTCCCCTGCACTTCCAGTTTAACGGTGTAAGCCCCGTCTCCTCGCGCACCTCGCGAAGCATGCACTCATCCGGAGACTCGCCTTCCTCCTGCTTCCCGCCGACGCCGATCCATTTCCCCTCGTTGGGATCGTTTGCTTTCTTTGTCCTGTGCATCATCAGCAGGCGGTCGTTTTTTTCAATATAGCACAGTGTCGAATTAGTCATTAACGGCAGCCTCTTTTAAGCGATTTTTCCGGCTTACGCCGCAAATACGGTTGCCGCCATCAGCGCTGCACATAAAAGCACAAACAGCAGTACGCCGGGGTTGAGATACGCGGTTGAAAATACTCTTCCGGGCGGCAGCGGCAGGCGTCCGGGCTTTGTCACGAATCTTTTTCTGTTAATAATCAGCAGCGCCACCCCCGCTATAGACAGGCCTATTAAGGCCAGAGCATAGACCCCCATGGCCGCGGCGCTGATAAGCGAATCGAAATTTCGCAGCAGAAAATCCGATGCCGCTTCCGGGGAGAGCATTGAGGAAGCGTCCGACAGCTCAGGCAATTGCTCGATATCCGTCACGCGAAGCAGCAGAGTCGATATAAACGAACCCACGAAATTCACTATCATGTGCATCGCAACGCAATAGCGCAGCCTGCCTGTGCTCACATAAATATATCCGAAGAATATACCGAGCCCGAAGGCGTAGAAAAACTGATACAGATTTCCGTGCATGAGCGCGAAAAACAACGCCGAAAAAATTATGGCGAAGCGCTCTCCGTATCTTATTACCCGGCCGATAATCAGACGCCGGAAAAACAACTCCTCGAAAATCGGGGCCAATATTACGGCAAACACAAAAGTAGGCCATATGCCGGAATCTCCCACCACGCTCTGCAGAGGATTGGCGTTTTCTTTTCCGAGAAGAGCGCCTATAAGAGAGTTTATTCCTACCCCGACCAGATTGAGAGCATACATGATGCCGAAGCATATTATAACACAGGTAAAAAACCATTTTGCGCCCATTGCGCTTCGGGCGACAGGCTCGGCGTCCAGCTTTTTTAAAATGAGCCAGCACAGCGGCGCCGAAACGATATACATCGGCAATGATGTCAGTGCCCAGGTATACCACTGCGATTGGGTAAATTCGGGAGCGGCGAAGCTTATCAGCAGCTGAGCGGCTAACTGCAGCAGCAATGTCAGGCCCGATAAAACAAAAAAGGCCAACCCCGTGCGCGAAAACCGTTTTCTTGCCGTCACTGTCAAGTCGTTTGCGCCCGGCTCCGGCAGACCCTCAAATACGCTGTCCGACAATTATACACACTCCTCCCGTTTCCCGGTTATATGTTATGTTAAGGTCAATCCTTTGTCAAGCCGCGATATTTTTCTGTTAGCACTCGCTTGTTCTGAGTGCTAATTTTTACAATTTGTTCATAAACAGTCCACCATTCGTTCACGATTATCGGTTAATATACACTTGCGAGGGCAAAACGCAAACAAACACAGTAAGTATAAAACCTATATTATTGATGATATTACATAAGGGAGGAAAATAATCATGTTTGAACTGATTCCTTTTGACCGTAAAAGTAACAGATTGTCCTACTATAATCCTTTCAGTGTCTTTGAGGACTTCTCCAGAAATTTCTTCGCAAACAACACTCTCGGCGAATTCCGCACGGACATCAAGGACAACGGCGACAGCTTCCAGCTTGAGACGGACCTTCCGGGATTCAAGAAGGAAGACATTAAGATCGACATTGAAAACGACGTGCTGAAGATTTCGGCCGAGCGCCGCTCCGAGTTTGAAGAGAAAGACAGCAAAGGCAAGTATCTCAGGTGCGAGCGTTCCTACGGTACCTACTCAAGATGCTTTGATGTATCCTCAGTGAAAGCCGACGCTATCACTGCCTCTTACGAAAACGGCGTCCTGACGTTGAACATGCCCAAAAAAGACAACCTCATTCCCGCTTCCAGGCATCTGGAAATTGAGTAAACCTCCATATTAGGGGCGCCGAAACGCGGCGTCCCTCCCCCTTTGCCGCGGGAGCCGGATGACCGGCAGCCCTGTATATAGATCAGAAGCATAGCCGACGGATAATGTCGGCTATGCTTCTTTCAGTCGTACCGATATTCCGCTCAGGCTCCCGCGATATACCCTTTCATAGTCCTGGGCTTGCCGAAATAAAAGGCCGCCATGAGGCCGGGTCCGCAGTTCGCGCCGATGATCGTGCCGATATATGTATAAAAAACATCCTTGAATCCGAACTCCTCTTTGAGCGCTTCGCCGAACTCCCTCGCCTGTTCGGGGATATCGGAATGGCAGATATAAAGCGTCTGCTCCGACGGGTCGATAACGGTATCTCCGATAATCTCATGTATGCGGGAAATCGTCTTTTTAAGACCGCGAACTCTCTCCTGAACAATAAGATGCCCCTGTGCGTCGAGGTTGAGTATCGGGCATATTTTAAGCGCGGTACCGATCGCGGCACTCGCCCGGCTGCATCGGCCGCTCCTCCTTAAATATAAAAGCTCATCGGTCGTATACCATGTATTTACGTTTATTTTGTTTTTCTCAAGCCACTCCACACATTCCGAAGCCGACTGCCCACGGTCGCGCATGCGCGCCGCTTCCAGCGCCAGCATACCGTAACCGGTCGAGCAGAGAGTGGAGTCGATGACATATACCGGAGGGTGCCCGCCCTCCTCAAGGAGTTCCCTGCCGGCTTCAACACCGCTGTTCCAGGTACCGGAAACGCCGCTGCCCAGGCTGATATGCACTATCGGCAGATTTTTTTCAAGCAGCGGCCGCCAAAACTCAACAAAGGCGTAGCTGTTGAGCTGGCTGGTTTTCGGAACCGCTCCCTCGCGCATACGCTGATAAAAGTCGTGATAGTCCTCATTGTTCATAGTGTCCGTAAATATCTCTCCGCCCGACTCATAACTGAAGGCGATCGGGTAAATGTTATTCTCGTTAAGGAGGTTCAAAGGCAGATCGCACCCCGAATCAGTTGTAACGATAAAACTCATTTGCATCGCTCCTTATTGTGTTGACACGTATTGCTTTGACTCATCCGATACACAAACTTAAAATACCGGGATTATTTTATCATCGAATCCCGCTGATATAAAGATATTCCTCACAAATTAAGGTTTCTGTTCACCGATACCCAAAACAGCTTTCCACTCAGCCTCATTAAATCCCACCAGAGTGAACCCGTCACCAATGAGAATCGGGCGCTTAACCAGCATTCCGTCTGTCGCAAGCAGCTCATACATCTCGTCGGCGCTCATTTCCGAAAGCCTGTCCTTAAGCTTAAGGTCCTTATAGAGCATACCGCTTGTGTTAAAGAGCTTGCGCAGCGGCAGCCCGCTCTTCCCGTGCCACTCCTTTAACTCGGAAACCGTCGGATTGTTCTCCTTTATGTGCCTTTCTTCAAAAGCGACATTGTTTGCTTCCAGCAGTTTTGCGGCCTTTTGACAGGTGCTGCATTTCGGGTAGCATATAAACAGCATGATATTCCTCCCTTACACATTAGGTTCTCAGAGCGCGTTCCCGTAAAACCGCGATAACAAAGTATTCTCTGTTTGTTCGACAGTTGTTTTTTATTATATCATAATAAAACAGTTTTTTACAGACTTTCCGCGCAGAACACATATGTGCCGACAAGATAGCGCCCGTTATGGGGAAATAATCGAATGCGCGGCAGTCGCAAAAACCTGCCGCGCATAAATCGGTTTTTCAGACCAACGGAAATTTAAAGTCTAGTTAACATAACATTGTCATACCAATATTATGACTATAATTAGTCGAGTTTCAGGTCGTTTTCCTTAATCCACCCGAGCCTTCTGCATATAAGACCGAATATCCATGCCAGAAGACCGGGAAGCACAAAGCATATAAGAACAAGCTCAAGCCAGTCCATCGGCGTCACGGCCGCTTTCGTTCCCGCCGCGACATCGTTGATCCAGCCGGTGTAGACTCCGATCGGGCCTACCAGTCCGCAGGTTCCCATACCCGAAGCAACGGCGGGGCCGTTCATCTGAAATTTAAACACACAGGTCGCAATAGGACCCGTTATCGCGGAGGTCACTATAGCGGGGATCCATATCTTCGGGTTTTTCACAATGTTCCCCATCTGCAGCATGGAGGTTCCCAGGCCCTGCGATATAAGACCCCCCACGCGGTTTTCCCTGAAGGACAAAATCGCGAAGCCTACCATATTCGCGCAGCATCCCGCTACCGCGGCGCCTCCCGCCAGGCCCGTAAGCCCGAACGCGGCGCATATGGCCGCGCTGCTTATCGGCAGCGTGAGCGCAACACCGACAAGCACGGATACCAGAATGCCCATCAGGAACGGCCTTAGCTCGGTAGCCCACATAATCAGCTGTCCGACCCAGTTCGCGGCCTCGCCGATATACGGAGCGCACAGCTTGGACAAAGCGACGCCGACAAAAATCGTAACGAGCGGGGTGACAAGTATGTCGATTTTCGTCTCCTTCGATACCATCTTGCCGATCTCCGCGGCGATTATCGCGATAATCAGCACCGCGAGGGGCCCTCCCGCTCCTCCCAGCTGGTTAGACGAATAACCTACCGCTACCAGCGAAAACAACACCAGCGGCGGGGTTTTAAGAGCATAGCCTATCGCTACGGCCATCGCCGCGCCCGCCATGGCGCTCGCGAAGCCTCCTATGGTATTTAAAAAGGGTATGTTCAGCTGTGTACCGATCGTGTTGAGTATCGTGCCAATAAGCAGGCTGCAGAACAGTCCCTGCGCCATCGCGCCCAGCGCGTCCACACCGTAGCGCTTTGCGGAAAAGACTATATCCTTTCTTTTTAAAAAAGAGCTGAATTTGCTCATTTTACTCCCGCTCCCATTATTGATTTGTGTCGTTTCACAGAGTTTTCAGTCCGCCGCGGCGCTGACCGGTCATAAAGTGAAGGCGGATAGATGCGGATATAATAATACACATCCCGGCGCGATTTGTAAATGAGTTTTTAAATCGCTAAATCAGCTTAGTCATGTTAAGCCATAAAATTCGCCGCCTGTATGCACGCCTGTATGCAAAACCGACTAAATTGTGGCACAGTGCGCTTTATTGTGCTATAATAATCCGCAGTCCGGCTTTCTGAGATCGGAAAAAGGAAGGCGGGCCGGGAAAGGCTTGAGGTCTGATATGCTGCATTTTCTTATGACATTGGGCATGGCAATGCTGCCGGTGGTTGAACTCAGAGGAGCGATACCCTTCGGTATGGCGCTCGGTCTGCCCTTCTGGCAGGTCCTTTTGGCCGCGCTGATTGGAAACATCCTGCCTATTCCTTTTATCATCCTTTTCATACGCAAGGTTTTTCAGTTTCTCAGAAAGCGCTTCGCTTTCCTGGAAAAGCTCATAGATAAAATAGAGAGCAAGGCCATGGGAAAGGCGGAAAAGGTGCAGAAATACGAGCTTATCGGGCTGTGCATCTTTGTTGCCATACCTCTGCCGGGCACGGGCGCCTGGACAGGCGCTCTTATAGCGGCCTTGCTTGACATACGCATGCGCAGGGCTGTTCCCTCCATATTCATCGGCGTGCTGATCGCCGCTGTAATCGTCAGCATAACAAGCTATGGCATTGCCTCGCTGTTCTAGCGCCGGGAATATACTTAAGTATCACGGTTCCGGTAAAAACGATATAATAAAATGCGCGAATAATGCGCGATCATATACCCGTGACCGGTAATGCGGCTGCCGCCGCGCTTCCGGTCATTCGTCTTTTTCCCTATCCGTTAAAACAATCTTAACTGATCGGTATCACGCTCCGGGAACTCAGCGAGATATTCAAATATCTCATCAACACCGCTCATCAGGCCATGCGGCTTACATTCGGAATGGAATATCTTCATCAGTTCATTGTTGCTGTCGCTTGTGACCTCATACGAAAAGCCGTATTTACGGTGATATCTGTCACGCAGGCCGGGAAAATGCTCATCAAGCTTTTGATAAAAATACTCGCGGTTTCCTTCGCGCAGTGTCATGCCTATTCCAAAACAGATAATTCCCTTCACGCCTGCCTGAAAACAATAATCGAGTATCCCCCGCAGATTATCCTCGGTATCGTTTATAAATGGAAGAAGCGGCGAGAGCCAAACGATAGTCGGAATACCGTTGTCACGCATTATTTTCAGTGCTTCGACGCGTTCTTTTGTGGTGCTCACGTCAGGCTCGAGTATTCTGCATAGGCCTTCGTCATATGTCGTAAGTGTCATCTGCACAACCGCTTTAGATTTCCGGTTGATGCTTTTTAAAAGGTCAATGTCTCTCAAAACACGATCCGACTTTGTTATCAGCGCGGCTCCGAATCCGTATCTGTCAATGATTTCAAGGCACCTTCGGGTAATCTGAAGCCTTTCCTCGCAGTGCATATACGGATCGCACATAGAGCCGGTGCCGATCATGCACTTCTTACGCCTGCGGCGAAGGGCATCCTCCAAAAGCTGCGGAGCGTTCAGCTTAACTTCGATATCCGTAAAGTCATGCTTCATCTGATAGCATGCGGAGCGGCTGTCGCAGTATATACATCCGTGTGTACAGCCGCGATAGACATTAATTCCGTTTTTTGAGGACAATATACCTTTGGCGTTAACAAAGTGCATCTTATATACCTCGCTGTTTGCTTACGGAGCGCTTGTACTCCGACGATGCTGCAGCGGAGAAGAAAACCGGGGGTGTCGGTCCTCATGAGGCTCAATACATGATCGCCGCTGTTTAACCAACCCGCTAAATCAGCCATTCCTCGCTTTTTTACATTTTATCACATGCGAGGCTGCCCGTAAACGCCGAAGGCTGCCATACGCGTTCCGTTCCTTCGCACATTGCAGTTGACAAGCCTCATAATGATGCTATAATATATCGTAATTTAATACTGCTTATCGAGAGTGGCGGAGGGACCGGCCCTGCGAAGCCCGGCAACCTGTGCATAGGCGCAAGGTGCTAAATCCGGCGACGGTTGTCGAAAGATAAGATATTTCCGCACCGTCAGATGACGGCGCGGTTTTTAATTTTTAAGGAGAGAAAGAAATGGCAAATTACCTGTTTTCCTCAGAATCAGTAACCGAAGGGCATCCCGACAAGATCTGCGACCAGATATCGGACGCGGTGCTCGACGCTATCCTCGCGCAGGATCCGACAGGCCGTGTGGCCTGCGAAACGACCGCGATTACGGGAATTATCTACGTAATGGGCGAGATATCTACCAGCTGCTATGTGGACATACCGAAAATAGCCCGACAGGTCGTGCTTGACATCGGCTACAACAGCTCCGATTACGGTTTCGACGGCAATACCTGCGCGGTTTTAACCAGCATAGACGAGCAGTCGGTCGATATAGCCCTGGGCGTGGATAAGGCCCTTGAAAATAAGTCGGGTGAAGAAACGGAGCTTATGCACGGTGCCGGTGATCAGGGCATGATGTTCGGCTACGCCTGCGACGAAACGCCAGAGCTTATGCCTTTGCCGATATCGCTGGCGCATAAAATGGCCATGAAGCTTACGGAAGTCCGAAAGCTCGGTCTGGTCGGTTACCTGCGCCCGGACGGTAAAACTCAGGTCACCGTTGAATATGACGAAAATAACAAGCCAATCCGCGTCGATGCCGTAGTCCTGTCCACCCAGCACTCACCGGACGCGTCGCTTGATACCATCCGCGGTGATATGATAGAGCTGGTTATAAAGCACACGATCCCCAAGGAGCTTCTCGACGAGAGGACCAAATATTATGTAAACCCGACCGGCCGCTTTGTTATAGGCGGTCCGCACGGCGACTCAGGTCTCACCGGCAGAAAAATAATCGTGGACACCTACGGCGGCTCAGCTCCGCACGGCGGCGGCGCGTTTTCCGGCAAAGATCCCACGAAGGTGGACCGCAGCGCGACATACGCCGCACGCTACGTCGCGAAAAACATTGTTGCCGCCGGCCTTGCCTCGCGCTGCCAGGTGCAGCTGGCCTATGCCATCGGCGTTGCCCGCCCCGTTTCCGTTATGGTTGAGACCTTCGGAACGGGCAAGGTGCCCAACTCCGTTTTAACGGCGGCCGTCAGCAAAGTGTTCGACCTTCGCCCCACCGCGATAATCCGTGATCTTGACCTCAGGCGGCCGATATACCGCAAGCTCGCGGCCTACGGGCATATAGGACGAACCGACATAGACGTTCGCTGGGAGCAAACGGACAGAGTCAAGGCGCTGCTTGATGCGGTCGCTTCGGTTTGAAATCATGAACACGAATATACTCTCCGATCCCGGGCTCGCCCCTTCGGGCTCACGGAAAATCGAATGGGTAAGGTCTCACATGCCCATTCTCGAAATACTTGAAAAACGGATCACGGAGCAAAAGCCCTTTGAGGGGCTGCGCGTCACTATGTCGATACATCTCGAGGCGAAAACCGCGAGGACGGCGCTGCTGCTCAAAGCCGGAGGAGCCGAGGTTCACGCAACGGGCTGCAACCCGCTGTCAACACAGGACGATGTAGCCGCCGCGCTTGCCTTACAGGGAGTGCGCGTGTACGCGCGCCACGGAGTAAGCATGAGCGAATATCATGAGCATCTGCTCGCCGCGCTCTCATGCAAACCGCATATCATCATTGACGATGGCGGAGACCTCACCGAAATACTCTGTGATGAACGTCCCGACCTCGCCGAATTCCTCATCGGAGGCAGCGAGGAGACAACTACCGGAGTCATGCGGCTGCGCGCCCGCGCGAAAAAAGGCATCCCCTTCCCGATGTTCTGCGTAAACGATACGCGTATGAAATATCTTTTCGACAACCGCTACGGCACGGGGCAGTCGGTGTGGGACGGCATCATGCGCACCACCAACCTCACGGTGGCCTCAAAAACCGTTGTTGTCGCAGGATACGGCTGGTGCGGCAAGGGTGTGGCAATGCGTGCGAAGGGTCTGGGCGCGAATGTCATAGTCTGCGAGGTCGATCCCGTGCGGGCGGCGGAGGCCGCGATGGACGGCTTCGGAGTAATGCCCATGGAGGATGCGGCTCGTCTCGGAGATATTTTCATAACGCTCACCGGCTGCAGAGACGTCATAACGATGCGGCACATATCTCATATGAAGCGGGGCGCGATGCTCGCAAACGCAGGGCATTTCGACGTGGAGATAGACGTCGCCGGAATGCGCGCCGGTGCGAAACGGGTTTGGACTGTCAGAAACAATATAGAAGCATTTGACTTCGGCAGCGGGGATCCGGTCTATCTTCTCGCTCAGGGCAGGCTCGTAAACCTGGCCTCCGGAGACGGGCATCCCTCCGAAATAATGGATATAAGCTTCGCCCTGCAGGTCCTTACCGCGGAATATATGGCGCGGCACCGGAGCGATCTGGAAAACAGGCTTTATGATGTACCCGCCGGAATAGATGAGGAAGTTGCACGCCTCAAGCTGTTAACTATGGGCTGCGCGATAGACTCTCTTACGCCGGAGCAGGAAGCTTATATACGCGGCATGAACCGAACGCTATCAGAGTTATATATGTTGTAAATCGGGCGCGGCCGAATGCCGCACCCCATGTTTTTCGCCGAAAAGCAAAATTCCTATTGACACGCGGCGTTTGATACTGTACCATGACAAAAAATGAGATAGAGGCGCACTCAGTAATAAGTAGCCGTTTCAGTCAAGGCAGATGCAATGCCGTTGAGCCGGTGAAAGGTGCGAGTGCCGAAGCACGTTTCTGATGCATGGAACGATGTTGGACGGATGAAATAAGATTCATCCGGCTGCCGCGAACATATTTGCGGAGAGCTATCCTTGATACATACGCCGCAGCGACACCCCAACGGGGCAAGCTGCAAAGTGTATTCGCGTATTATCGGGCAGCTGTCTTCTTCAGCTGCCCTTATTTTTTTTCGAAGGGATGCATGCGCTATATGAAAAAAACTTTGTTTACCGGCGTTGCCACCGCCCTGATTACTCCGCTCGACATAAACGGGGTCAACTACGAGCAGCTGGGAAAGCTTATTGACTGGCAAATAGACGAGGGGATAGACGCGCTGGTCATATGCGGTACCACAGGCGAGGCCTCAACGCTCAGTGATGAGGAGCACACCGAGGTAATCGCCTACTCGGTAAAGCGCGCGGCAGGGCGCGTGCCCGTCATCGCCGGAACGGGAAGCAACGACACGGCATACGCGATATGGCTCACCGAACAAGCCTGCAGGGACGGCGCGGACGGGATCCTTTCGGTCACCCCGTACTACAACAAGGCTACGCAGAAAGGGCTTATAAAGCATTTCACCGACATAGCGGACGCGAGCTCCGTCCCCGTCCTGCTTTATAACGTACCTTCGAGAACGGGAGTCAATATCGAGCCGTCCACCTACGCGGCGCTGGCCGAACATGAAAATATCACGGGTATCAAGGAGGCCTGCGGCAATATTTCCAAGATAGTCGAAACCGCGGCCCTCATTGGGGAGCGTCTTGATTTGTATTCGGGCAACGACGACCAGATAGTGCCTCTTCTGGCTATGGGAGCCAAGGGCTGCATATCGGTTTTATCAAACATTATGCCGGCCGAGACCCGCCGGATCTGCACGAGCTTTTTCTCGGGGGATATTAAGACCAGCGCGGAACTCCAATGCAGATACATTCCTCTCATCTCCGCTCTTTTCAGCGAGGTCAACCCCATACCCGTAAAAGCCGCGATGGCGGCGATGGGCTATTGCTCAAATTATCTGCGCAGCCCACTGATACCGATGGAGGAGCGGGGCTTCCAGACACTTATCTCACTGATGCGAAGGGAAGGATTGAATGTATAAAATGCTGCATGAAAATTTGGCTGTTAACGAGAATGGACATCTCACCTTTGCGGGTCACGACACTGTGCTGCTCGCGGAACAATACGGCACTCCGCTGTATCTTCTCGACGAGGATATGATCCGCGAAAACTGCCGGGTTTATTTAAGAAGCCTCAGGGAGCATTTCCCGGAGGGTTCCTCGGCCCTGTACGCGAGCAAAGCGCTGTCGTTTAAAGACATATATCGTATTATGGCCGAAGAGGATATGAGCGTTGACGTCGTGTCCTCGGGAGAGCTTTACACGGCGATGCGGGCGGGCTTCCCCGCCGGGAGAGTCTATTTTCACGGTAATAACAAAACCGACGCCGATTTAAACTACGCCCTTGACTGCGGCGTGGGATACATCATAGTCGACAATTCTGACGAGCTGCGCACTCTCAATGAGCTCGCCCGCAATAAAAGTCTGCGCCAGAAGGTCATAGCAAGGGTAACTCCGGGGATAGACCCGCATACCTTTGAGGCGGTAAACACCGGAAGGATCGACTGCCAGTTCGGCGTACCCATAGAAACTGGACAGGCGGCGGATTTCGTACACGAAATACTGTCCTGTGAAAATGTCGAGCTTTGCGGCTATCACTGCCACATCGGCTCACAGATCTTCGATGAAACTCCATTCATGAGAGCTGCCGATATCATGCTCGCTTTTGCCTCCGAAATACGCGGCAAAGCCGGCTATGTCCCCGCGCTGCTCAATCTCGGCGGCGGCTTTGGCGTAAGATACGTGAAGGCGCATCCAAGGATCGATATCACCGCCTGCATAGCCGCTCTCGCGGATCATATTAAAAGCTCCTGCGCAAGGCTTGATCTCCCGGTGCCCGCCATTCTCATGGAACCCGGACGCAGTATAGTCGCCGCAGCCGGAATGACCCTTTACACCGCCGGCAGCGTTAAAACGATACCCGGCTACAGAAACTATGTAACCGTTGACGGAGGTATGTCCGACAACCCCAGATACGCGCTTTACCGTTCGGAATACACGGTCTTGCTCGCCGGTCGGGTAAACGAGCCCGCCGAGGCCGAATACACGATAGCCGGGCGCTGCTGCGAATCAGGGGCTCTTATACAGGAAAACGTTCCGCTCCCCAAACCCCGCCGCGGAGATATCATAGCCGTGCCGGTAACCGGAGCGTACAACTATTCGATGGCATCCAACTACAACCGCCTTTGCCGGCCGCCTATAGTAGTACTCAGCGGCGGCAAGAGCCGCGTAGCCGTTCGGCGGGAATCCTTCGAGCATCTTACCGCGAATGACGTATAATGCTTTGGCCCCCCGGGCGAAGCCGCGAGGCTTCCTTGTGAAATGAGCTGCCGGTCAATGAAACCGATTCATTGACCGGCAGCTCATTTCAACGCCGTTTACTGCCCGGCTTGTCTGAGAAGCCGTAACCGAGGCGGCTTTCTCTCACTGAGTTTTAGCTTATGCTCTTTTGTTTTGTCATTCTTTCCTGAAGGATTCACAATCCACGCATTTGACATCAGTCGGATTCATCTCGTGCGTTCCCACTTTGATCTGGCTCAAAGCGCAGTAGTCATCGCCCTGCGCGTGATTGGAGCACTTTGTTACCGAGCACTTTATGCTGTGGTTATAATTCATTTTATCCATATGATCCTCCCGTAAATAAAAAATAGGAATCGGTGATTGAATCCGCCGACAGCCTCCGATTGACAGACGGAAACTCGTCGGGAATGAATCAGCGCATTCCTATTTTGTAACTTATATATAACTAATAAACCGCAAAAATATGGTAATTCCGCGAAATAAAGTCTTCGGACCGCTGCGCGGCCTCAGGAAAACCCTTATATCACCAGCGCGGCGATCTTGGCGATCTCGGCGCGGGTCAGAGTGCCCCGCGGCATCAGTTTGCCCTCAAATCCGATAATTACGCCCGAGTACACCAAAGCGCCGAAATACGGGCGCGCCCATTCTGCCGTCAGATCCTGATCTATAAAGTCCGAAATCGACGCGGCGGCGCGGCCCGCCTCTCTGAGTCTGCCTATCACCGTCACCGCTTCCTGCCTTGTCAGGCCGGAGGACGGCATGAAATAAAGCACGCCGCCGTTTAACGCGCCTTTCATGACGCCCAGCGCGGAAAGAGCCCTAACATATTCCAGGGCATAATCCGGAATATCTTGAAGGTCGGCAAAGCTCATTATGTGGTCGGCGTATCCGGCCGTATCAATCCTGAGCATCCTGCAGATTACCGCCGCGAACTCAGCCCTGGTCATTGGCGCTCCGGGATTAAACTGCGCGGCGTTAGTACCGGGCTGTGCGCCGATGATACCCTGCGCGGCCAAATAGTTTACATAAATCTCTGACCAGTGCCCTTTCATATCGGTAAAAGCGCTTATATCGGCACCGCCCGTAAAAATGGACCACTCGGATATGTTCCCGGAGATGTCTTTAGCTCTCACTGTCAGGCGGCCGGACCCTTCCTTATCGGGCAAAGTCGCTTTAATCACCCGATTTGAGTATGAAAAGTCAAGCGGCAGTCCGTCCAGAAAAACACCGACAAGCGATACCGGCAATAAACCGTCGGTCTCATCCTTAACATGCGCGGTAAGAACGCCGCCTTTGACCTCGGCTTCTATAACCGGTCCCGTATTGTCCTGCTCAATACCGGAAGAGCCGACCACATGGTCAATCCATATCGTTCCGCTTCCCTGCCCGCGCAGGATAAGCGCTTTAATATCCGCCCCTGCCCTGAAGACCCACTTTTTCCATCCGCTGTAATCCAAAGTCGCGGCGAGCACCTCGCCGCCGTCTGCGAGACCCGCGTACAGACTGTTTCCCGAAGCGTCTCCGTATACCCAGAGGTTAACATAATTAGTCGTCCCGCTGATATTCAGGGAAGTGTTAAACAAAGCCTGCCCGCTCGCGAGATCATAATCGAGAGCCGCCGAAGCGAATCCGCGCGCAACCCGGGTCATGTCTTTTTCCGTCCGCGCTCCGGTGATGGAAGAAGCGGATGTTTCAAATCCGTCCAGCAGAGTATTTACGATGCCCACCGTCACATTTATCTGCGCCGATACACCGCCCGCGCTCACGGTTATAACTCCCGAAGACATGGAGTTCACCGCCGTGAAGAGTCCGTTCCCGTCGATGCTGCCGAGTGTATCCGGGCAGCTCCAGGTAAAACAATCGTCCTGCGAGGCAACGTCCATGTATCTCCAGACCGCCTTTGCCGTCAGATCCACGGTGTCGCAGGCGTTTACGGACAGTGAACTTATTTTCTGCCCGGTCTTTTCATTGTAAACGGCCACGCTGTCGGGGACATCGACCACGGTGACCCGCGCGCTGCCGTCAATCCCGCCGAGCGAAGCGGTGACTTTTCCGTCCGTTGCCGTACCGGAGGCTGTGAGCAGTCCGCTTTCCGTTACAGACCCGGCACTGCTCGTCCATTTATAGCCGGAGGCAGCGACAGGTCTTCCGGTTTCATCGGCCGCTCCGGCGGTAAACTGTATTCGCGTTCCCGGCAGAGCGATTACATCAAAGGGCATAAGGCCGACGCTAGTCATCCGCGCGCTTCCCTCACCCTTCGCGGCGAGCATTATCCAAACGCTCACGCTTCTCTCGTTTCCTCCGGAAGGTTTGTTTACAAGGCTGTCGTTGTTGTTTCCTATGTATGTGGCGTGCAGGCTTGTCGATGCTCCGCCATCCATGATTGTCGCCTCAACGCAGCCAAGCTCCTTCATTCTTTGCCCCAGCTGCTCTATCGTCAAGCCCGTGCTGTAACCGCTTTGTCTTCCGTCCGTCGTATATAATATAACCGTTCCGTCTTCTCTTACGCCGACAGCTGACCTCGGAGCCTTTTCGCCTTTATCAAGCCCCGGCTCGACCTCGCCGTCGGTAACAAGCTTGTAAAGTGAGCCGACCGCGTACTCCGCCTCATTCCAGATTTCATCCGAGGAAACGCTTATCGTCACCGTATCGCCGACACGGAGGTTCTCAACGCCGTACTTTCTCCACTTGTCCGCGGCATCGGACAGTGAGAGTACCATTTTCCCGGCAGGAAGATCAATCGCGCCTTCGGAATGTATTATCTCTTCAACGGTCAGCTTGAGTTCGCAGTTAACGGTGAGCTCCGCGCCCTCCGGAGGTCTGAGAATGATATCCGTTCCCGGGGCGGTGTTCTTTGTGGTATATGAAAACTCGTCGGTAAAAAGAAAATAGTTCGTGCTGTTTCTGATCTTGTTGATACCCCCGAGCGTATATGTCTCCGTACCCAGCTTTGCCTTCATCACAAGTCCGGGCTTGTCTATGAAAGTCCGGCCATCCTCCCTGAATCCGACAGCCCAGTGACCGGCGTCGGAGCTTATCAGCCTCCCCTGCGCGATTACAAGCCCAAGAGGAAGATAAGTGGAAAGTACATAGTAGTCTCCGTTCATGCCCGCCAGCACATTTGCGCCGTTTTTCTCCACCAGCGCGGACATACTCGAAAAATCACCGTAATTGCACACCTTGCTGCCGTAGACCACCACAGGAGATACCGTAGGGTTAGGCGAATACTCAAGCCAGCGTTCAGTCTGCCTTCCGCTTATGTATGAAACACCCTGCGCGATCGTTATTCCGCCCGCCGTTTGGGTAAATGTGGTTCTGATGACCTCTCCCAGAGCGTAAACCGCGCCCCCGCTCAGCAGCAGCGCGGTGACCGTCAGTGCGGCTAATGCCCGAAATATACGTTTTTTCATGCCGGATCCTTTCTTTGTCTCGCGGATTTATACAACAAGGATACAGAAACGGCGCCACCCCGTCAAGATATATAGCCGGGAATCGCGCCGCCATATTTAGGTAACGCCTGTGTTCAGCCGATTTCCGAACTGTCCATGAGCACTACATCTACCGAATAAAATTCCCGCTGCCGATATACAACGAGCGTAACCGTATCACCGACGGCGCAGGAGTTTTTATACTCGCCGAACTCCTCGGTATTCTTTACCGGCCTGCCGTTAAAGGATACTATGATGTCTCCTCTTCTTATCCCCTGCTCGTAGGCGCTGCTGCCCGGCGCCACATCTCCTACATAGACGCCGACAGGAAAGCCGTAATAGACCGAAGCGGCTGCGGGCACGTTTGCCATGCTTATTCCCAAAGCCGGCCTTCCGTGCACATAACCGTACCTGATGAGCTCATCGACAACTTTTTTCGCTTCCGTTGTCGGGATCGCGCAGTTTATGCCCTGAGGATATCCCATATCCCGGCCTATTTCGAACTCGGCAATGCCCACAATCTGCCCGAGGCCGTTAACAAGAGCTCCGCCGCTTGTGCCCTCGTTCATCGCGGCGCTTGTAAGAATGAGAGAAATCGCAAATCCGTTATATGAAGCGTTCTCGTCCATTGCCGAAATTATGCCGTTCGATATCGCTACGGTGCCGTTTGCCGTATTCCCTATCGCCGCCGCGATGTCCCCCTCCGAAAGCGAGTCGGAGTCGCCGAATACAGCCGGGGTGAGTCCCGAGGCGGAGATCTTCAATACGGCAAGCCTCGTGGCATCGTCTCTGCCGACAATTTCAGCCTCGTATCTTGTCTTATCGGCCGGCACCGAAACGATTGTCCGCGCGCCGTGCGCGGCAATGCCGCTGCTCGTAATGATATAGCCGTCCTCTGTCATTATTATCCCGGACGCGGACAGCGTCTCGTCTTCCTTAGTTGAGGTCACTATTACGATACTCCCGGCGCAATGCTCGTATATCTGCCGAAAAGTCAGCTGCGTCTGACCCGCGCGGTATGGGGATATTAAAAGCGAGGCTTCCGTGTGTCGTACACCGGCGGCACTCTGTCCGCCCGTGCCGTCCGGCTGGAACTGCGGCAGAACGCCTTCAAGCGGAAGTATGGAAAGCTCTTCCTGTGTCTGCGCCGGGTCTTTCTTGCTGAAAACAAAGCTGACTTTACCGTCGTCGTTGGTTACGGCCAGTTCGTATGACATGGCGAATTGAACGATAAAGACAAGGCAGACCAGCGCCGCCAGCAAAGCCGCCGCGATCAATATCGTTCTGAGTATCCCCCTTGCGATCGTCTGCTCGGCATCTGTGGGATTATTCTCATCATGGCCGGAAGCTTCTTCGCCGCGCGCGAGAGCGCGCTTATGCGTATCCGGCGCCACAGAGGAGACGGAATCGTAGTAACCCTCGAAATAATAGCTGGGCTGAACCTGTGCCCCGCCATCGTCTTTTTCCCTTTTCTCTTTTCCGGTCATCTCTGACCTCCTGTTTGGGATGAGAATATAATACCTCCGCCGCCGCGGTTTTGTGTTAATGCACTGTTAATTAGCGCTTCGGGTCACTGCGTCTTCACAAGAGAGAGCGTGAATGTAAATTCGGTATAACTGTTTTCGCTGGTTACGGATATCTCTTCTCCGTAACCGCTCAAAATCGCCTTAACGATATACAAGCCCAGCCCTACGCCGTCTCTGTCAAGACTTCTGGAGTGGTCGGACTTGTGGAAGCGCTCGAATATAAACGGCATATCCTCGGACGGTATCGTCTCCCCCACGTCTCCAACCGAAACAAAAGCCTTTTCGCCCTGCTTCCAGACGCGCAGCGTAACGGATGACCCGGCGTCGGCGAACTTTACCGCGTTATCTATTATATTATATATGACCTGGGTAATCGCGTCCTCTTCGCCGTGTACCATCATCGGCTCCTCGGGCAGCTGTACATCGATGTCAAGACCTTTCCCGTTTATCTTGTCCTCGAGCGCGAGCAGGGCACATCTTGCGACCTCGGCGACGTCAAAGGAGCTTTTCATGATGCTTGCCCTGTCCACACTCTGCATACGCGAGATATCCAGCATTCTTTTAACAAGCCTGGAAAGCCGCCTGGTTTCATCCGAAATGATGCTCAGATAGCGGTCTGCCTGGTCTCTGGGAATTGTCCCGTCAAGAAGTCCGTCGGCAAAGCCCGCGATTGTCGTCATAGGCGTTTTAAGCTCGTGCGATATGTTCGCGACGAACTCTCTTCGGCTCATTTCAGACTTTTCGATAGCCGCTGCCATAATATTAAACGCGTCGGCCAGCTCTCCTATCTCGTCTTTCCTGTCCGTGTGTACTCTTACTCCGAAATCCCCTGCCGCGAGCTTTCTTGAAGCTTCCGCCATGTCGGTCAGCGGAGCCACCTGCCTGCTGGTTATAATGACCGACGCCAGCAGGGCAACGAGCACAACAGCGCACGCGGTCATAAGAGAAAGTGTTCTCGTCGGTTTCCATACATTTGTTATATCCGTTGTCTTTATGGCAGCGAACACATATCCGACAACTTCCTCCGAATAAGCCCCGTAAATGGGCACGGCTGCCGTATACCTCCCGGTATCGTAATAACCCGACAGGTTAGTAAGGCCCGTGTATGTCTTGCTGCGCGCCAGCTTATCGAGCACATCGGCGGGCATTACCCGCCCTATGTGCCCGCAAAGGATATCCTCGTCCGAACAAGCCTGCACTACGCCTTCCCTGTCGCTTATCGATATATGAAAGCCGGAGGCCTTGTCCACCGTGGATATGATCAATCTGAGATCCCAGTCATTGAGTTCGCTTTCCGCCGTCTTCGCGGAGGCTGTCTCGGAAATTACCGACGCGGTGGATATAAGCGCTTCCTTTTTCTCATTCATTACATAGTTTAAGCTCAGTCGCGAGAAACCGGCGAAAAACAGCCCCATCGACAGCAGGGAAAAGCCCACCATTATAAGCAGATTTCGCCAATAAATGCTCTTCATCTTACTCGGTTACCGTCTCGAATTTATATCCGACTCCCCATACGGTTTTCAAAGACCATTTCGGACTTACTCCCTCAAGCTTCTCTCTCAGGCGCTTTACATGAACATCCACCGTCCTCGAGTCTCCGAAGTAGTCAAAGCCCCATACTTCATCGAGAAGCTGATTTCTTGTAAATACCCTGTTCGGCGTGGAAGCCAGGTGATATATAAGCTCAAGCTCTTTGGGAGGCGTATCCACTTTCCTGCCGTCTACCAGAAGCTCGTAGGCATCCAGATTGATAACAAGCTTGTCAAAAGTAAGTTTTTTGCCGTCGGCGGAGCTTTGAGGTCCGTAGCGGCGCAGAACGGCGTGCACTCTTGCCAGAAGCTCCTTTATCTCAAAGGGCTTTACTATGTAGTCGTCCGCTCCCATCTCCAGGCCCGTCACCTTGTCGAAGGTCTCTCCCTTTGCCGTGAGCATAATCACAGGTACGGAGGATATCTGTCTTACTGCCCGCAATACAGCCCAGCCGTCCATAATGGGAAGCATGATGTCCAGGAGTATCAGGTCCGGCTGGTATGCCTTGGCCTCGGCTACTCCGGCAGCGCCGTCTGCCGCGCAGCGCACGGTAAAGCCGTCCTTTTCCAGATAAAGTCTTAATAGCTCCGCGATATTTGAATCGTCCTCAACGATAAGAACCTTTTTGTCCATGGTATGCCTCCGTTCACAAATACACTTTTTCGATTGTAATTGTATTATAAGTGTATTATAGCGTCAAGAGTTAACAATTTGATATGGCGTGATGAACATAGTGTTAACGCGGGTTAAGCTCTGCACGATAATGCGTCGCCCCTTCCGGCACCGAAACAGGAAGGGGCGTTTTTTCGTTATTCGTGTTTCATTCGCAGTGAAGGTCATTGATCATTCAGGCTCTGCGACGGCGGCATGGCCTAAAGGTCATGCCGCCGAATTGTCCTATGCTGTTTACCGAGGGTCGGCCGCGCTTATTACGCCTGTCTGGCTGTAAACTCGTCGTATGCCTCCTGATAGACATCAAGCGCCACCTGTATTCCCGCGTCGTACAGTCCCTCCACGTAGTTGTCCCATTCGGCGTCGATGTTCTTATCGCCCATTATGAAAAGGGTGTAATTCTCGTTCATGAATGTTGATACGTCCGCGATGACCCGGTTGAGACGATTGGTCTGCTCTTCCACAAGACGTGCGCCGGGCGGATAGATATACGAGCCGTCATGATAGGTTTCCAGCCAATTCGTCCAGTACTCACAGACCGCTTGGGCGTTTGCGCCGCCCTCGAAAGCGAAGTTCTTGTAGAGGGTGGTGATACCGGCGTCGGCGAAGTTGTTTATAGCGTAGACTAAAAGCACGTAGGAGTAGGAAAGCCCGTCGGGATGATGAAGAGCGAATTCGGTGGCCTCGCGCTTGCCTTCCTCGTTGTAGTTCCAGACTTCGCCCTCAAGTCCCCAGTCCCAAAGGTCGCTGCCGGTGGGGCTGTAGCGCCAATCCAGCCAGCTGAGGGCCAGGGGTATGTTCTTGCATTTGGCGGAGACGCTGGTGTTGCCGTAGTATATCCGGGGATTCTCACCACCCAAATGGACTATCTGTCCCGGATACCGTACGGGAGGCTGTGTGGGCACCCACCGGCAGTCGGGGTCAATGTTCGATTGTGCGTAGGTGGTGGTCTCGGCGGCGTTCATGGAGCTGTATCCGAATTCGCCGTTGTTGAGCTCATCCACGCAGTCCGCGCCTCTGGAGATGGCGGTCCAGTTGGGGGTTATAAGCCCGTCTGCGTAGAACTTGCGGAAGAGTGAGATCACCTCGCGGTCGTTGTCGTTCATGTTGCTGATCTTCACCTGTCCGTCCACCACATAGTTCTTGCCGATCGCGCCGCTGACTATCAGCGGGATGGTGTCATAGGACATGAAGTTTGGGCCGGTGGTCAGATCAATTGTGTTGCGCAGAACCCAGGGGAACTCTGCGGTGGAGATCTGGGTCTTCATCAGCACCAGCACGTCGTACAGATCGTCCCAGGTGACTATGTCGTCGTTGGTGATACCGAGCTTATCCAGCCAGTCACCGCGCATGCAGTAGGAACTGTAGCGCATCGGCTCCTGCATGAGGGTGTACATGGCGGGGATGAAATCGTCGAAGTAATAGGACTTCTGATAAGTGTCAGTATCCTCGGGATCGTAGTTCTTGGTAAGGTAGCTGTAGTTGGGTATGTACTCGATATAGTCGTAAAAGTTGATGAAGTAGCCGTCTTCCACCATCTGGATGGGAGTGCCGTTGTAGAGGGCCATAGCGCCGGAGCACATATCGGGCACTTCATCCGCCGCGATCAGGACACTCAGGTTCTCCTTTCGGGAGGCGAGAGGAGGAAGGATGTACTCGACATTAATTCCGGTCAGCTCAATGTCCTTTTTAGGCAGAGGCATGGCAGCGTAGCCCTCCTCGGGGATGACCTGGGGAGTGTAGCTGAAGGTCCACAGCGTTATCACTTCGTCAGTGGCGCTGATCGGCAGTTCGTACTCATAGGGCGCAAGTGCCGCGCCGGTCTCGTCGGACTCGAATTTGCCCGCGGCGAAGTTATAAGGTGAGTCAGGTGTGGGTTCGGCGCTTTGTTCGGGTTTGGCTGTCTTCTCCGGTGCGGCGGTGGCGGTTGCCGGAGTCGTCGGTTTTTCAGTTGGTGTGCTTTCCGTACCGGTTTCGGGCTTGGAGCAGCCGGCAAATAGAGCGAAAATCATAATGAGCGCGAGGAGCAATGCCGTTTTTCGTTTCATCATAATACTCCTTTCCGGTTTCGCAATTTGCCTGTGGCGCGAGCCTTCTATATCCGAATTGACACAGATCACCTCGCTTTTATTATAGAATTTTACTATATTATTCGCCGCCACATGTCACGTATTAATAATATTATATTAATACCCGCCGAATATGTCAACGTAATCCGGCGGTATATTGTGCATTTACTTATAATTCATTAAATATTATTGGCCATTTTTCGGCATTTTAGCCCATTTCAATAGTTTCTATTCCATTTTTACTCATCATTTGTTATACCCTGTTATATATATTTTATTAATCCATCGTTTCCCGGCGTTTATCGTCGGGTCTCGTCAGAACGGTAAAAAACCACAGGGCTTCACAGCGAGTATTCGAACTCATACATTACTTTTTTGTTTTCCTGTGATATCATTATGCGGAAAGTAGGTTATATGCTTTTAGACAGGTTCAAGACGTAAGAGGTTGATTCGATGTATGAATTGGTGCAGATTGCGGAAAACAGTTATTATATTCAAAGTCCTGCAAAAATAGGACTCGTAAAGCAGAGCGATACAGAGGTATGCCTCATCGACAGCGGGAACGATAAGGATGCGGGCCGAAAGATACGGCAAATTCTGGACGCGAACAAATGGAAACTGACAGCGATTTATAACACGCATTCCAACGCCGACCACATCGGCGGCAATCAATATCTGAAAAAGCAGACCGGCTGCAGGATTTATGCCCCCGGCATTGAATGCTGCTTAACCCGACATCCGGTTTTTGAACCGAGCTTTCTTTACGGCGGGCTGCCGCCCAAAGAGTTAAGACATAAGTTTTTGATGGCCCAAGAGAGTGACGCGGAATATCTTACCGATGCCGCCTTGTCGGAAGGCCTTCAACTAATCCCTCTGCCGGGACATTTTTTTGATATGACGGGCTTTCGCAGCGCCGATAATGTGGTTTATTTGGCTGACTGCCTTTCAAGCAAAGAAACGCTTGAAAAGTACAAAATAGGCTTTATCTATGATGTGGCGGCTTATCTGAATACCCTTGAAACGGTGAAAAACCTAGACGCGAAAGCGTTTGTTCCCGCCCATGCCGAAGTAACGGACAACATCGTGCCTCTGGCTCAATTCAATATCGATAAAGTAAATGAAATTGCCGAAAAGATTGTGGATTTGTGCGCAATACCGGGTTGTTTTGAGCAGATTTTGCAAAAGCTTTTTACGGAGTTTAACCTGACAATGACCTTCGATCAATATGTCCTCGTCGGAAGCACCGTACGTTCTTATCTGGCATGGCTCAAAGACACAGGCAGAATCAGTGCCGCGTTTGAAAATAATATGCTTCTTTGGGAACGCATTTAAGAATGAGAAGGTACGCGTTTGCTGTTTCTATAAAACTTAACTCTATCGAAAAAACAATAAATCGGCCAACCCTTAAGGCTGACCGATTCATTGTTTTACACAGCGCGTTTTTCAGCACCCGTTTTCACGTTATTCGTGTTTTACGCATAATGAAGGTCGTTCATTATGCGACCCTGATCACTTTAGCTCTACGACAGCGCCGACTTCCTCAAGCTTTTTCTTAAGGGCTTCGGCCTCTTCCTTCGGGAGAGCTTCCTTAATCTTCGCGGGGATGGCTTCGACAAGAGCTTTCGCCTCTGCCAGGCCGAGTCCGGAAATCTCTTCGCGGACAGCCTTGATAACCTTAATCTTCTCAGCGCCGAACGAGGTCATGACTACGTCGAACTCGGTCTTTTCCTCGACAGGCTCGGCGGCCGCGGGAGCGGCGGCAACTGCGACTGCGGCGGGGGCGGCGGCGGATACGCCGAACTCGTCCTCAAGTGCATGTACGAGCTCGGAGAGCTCAAGAACTGTAAGGTTTTTTACCTGATCAATAAGGGCTGTGATTTTTTCGCTGGCCATTTTTTAATTACCTCCGTTAAATTATCGTTTTTGCGGCGTCTCAGGCGGCGCCTTCGGATTTCTTTTCCGCTATAGCGGAAAGTGCGACCGCAAGGCCGCGGATATTGGCGTTGAGGACGGTTGCAAGTCCTGTGATCGGCGCGATCATCGTTCCGAGCACCTGTGCTATGAGCACTTCTCTGGACGGGAGCTCGGCGAGCGCTTTGACTTCGGCGGCGGAAATAATCTTCCCGTCCACGAAGCCGACCTTAATCTTCAGCGTCGAGTCTTTCTTGTCGGCGTATTCGCAAACGATCTTTGCGGCCGCCACGGGGTCTGTTTCACTTACTGCGAGAGCGGTAGGTCCGTTGAGGAAACTGTCGAGTGCCTCATAACCCACCCGGTTCGCTGCGAACCTGGCAAGAGTGTTTTTAATGACCGCGTACTCTACTCCGGCCTTACTCATGGACTGACGCATCTGCGTATCGGCTGACACCTTCGTACCGGTGTAGTCCACGAAAACGCCGCCGCTGGAATTTTTCAGCTTTTCGGCAAGAGCATCCACTATAGCCTGTTTTTCACTCAGTACCTTCTCGTTCGGCATGTATATTTCACCTCCGGAATAATGACCTTGGGGATATAAAAAAAATCCCCGCGTCTTTTAGACACGAGGGCATTAAGCGGCATAATACTGCTTGTATGCTCTCCTCGGCGGGGCTTATTTTTATGCCCGCTGTCTTTGGAACGCCGAGTTATTATATATGCCATCCGGCCTCATGTCAATACTTACCGCGCAAATTTTCGTTTTTTCATCTTGGAATAATTTATGAGCGGTGCTATAATATCGCCGCCTGGTGCAAAGGAGGTTAGCTTTGAAAAAGAGTTCCTTATATATAAACTATCTGACGGGCAAGCTTGATACGCGCCCTCTTATATCACTTTCAATACTTGCCTTGGTCCTTGAGCTCATTATGGAACTTCTGACAAGGCGAAGCTTCATTTCGTCCATATCCTGGATCGCGCTGCGTCCGCATTTTTTCCTATACAACACGCTAATCGTTCTTGTCCCGCTGCTTGTCGCCGCTTTTGTTAAAAGACGCGTTTTCGCGGCTGTTCTCGTGTCCGCGCTTTGGCTGCTGTGCGGCCTGATTAATCTTGGGGTTCTTGTTTTTCGAGGCACGCCCTTTTCAGCACGCGACATACTGTTATTTATGTCCTTTATTCCGCTGGCGGATCTGTATTTTACACCGTGGCAGTTTGTCGGCATGGCTATTTTGCTCATAGCGCTGGTCTTCGCGTTTGTAAAACTCTACAGAAAAGGTCCGAAAGCGCGCGCGCCGATCAGGATACTGCGAAGCGCCGTTTTTACCGCGGCCGTTTGTTCCATCATCACCGGCGGCGCGCTTGCCTCCGGCATCGATCTGTCGGCGGATTACGAGAGCACAAGCGAGGCATATGAGGCCTGCGGCTTCGTCTGCTGCTTTACCAGCAGCATCTTCCATACCGGCATCGACAAACCGCCCGAATACTCGGAGGAAGTCATTGAAGCGCTTCTGACAGACTCGCCCGAAGTGAGCCCTCCGGCAAAGCTTCCGAACATAATCTATCTGCAGCTCGAGTCTTTTATCGACCCGACCCGCATTAAGGGCGTTACATACGAGAAAGACCCGATACCCAACTACACAGCGCTTCGCAAGCAGAGCATAGCGGGAAGTCTTGAGGTGCCGACTATCGGAGGCGGAACCGTCAATACCGAATTCGAGGTACTCACCTCTATGTCCAGGAGCTGTTTCGGCATCGGAGAATACCCGTACGAATCCATATTGTCGGAAACAACATGCGAGAGCGCCGCATATATTCTTAAGGGAAAAGGGCTCTCGGCCCACGCTATACACAATTTCAGCGGCAGCTTCTACTCGCGTAATATCGTGTATGCGAATCTGGGTTTTGACGATTTCACGCCGGTCGAGTATATGTACGGCCTTGAATACAATTCAGAGGGCTGGACAAAGGATTCGGTCCTCACCGGCTGTATAGCCGACGCTCTGTCTTCCACCGAAGGGCGCGATTTTGTCTTAGCCGTCACCGTACAGTGCCATGGGGGATACCCCACGGAAAACGGCGAACCGTTGTCGGCGGTTTCCGACGACACGGACCTTGAGAGCATCGGTCTGGAGGAATTAGATTATTATGTAAGCCAGCTTTCCGAAACGGACGCCTTTTTGGGCGAGCTGGTTTCCATGCTCTCGGATTTTAAAGAGGAAACCGTTCTAGTGGTATACAGCGACCATATGCCCGGTTTGTCGCTTTCGGACGAAGACCTCACCTGGGGAAACATCTACGAAACCGAGTATCTCATCTGGTCTAACTTCGGCCTTGACGGCACCGGCGGGCCGCTTAACGCGTACAGGCTCACTCCTTATGTTTTTAAAACCATCGGACTTGAAATCGGTATCATGCCTTCTTACCACAATCTTAACTGCGGCAGCAGCGACTATACGCAGGGGCTTGAAGCGCTCGAATACGATATGCTCTACGGCGAGGGCATTGCTTACGGCGAAGAGGGACACTTCGCTCCGACGGATCTGAAAATGGGTTTCACCCAAATACGCCTTGACTCCGTAAGCGTATACGAAGACGGCTTAACGCTCTCCGGCGAGGGCTTTAACGAATACAGCGTCGTTTTCGTTAACGGTCGCCGGAGAGATACCGAATATGTTGACTTCAACACGCTTTACTGCGAGGCCGGCATCGAAGCGGGCGACACGGTCACAGTCTGCCAGCTCGGCTCCGACAGAGCTCTGCTTAGCGAAAGCAACCCCGTAGTATACTCTGGCTGAGTCCGTCAGCCGCGCAGGGACATATGTATTTTTTAAAGCGGCATGGGCCTTATAGCTGCCATGCCGCTTTTTGCACCGATATATGGCTGCGAGTCTGCACCGGACGCAGAGCCCAGCCCGATATAAAAAGGAGGCATTAATAAATGGACTCTGCAACAAACAAAGATAAACGCTATTTTGAGTGCTTTTCGTTTGGCGATAGCCCTGAAATGGCAGACGAATTATTGCGGCTGGTGCTTGACGGGGAAAAAACCGCAACGGTCTCGGTTATTTTAGAGGGCGAACCAGCACCGAGCGTCGGCGATTTATCATTGGTACTGGACGGAAGCGGGAACCCGGCATGCGTAATAAAGACGGTTTACCTTGAAATCGTAAAGTTTTGCGATCTTACCTGGGACATGGTGAAACTTGAGGGTGAGGATGAAAACTTTGATCAATGGCATACGGGTAATATACACTACTGGACAAGAGATGCCGAGAGACGAGGTTATATCTTTACGGATCAGATGCCGGTTTACTTTGAGCGCTTTGTGGTTGTCGAGAAATATTAGCATACCAAAAGACAGCGGAAATGCCGCTAAAAATTTCTTATCAGAATGTATTTTCTGTCCTCAAAGCTGTGCTGCAGCTGTGAGGAATAAAACTCGCTCGCTTTAACGAAGCCAAAGCCGCATTTTTCGATGACGCGCCTTGATTGGCTGTTCTCCGCAAAGTGCCCGCAGGTGAAGGCGTCCAATCCGAGTTCGGTAAAGCCGTAACCGATTACGGCGCCGACCGCTTCCGGCATTAGTCCCAGCCCCCAGAAACTCTTCGATAGGACATATCCGATTTCTTTGACTTTGAGGTGTCCGTAAGTTTCGTCATCGTTTGCCCACGATTTATGTAAACCAAGCGAGCCGATAACCTTTCCTTCTTCCTTGTGGTATATAGCGAAGACCTCATTTTCTTCGATGAATGTCCGCAGTATCTGTTTCGAAGCTTCTATCGACTCATGGTGCGGCCAGCCCGCCATTTCACCGACGCCGGGGACACTGGCGTACTCAAAGAAATCGCCCAGGTCAGACTCTCTAAAAGCCCTTAATATCAGCCGATCGGTTTTGATCTCTATATTTGAGGTATCAACGCGTATATCCATTGCATACTCCCTTCGGCGCTCGCGGGCGGCGGTTTCGCTCTTCGGAAATGAATTCCTTTACGCCTGGTCGTCCTTATCGGAATCAAAAAGGCCTCTGACGTCCGCTATCGGTTCTACATACAGCACGCCGTTTCCGGGAGTATCAAGTTTAAGCTCCCGGAATAAATTATCGGCTACCATATCTACCAGCTCGCTGGGCATGAGCATCATAACCAGCTCCTTTTCCGGCTCGATTTCCATGCCGAAGAATTTAGCCGTGATCTCCGAGCCGGTGCCCCTGCCGTGTATGATGGTTCCGCCTTCGACGCCGGATTTGCGCGCTATTTCCATTACATCCTCCGCCATGCCGCGATTGACGATTACCGTCAATTTTTTATACATGCGCTCTTCCTCCGTTTCTTGCCCCGCTTTCCGGGTGTCCTGCTTATTGATTAGTATCTGGCTTGCGACCGCCACATTCGTCGTGTAGGCGATTCCGTGGTTGTGCTCGTCAAGCTGAAACGCTTTGGTGAAATAATCGAGCGCTTTTTCCGCTTTATCTTTTTCAATCAGAATGTTTATCACCTGTTTTTTCTGACTTCTTATTCCCAGTAAATTTAAAGTAACGCTGTTGACCGTGCCCTTGCCGAGCATTATTATCCCTCCGCGGAGACCCAGCTCTTTGGCGATATGGACAAACTTATGGCATTGATTTTCGTTTAAGATGAGTGTCATTATCTGAAACTGCTGCTGAGCCGGAAGAGGCTGCATATGCTTATCCATGTTTCCCTCCTGTTGATTGTTTTTTTATTACGGAACCTTTGGAAGCTTTTATCGATTTAGCCTTATAAATTGCTCCGAGCAGTTCAATTGCTATTATCGGCATCATCGCGACTATCGCTATCATTCCGAATCCGTCCGATACCACATCAGCTGTAGGAACATGCGCGGCGACACCCTGAACAAAAGCGAGGGAGAAGGTAGCCGTCATTGGACCCGAGGCAACACCGCCGGCATCATACGCCATCCCTACAAACAAGTCGGGCACAAAGAAAGCCAATAAGGCAGCCAGACCAAACCCGGGCAGCAGATACATCCAAAGCCGGATGCCGGGTATGAGGATCCTCAGGGCGGACATAAAGATTGACAGGCCGACCGCTACGGAAAGAAAGATCAGAACCAGTCTGCGTCTGACCGAACCTCCGGTGACCTCTTCCACCTGATTTGTCAATACGTGAACCGCCGGCTCTGCCAGAACTGTGGTGAGCCCGAGCAGCAACGCCACAATGAGGACAGGTACATCTGAGTCCATTGCGGCCAGCTGCAGCCCCAGCTGGGTGCCCACCGCCATAAAACCGCCGTTAACGCCCAGTAAAAATACCACCAGACCCGCGTAAGTGAATACGATACCGCGGGTAATATCGATTACCTTTCTCTTTTTTTGTTTAAAGAAAAACAGCTGAAATACTATATACACGATAATTATCGGCAGCAGCGTCAGAAAAGATTCCCACGCGATGTCAAGCAGCTTGGAGCTGTATGTATATAAAAGGCCGGCGGAGGAAATGTCCGCTTCCGGTAAAACACCGTCCAGTTTACCGTTTTTAAGGAAAAAGCCCGCGACCAAAACTCCGAGGATCGCGCCTGTAGAAGAAATGCCCACCAGCCCGAAGCTGTCTGCCTCACTGACTTTGCTGCCCTTTTTCACAGCGGAGACTCCGGCCGCCAATGCCAGCATAAAAGGAACCGTAATCGCGCCTGTCGTGGCGCCGGAAGCGTCAAACGCTATCGCGAGAAAGTCGGGCGACGAGAAGAAAGACAGTATAAAAATGAGAGCGTACGCGCCTATAAACACATATTTGAGCCGGATATTCTTAAGGATGCGCAGCATTCCGAAGGTCATCATGACTCCGATCCCGATAGAGACGGCTGCCACCATAAGCGTGTTATCAAACTGACCCGAAGTCACACTGTCTACCTGATTTGCCAGAATGTGCAGATCCGGCTCCGCGTAGGATATAAAAAATCCCAGGATCAAACTGACCGTAATTATCACCGCGTAGCTGTTTGAATGGGTAATAGCGTTGCCGACACCGCGTCCTATCGGTTCAAGTCCCTGATCGATTCCGAACAGGAATACCGTCAGCCCGATTATTACAAGCGCGGAACCTATAAGGAACGCATACAGCATATTCGGTTCCAAAGGGCTCAGCGTAAAATGGAGTACCAAAACAATAAAAGTAATCGGTAATACCGAAGCCAGTACTTCTTTTAGTTTTCCCGCTAATTCGTTCAAATTATCACCTCTGAAAATATTAAGTGCGTGTCGCCTTCTTACGTCTCATGTCCCTTAAAGGTTCCCGGTCATCAGCATCACCGAGGTCAGAGCGCAGAGGGGAGCGGTCTCGCAGCGAAGTATCCTGCTTCCCATCGAGGTCACCAGCGCTCCGGCTTCCCGCGCCGCTTCAACCTCGCACGGCTCAAACCCGCCCTCGGGACCGGTTATAACCGAAACGGTCTTAATGTCTGCGCACTTGACCGCAAGCGCGTCTTTAATTGATATATCGCCACCGCCCTCGTAGAAAAACATGCACAGCTCTGCCCGCGCGGCTTCCGATATCGCGGCCTCAAAGGACGCTGCGGCGCTAACCTCGGGAATAACTCCCCTGCCGCTTTGCTTTGCGGCCTCCTCCGCGATAAGGCGCCAACGCTCCGTTTTCTTTATCAGTGCCGCCGCGGACGGCTTTGACACGCAGCGCTCAGACGGAAAAAACACGACCGCCGACGCGCCCAGCTCTACACATTTTTGAACTATCGTCTCAGCCTTGTCACCTTTCGGGAAGGCGGCGTAAACCCTGCAGCTCACAGTCGGCTCTCCCGCGCTCGGCTCCGAGCCGATTATCTCCGCTTCCATATCCGCTCCTCCCGCTTTGGAGACACGGCACTTATAATCCGTACCCTTTCCGTCGCAGACAACCACTATCTCGCCCTCGCGCAGTCTGAGCACACGCATATGCTCCGCGTCGCGGCCGCTGATATAGGCCACCCCGCCGAATATGTTAGAGGCGGCGACAAAAAACCTTGCCATAAAAACAGCAGCTCCTTTCACCTCCGAACCGTGTACACATACGATGTATAGGAGGTGTAATATCCTTTGGACAATGAAAATAATAACGAATACGAATTGTTCCGGGAGGTCTGGAAGAGGGTTACGGAGTCACCGGACGATTCGGAGCCGATAACCCTGCCGCAGAAAAAAACCGAGCCCGAACCCGCGGCCGCGGTAGCCGTCAAGCCGGAACTGCCGCGTTATCTGGAGGAACTGATGAATGACGAAGCCTCAGACGAGTCGGCGTACAGAGTTCTCGCAAACAATATGAACTCCAGGCAAGCCGCGGCCGCATTACGGTCATTATCCGCCGACGAGGCAATGCACCTGCGGCGCCTGCAGGCTTTATACTATCTGCTTACGGGCGATACATACACGCCCATGCACGAATATCCGCGCTGCAGACAAAGAGCTACTCTTTCTGCGCTTCGCGACAGATACTGGGCCGAGTCAGAAGGGTCAAGAGCATACGCGGAGGCGGCAAAGACATACTCAGACACGGCGGCGGGGCCTGTTTTCGCCTCTTTTTCTCAGGATGAGGCCCGGCACGCGCGGACAATCGAGTCACTCATCGAGCGGCTTTTCTCCTAAATCAAAGCTGTAGGGCAGGAGCTGCCGAAGTTTGTAACTTACATACCGCCCGTCGCTTCTGGCGCTGAGTATCTCGATATCATGCGCGAACTCAGCTATGAACTGCCGGCAGCTCCCGCAGGGCATGCAGTATGTGTCGCTTTGCGCGGCGACCGCCAGCATAGTAAACCTTCGCTTGCCTTCGCTTATCGCCTTTGTTATCGCGGTCTTCTCGGCGCACACGGTATCTCCGAAGGCGGCGCATTCCACGTTGCAGCCCTGATAAACGCTGCCGTCCGCGCACAGCAGCGCTGCGCCGACTTTAAATCCGGAATAAGGGGAATATGATTTTTCGGACGCCGCGAGCGCGGCGTTTATCAGTTCTCTGTCCGTCATATCTTACCTTCCTTACCGGGCAGCCTGACTGACTGTCAGGATCACTGCCTGTCTTCTCTTTTTCTCTCTTTTCGCGTTTTGCTTACCTTGAAGACGAAATACTTATAGCCGAGGTAATTATTGAGCACTATAAGACCCTGTGTAGGAATCTTCGCAAGATACTTGTTGATGCCTATGTCCTCGATCCAGCCTATGAAGAACACGCTGATTAAAAGAGAAACGGCGTTCACGACAAAAAAGCGCCACAATTGCTGCCCCAATACCGTCGTGCAGCCCTTTTTAAAGGAGATGTGTCTGTTCAGAATAAAGCTGGATACGAATCCCGCGATATAGCCGCAGGCGTGGCAGAATCCTATGTCGGCGTTTGTGAACGCCGTCAGCAGCGAATACACAGAAAAGTCGAGCACCGAGTTAAAAACTCCGCACAAAGCGTACAGTATAAAATATCTGTGTTTTTCAAAGAACCTTTTTATCATGTCCCTCACAGCACACAAATCCAAGAAACTAACAGTTATCTGAAATAATCGATACCGGCTTCAAAAATCGGCTGGTGCAATACCCCTGGTATGTTTTTGGCGACCAGCGGCCCTCTTCGCTCCGTGTGAGCCATTTTGCCGAATACCCTTCCGTCCGGGCTCAGTATACCTTCCACCGCCATAACCGAACCGTTCGGATTCACCGACACATCCATACCGGGAGCCCCTTCCGCGTCGCAGTATTGCGTCGCGATCTGCCCGTTTTCCACGAGCTTTAAAAGCAGAGCATCCCCGGCTATAAACCTTCCCTCGCCGTGTGAGACCGGCACGGTATATATATCATCAACCCCGCAGCGCGAAAGCCAGGGTGAGGCTACAGAGCAAATGCGGGTATTAACGTATCGCGACTGATGGCGTCCGACGGTGTTTACCGCGAGCGTCGGGCACTGCGCGTCCATCGGCCTTATTTCACCGTAGGGTACAAGCCCCAGCTTTATGAGAGCCTGAAAGCCGTTGCAAATGCCGAGTATCAACCCGTCCCGTGAGCGTATGAGCTCGTGAACGGCGTCCGTCAGGCCCGGATTTCTGAAAAACGCCGCGATGAACTTGCCCGAGCCTTCAGGCTCATCCCCGCCCGAAAATCCGCCCGGGAGAATGAGCATATTCGCGCGCCTTATGGCTGCCTCGAGAGCCGCCGCCGACTGCGCCAAACCGGACGAGGTAAGGTTTTTTATAACCAAAACCTCCGCCTTGCCGCCCGCGCGCTCCACGGCCGCGGCGGTATCGTATTCCGTGTTCGTACCGGGGAAAACCGGTATCACGGCTATGGGCAAAGCTGTTTTAACCGCCGGCGCAGCGATTGCCTTTTTCCCGCTCCGAAAAGCGGCTGTCCTTCCATTATCGTCGGTTTTAACCGGGAACACGGGCTCCAGTCGGGACTCCCAGCGCTCCGTGAGTTCTTTAAGACTTAAACCTGAACCGCAAACGGATATCTCCGGAGCACCCGCCGTCATTCCCAGCAAAACCGCGCCTTCCGGAACAAAGTCGCATTCGGCTATTATCGCGCCGTCCGGCGCGTTTAAAAGCGCGCTGTCGTTTCCGGAAACAAATCCGAGCGTGTTTCCCACGCACATCTTGAATATTCCGCCTATAACGCCGCCCTCGTCGACGGCACGGGCCGACAGTATCCGTCCCGACAATACAAGCTCTCTCACCCGCTCCCAGCAGCTCTTGAGCGCTTCGTAGCCGGGCCTGGGGGAAAACAGACAAACAGGTTTTCCCGCTTCTTTAAACTCCGGTGAGATAATGTTCGCGGCGTTCTCCGGCGCTATCGCGAAGGAAACGAGAGTAGGAGGAACATCCATGTCGTTAAAGCTGCCGGACATCGAATCCTTCCCTCCGATAGCCGCCGTACCGAGTCCCAGCTGGGCGTCCATAGCACCCAGCAGCGCCGAAAACGGCAACCCCCAGCGATCCGGATCCTTTCTTAACTTTTCAAAATACTCCTGAAGCGTCAGGTATGCCTTTTTATAGTCGCAGCCCGCGGCGACAAGCTTCGCCACAGATACGATAACGGCTCTTCTCGCGGCGGCAAACGGGTCGGTGACAGATCGGAACGGATCAAAGGCGAAGGACATAACCGAGCAGGTTTCCATGCCGTCCTCCAAAGACGGCAGCAGCGCGGCCATCACCTGCCCGGGCGAGAGCTGAGTTTTGCCTCCGAAAGGCATAAGCACGCTTCCGGCGCCTATGGAACCGTCAAAACGCTCTCCGAGTCCCCTTTGCGAGCAGAAGTTCAGGTCGCATACAAGTTCGCTTAAATACCGCGCGGCGTCATCGGTCGTGCCACCGTTTGCGTCCGGCATCTTCCCCACTTTTACGGTGACATGCTTCTCGGCCCCGTTTGAGGCAAGCAGAGCGCCGGATATATCCACAATCTTTCTGCCGCCGAGCGTCATAACCATGCGGTTATCATCAGTTACAACCGCCACCTGTGTCGCCTCGAGGTTTTCCGAATCGGCGAGCTCCATGAATCGAGGCACATCTTGCGGCGCCACAACCACCGCCATGCGTTCCTGTGATTCCGATATTGCCAGCTCCGTGCCGCTTAAACCCTCGTATTTTCTTTTAATCTTATCAAGGTCTATCCTTATACCGTCGGCCAGCTCGCCTATCGCCACCGAAACGCCGCCCGCTCCGAAGTCGTTGCAGCGTTTTATCAGCCTTGAAGCCTCCGGGTTTCGAAAGAGTCTTTGCAGCTTTCTCTCTTCCGGGGCATTGCCCTTCTGGACCTCGGCGGCGCACTCCGTGAGTGACGAGGTGTCGTGTGTCTTCGAGGAGCCCGTTGCCCCTCCGCAGCCGTCGCGTCCGGTTCTGCCCCCGAGAAGGATCACAATATCGCCGGGCACGGGCCTTTGCCTTACCACGTTCGCCTCCGGCACCGCGCCTACGACCGCGCCTATCTCCATGCGCTTTGCCGCGTATCGCGGATGATAAATCTCATGCACCAGCCCCGTAGCCAGGCCTATCTGGTTCCCGTAGGAACTGTAGCCCGCGGCAGCCGAGGTTGTAATCTTCCTTTGCGGCAGCTTGCCCGGTATCGTCTCCGAAACAGGCCTTGTCGGATCCGCCGCTCCCGTCACCCTCATGGCCTGATAAACATAGGCTCTGCCGGAGAGCGGATCTCTTATCGCGCCGCCTATGCAGGTGGCCGCGCCACCGAAGGGCTCTATCTCGGTTGGATGGTTGTGCGTCTCGTTTTTAAACATTAAAAGCCAGTTTTCGCTCCTGCCGGCGATTTGCGCCTTAACACGGATACTGCAGGCGTTTATCTCCTCCGACTCGTCGAGTTCCGGCAAAAGGCCACGCTTTTTCAGTGTTTTCACGGCTATCGTGGCAATATCCATCAGCGTCACCGGCCGCGCCGCGGCGGCGTCTCCGTAGACCTCCGTCCGCGCTGAGATATATTTCCCGAAGGCTTCCCGCACCCGGGGATCGTCTATCGCCACATCATCGATATGCGTTAAAAAAGTCGTGTGACGGCAGTGGTCGGACCAGTAGGTGTCAACCACCCGCAGCTCGGTCACGGTCGGCTCCCGCATCTCTCTCTCTTTAAAGTGCTTTTGCATCAGTCGAATATCGTCTATATCCATCGCGAGACCGTATTCGTCGATTATCGCCTCAAGTCCGGAGGTATCCGCGGCGAGAAATCCGTCAACGAGGCCGACAGGCTCAGCCTCGGGATATTTCTGCTCCAGCGTTTCCGGCATGCTCAGCGAGGCTTCGCGGGAGTCCAGGGGGTTAATAAGATATTCCGTCACGCGTTCCCTGTCGCGCCGTGAAATGTCTCCCGTAAAAAGATACAGCCGCGCGTACGCGACGCGGGGTCTTTCACCGCAGGTCATCAGCTGCAGGCACTGCGCGCAGGAATCCGCGCGCTGGTCATACTGACCCGGCAGAGCCTCGGAGGCCAGCAGCCAGAAATCTCCTTCCGGAATCGGGTATTCAGAATCATAGCAGTCGTCGCACTGCGGCTCGGAGAACACGCACATGCGCGCCGCCTCGTAGGTCTCCCTGTCGATGCCCTCCACGTCGTATCTGTTTATTATCTTTAGGTCATGAATCGCGGTGACGCCCAGATTCTCCCGCAGATCCTTCAGGACTCCCCGCGCTTCTATGTCAAAACCCGTTTTTTTGACGGAAAAGCATCTGTATACCATATTCCCGCATCCCCCTTCAGCCGTCAGGATAGGTCGATCGTCCACTCCGCGACATTGCTGAACACATTATGTAAACTTGGGGTCATATTCGAAACAACCCCTCTGTGAGTATAAACAGCAACCCTTTCAAACATCAGCGGCGCTATATAGGCGTTATCCGTTAGATAAACGAACAGATCCGAGGCCGCCTGCGGTTTTTGTTCTTCGCCCGCGCTGTTAAAAATAGATACGTAATTTTGCAGCGTCGTGTCATAAAAGCCGTAACAGGCGCCGCCGCCGTAGCAGAGCAGCTCGGACAGGTCAAAGTTCGCCGGCAGCTTAACCTCGCCGTAGTACATGTCATATTCGCCGGTATTCAGTCTTGTCAGATACTCGTACCACCCGAGCTCCAGAAGCTTCACGTCAAAGCCCATATCTGTGAGCTGCGCGGTTATCTTCCTCGCCGCGGCCACTTTCTGAAGGTTGTCTTTGTTTACTATGAATTCGAGCACAAAATCCCATACGATGTTGTCCTCGATATACTCAAGCTGTCCGTCGCCGTCATAGTCCTCCACGAGGCTCCTTATCAGATACTCGGGCATATCCTCCGGCTTCACGAGCGAGATATCGGCTATCTGCCTGTCATACCATCTGCTGAACGGACTCACCGGAAGGCGCGTCGGCACGGTTCCCGCGACATACTTTTTCGAAAGAAGCTCCCTGTCGGCGGCGGAGGATATTATTATCCTGTGCGTCGCTTTCGCGCAGAAGCCTCTGCCCGTATTGAATCCGAGAAAATGCAGTGTGGTGCCCTCGCAGTAGCGAACTTCGCAGTCCCCTTTGTACTCGAGATGCGTCGTGTTGCTCAGCTCGCTTACCACCAGATCCACGAATGCGCCGCTGAAGGCATTTATCAGACTATCGGAGCCGTAATTCTTAAGGTAAAAACGCGATATAGGCAATGTATCGTAGGTCCTGTAGCCTTCGAACGCTTTCATACACACATAATCGTTTATCTCGGCGTATACATACGGGCCGCTGCCCACGGGTATCGAATCGTAGCCCGTGCCATCCTTAACAACGGGTATGTCAAGCAGCGCGCAAAATTCCGTGTTCGGCGTATCAAGCTCGACGCAAACGTCTCCCTCGGAAATATATACGGCGGATACGTCCTTGAAGCGCTTTGAAAAGCGCTCGCTCTCCCTTGCCAGGTTTATCGAATACACCACATCGAAAATTGACAGATCGCTTCCGTCGTGCATTTTTATACCGGACTTTATTTCGAATCTGTATTTATAGCCGCCGTCCTCCATGCTCCACTTGTCGCAGAGGTTGGGAGAATAGGTAAAGTCTCCTCCCAGTATGAAAAGGCTCTCGTAACAGAGCCCCGAAAGCCGGTAGTTCGTGGCGCTCTCGCTTGAATAGGGATTAAAGCCGCGTCCGGGCTCGTAGTCGAGAGTAAATACCGAGTCGCCCTCGGGTCGGGGTCTGGGCGAAGCGGTCGCCGTCGGCTCGGGTGTTCGTTCGGCGCCGCCCGAATCGGCGTTTATCTGCTCCTCCACGGACTGCGGGAGATCATAATATCCGCAGCCCCCGGTAATGACAAGCAGCAGGGCAAGCATTATCGGGATATATCGTTTTACTTTTTTCATATACATACCGTCGTCTGTTCCAGCATTATTATACAGGCCTGCGAGCCTCTGTTTCCCTTTGAGGCCCTGTGAGACCAGAAGATATCGCTTTTACACATCGTGCATTCGTCCGAAACCGTGATATGCTCATCGCTTATACCCCCGGCCATGAGCAAAGCGGCGTTCATTCCGCGAAGGTCCATCATAAGCCTGTCCGCTCTTCCCGGAGCGAAAAAGCTGTCTACGTCTATGCCGCCGAGCGCGGCAGCCGCGTTATAAACATCCGGGCCCACCTCGTAGCAGCAGGAACCGATGCACGGAGCGAGCGCGGCGAGTATATCCCGCGGGTCACATCCGAACTCGTCCTTCATTTTCGCCACCGCCTTGCCCGCTATATCCGCCGCCGTTCCGCGCCATCCCGCGTGCACCGCGGCAACTACCCTCTTAACCGGGTCGTAGAGCAATATCCCCTCACAGTCGGCG
>Ga0209723_1000942_pt1 | contig 49356 bp, 40 predicted proteins | sample BiotimSIPDNA_2_FD_185750 | JGI IMG/M metagenome (GOLD analysis project Ga0209723, IMG submission 185750) | Anaerobic biogas reactor microbial communites from Washington, USA - Biogas_R2 time_0 SIP DNA (SPAdes) (version 2) | ecosystem: Engineered > Bioreactor > Anaerobic > Unclassified | place... | reverse complement strand
CGCTACGTAAACGGCGCCAATATTCAGGTCAGCGGAGCCTGGGGAGTGTAGCGGCTATTCGAGAAGCGAAACCAGATCTGCGAACAGAGCAAAGGCGGTCTGGTCGACCGACGGGTTGTTCTCGACAATTGCCAGTTCGCGCACTGTATCGGTGTTTATGATGAGGATGTTGCTCAGCCCGCGTATCGCCGCGAGCGGGTCGAATATCTCCAGTTCCTGCAGTTCAACTTTTCCGATTACCCTGCCCCCCTGCCGGTAGGCGCGTGCAACGGCGCGCAGCCTCCTGTCACGCCGTACCGCGGCGCGCACGATCTTACCCGTCTCCTCCGAGATGCTGCTCCTTTCGATGTCCTTCGGCTTGACCGTGGCTCCCATGAGGGCCTGTATCAAAACGGAGAGTTTTGCCGCCGCATCCCACCCGTCCAGGTCGAGGCGCGGATCCGCTTCGGTCAGACCGGCATTCTTCGCATATTCAAGCGCCGACTCGAAAGGCGTTCCCTGCTCCATCTGGGTGAGTATGTAGTTGGTCGTGCTGTTGAGGATGCCGCGCAGCGATCTGATGCGTGTCGCCGGCAGATTCTGCCGCACCATATTGAACACAGGCGCCCCGTCCATCACGGTCCCTTCATACAGAAGCTCGACGTCGCGCAGCCGTGCGAGTTTTGTCAGCGCCCGGAAATGCGTCGAAATCGGCCCCTTGTTGGTCGTGATCACGTTCAGCCCTGCGCCCAGCGCCTCGCGGATGTACGTCGCCGCCGGCTGTCCGCTGAGGTCGAGCACGCTCATTTCAAACAAAACATCGGCTCCGCACTGCCTGATGAAATCAGTGTGTGAAGCGCAGACCGGTCCATTGTGGAAGTTCTCCAGGTTTGAATGGCGCTTCCATGACCCGAGTATCTTCCTGATCGGGAGCCCGGCGTGATCTATGCAGGTGCCATGACTCTTCGTCGCGATTCCGGTGATCTTCCATTCAACCCCGTATTCCTTCAGCAGCCAATTCCGCCGGTTTATAAGAAGCCGCGCAAACGCACGGCCGACGTGCCCAAAACCCATGAAGGCGAAGTTTATCTGTCGAATTTCCTGTTCCATCAGTCGTCCATGTTTTCCTGGATTAGGTCCCCGAACAAATTACGCGACGCAAAGCAACGTGCGATATTACACCCGTTGCCTGCCGGTGGGAACAGGGGAATACGAAATTTGACAGGTTTTTGCCCTTCCGATCGATCGCTTACCCGAACTTGATTCCCTGGGCCAGCGGGAGTTCATCGGACCAGTTGACGGTATTGGTCTGGCGTCTCATGTACGACTTCCATGCGTCGGAGCCGGATTCCCTTCCACCTCCTGTCTCCTTTTCACCGCCGAAAGCTCCACCGATTTCCGCACCCGAGGTCCCGATATTGACATTGGCGATGCCGCAATCGGAACCGCAGGGGGAAAGAAACTCCTCGGCCTTCTGCAGGCTGGAAGTGAATATCGCGCTTGACAGCCCCTGCGGGACATCGTTGTGCAGTTGCATGGCCTGCGCGAAATCGTCGTACTCCAGAATATAGAGAATCGGTGCGAACGTTTCCTTCTTCACAATTGCTGTCTGGGCGGGCATCAGGACGATGGCAGGTTCAACGAACTGCTGTCCGAGTACGGGAAGGCGGCGTGCTCCGAACAGCACCTTCCCTCCGTCGGCTTTCGCTGCCTCGATCGCCCTGAACATTTCCTCGACCGCATCGGCAGTGATGAGCGGTCCCATCAGGACAGCGGGATCGAGCGGATCGCCGATTCTCACCTGTTCGTATGCGTCTACGAGACGCCGGGTGAGTTCCTTGGCAACTTTTCTATGCGCGATGAGCCGCCTGGTCGACGTGCAACGCTGGCCGGCAGTGCCCACGGCTCCAAAGAGAATTGCCCTGACCGCCAGATCGAGGTTGGCGTCCTCGGTTACGATGATCGCGTTGTTTCCGCCCAGTTCAAGAATCGTGCGACCGAACCTGTGCGCCACTGTCCCGGCGACATGCTGCCCCACCCGGGTGGAGCCGGTGAATGAGATCAGCGGCAAACGCCGGTCGTTGAGCAGCCGGTTGCCGATGCTGTCAGCCGGTCCGGCCACGAGATTGAAAATGCCGCTGACTCCGTGGTCCGCCATCACCCGGTTAGCGATATGCTGCACCGCAATCCCACACAGCATTGTCGGAGTTGCAGGTTTCCATACGACCGGGTCGCCGCAGACGGCAGCGATTGCACTGTTCCAGGACCACACCGCGACCGGGAAGTTGAACGCCGTGATAACGCCGGTGGGGCCGAGCGGATGCCACTGTTCCATCATCCTGTGTGCCGGCCGCTCGGAGGCCATCGTCAGCCCATAGAGCTGACGGGAGAGGCCCACCGCGAAGTCACATATGTCGATCATCTCCTGCACTTCGCCGTGACCTTCAGCAAGGATCTTTCCCATTTCGACGCTGACGAGCTCTCCCAGAGGCTCTTTCAGTTCCCTGAGAGCATTGCCGAGATCGCGCACTACCTCACCGCGCTTAGGTGCGGGTGTCATGCGCCAGGATTCAAACGCCCGGACGGCCTCGCTCACCACGTGTTCATACGCGTGTGGACCCGCCTGTACTATTGCGGCGATTCGCTCTCCCGTCGACGGATTCGTCGAGACGGTCTCCTCTCCCTCCGGATCGGTGATCCATCCTTCGATACCGTAACAGGCGCCGGGATTGACATCATTGATGGACAGTTTCTTCAGCAGGGCGGTCGTTTGCATGGCTCCTCCCGTTCCTGATAAGAAACGTAATCCAGAAATCCGGAAAACACAAATCACCGGCGTCCCGATTACACAGCCCTATGGCGGCTGCTAAAATGGTTGTGTGCCACTCGGGTGTGGCCCGCATCAGGGGAGAGAGGGGTGGAAAAGAACGAATCGCGGGAGATCGCCGAATCCGCACGCGAATCCGTCTGGGCGCGTCCGAGTTTCCTGAGAGACCTGTTTCTAGGCAGATTCAACCTAGGTCTCATACATCCGCATCCCGAATTGGATCCTGATGAAGAACCGGAAGCAAAGGAATTCCTTGACCGCCTGACGCGTTTCATGGAACGCGTCGACAGCGACGCAATCGACCGGAACGGAAGGATCCCCGACGAAGTGGTGGATGAACTCAGACGCATGGGCGCCTTCGGCATCAAGATACCGAAGGAGTACGGCGGACTGGGATTCTCGCAGGTTACCTACAACAGGGCGAATCATCTGATCAGCAGCAAGGATGCGAACATCGCGGCGCTGATTTCGGCTCACCAGTCCATCGGAGTACCGCAGCCGCTGAAGCTTTTCGGAACTGAGGAACAGAAACAGAAGTACTTTCCCCGGCTGGCAAGGGGAGCCATTTCGGCATTTGCCCTGACGGAATTCCATGTCGGATCAGATCCCGCCAGCATCAGGACAAGCGCCGTCCCCACAGATGACGGCACCGCGTTCATCCTCAACGGCGAAAAACTCTGGTGCACGAACGGCACTCGGGCGGAACTGCTGGTGGTGATGGCCCGTACTCCGTCCAGATTCGTGAACGGGAAAGAGAAGAAGCAGATCACCGCTTTTATTGTTGAAGTGAACTGGCCCGGCGTGGAGATTGTCCGCCGGTGCAGGTTCATGGGGCTGCGGGCTCTCGAGAACGGCGTAATCAGATTCAACAACGTCCGCGTCCCCCGTGAAAACATTCTCTGGAAAGAAGGGGCCGGACTGAAGCTGGCGCTTATCACGCTCAATACCGGCAGGCTCACGCTCCCCGCAAGCGCGGCCGGCATCGCGAAATCGGCTCTTCAGATCTGCCGCCGTTGGGCCAACGAGCGCGTCCAGTGGGGCTCGCCGATCGGCAGGCACGAGGCGGTCGCGGAAAAGATCGGGCGCATGGCATCGACCACATTCGCGATGGAAGCGATCGCCGAACTCTGTGCGATCATGTCCGACAAAGGGAATTGCGATATACGGCTCGAAGCGGCGCTGGCAAAGCTTTACAACACCGAGGCCGGCTGGCGCATCGTGGACGATACGATGCAGATACGCGGCGGGAGAGGGTACGAAGCAGCGTCATCTCTGGCGGCGCGGGGAGAGGAGCCGATAGCAGTCGAGAGGATGATGCGCGATTACCGCGTCAACCTGATCTTCGAGGGATCAAGCGAAATCATGCGCCTTTTCCTGGCGCGGGAAGCTGTCGACTTTCATGTCCAGCTGACCGGAGCCCTGATGAACCCGAATGCTTCTTCCGCGGCAAAGCTGCGATCCCTGATGCGGGCGGCGCTGTTCTATGCATCGTGGTATCCGCGCCTGTGCATTGGCGGCTTATCCGGTTTCAAATCATTCGGATCCCTGGCGGCCCATATCCGTTTCGTCGAACGTTCCTGCCGGAAGCTCGCGCGCATGCTGTTCTATGCGATGCTTCGTTACGGGCCGAAGCTCGAGCGGCGCCAGAAGGTGCTTTTCCGCCTCGTCGATATCGGAGGAGAGCTTTTTGCCATGACCGCGGCGTGCGTCCGCGCAAACATGCTGGTCCGCAAAGGGGCGGACGCAAATGCCACACGGCTTGCAGACCATTTTTGCAGACTGGCCCGCCATAGAGTCGCGAGGTTGTTCCGTGAGGTATTTCACAATTCCGACGGGCACACCCGCGAACTTGCCGACGAAGTGCTCCGGGGAGAGTATGACTGGCTCGAGTCGGGGATCGTCGATCCCCGCCGGGACACACCGGTCGAGCTCGCGCGTCCTCGTTTTTGAACTCAAAGCCTTGCATCTGGTATCTTTACGGGCGGAGGAAAACAATGCGGATTCCAACGGTTGTTCTCATGAGCGTACTGGTTGCCTTCGTCCCTTCGTGTTCCAGGGAGCCACAGATGAACACGTCCAATGAAAGCACCGACTGGATAGAGCCTGCGACCGCTAAACTCGAACAGGAGCTGGTCGCAAAGTATGGGGAGTCGCAGCGGCCGCGCGTGCAGCGCGGCTTGAAACAGGCGGCCAGGTTCTGGCGCGCTTCTGACGGCGACCGGGAGGTTTTCGAGGAATTCGTCAGGAGGAATTTTGCGGGCGATCAGGCCGCCCTCGATACGATGTTTGATCGGTTCCAGCGCCTGATCGAGCAGGCGGTCGGCCACATGTCCGAGATCAGCAGGGAATTCCGCCAACAGACCGATCTCGATCTTGGCCCGATCGAGCCGTACGACGAGATTTTTGCTGCCTATGATCCCTCCGCCCATCTGCTCGACGATTTCTTCAAGAACAAACTGGCATTCGTCGTGCTGCTCAACTTCCCTCTGACAACGCTCGAGGAACGCCTCGCCGAAGGAGATAAATGGAGCCGCAGGGAGTGGGCAGAGACGCGGCTGGCAGAGTACTTCTCCAAACGCGTCCCGGCGGAAGTCAATCTGGCCATATCGAAAGCCGCCGCCGATTCCGGCCAGTATATCTCGGAATACAACATCTGGATGCACCATTTGATTGACGAGCAGGGGCGCCGCATCTTTCCTCCTAAAATGCGTCTCCTGTCCCACTGGAATCTCCGGGATGAGATCAAGGCAAACTACCAGGATCCGAAAAACGGATTGTTCAGGCAGCGGATGATCCAGAAAGTCATGGAGCATATTGTCAGCCAGACCATACCCGCGGCAGTGATTGACAATCCGCAGCTTGACTGGAATCCCTATACGAACGAAATCAAACCAGCCGCCGTCAAGGATGCGGACTTTTCACCAGGCCCGCGGGAAGCGGTCAACACACGCGAGCCCGATACCCGATACAGCCACCTGCTGGAAGTGTTCAAGGCTTCGAAAAAGGCCGATCCCTACTCACCTGATGCTCCCAGCCTGATTGCACGACGCTTCAACGAAGACCGGCAGATACCCGAGGAAAGAGTGCGGGAGATGTTCGAGCAGGTGCTTTCATCGCCGCTTGTGCCGCGGGTGGCTGCGCTGATTCAGAAGAGACTTGGGCGCCCTCTGGAACCCTTCGACATCTGGTATAACGGGTTCCGTCCCGGGATGAAGCACTCCGAGTCGGAACTCGATACGATCGTCCGCAAGCGGTTTCCGACGGCCGGTGCCTTCGAGGAGGCGATACCCGTGCTGCTGATGAAACTCGGGTTCGCACCGGAACGGGCGAAATTCGTGGCGCAGAACATCGTGGTCGATCCCGCTCGCGGTTCAGGCCACGCGATGGGGGCCGCGATGAGGGAAGCGAAGGCTCACCTGCGTACCAGGGTCGGCAAGGAGGGAATGAACTATAAAGGGTTCAACATCGCCATACATGAACTCGGGCACAATGTTGAACAGACGTTTTCTCTCAATGCAATCGACTACTATCTGCTCAATGGCGTGCCCAACACGGCTTTCACCGAGGCGCTGGCGTTCGTTTTCCAGGGACGCGATCTGCAGCTGCTCGACCTTCATTCTCCCGATGAGCAGGCGGAGGCTCTCAAGACACTTAACGATTTCTGGGCCACGTACGAGATATGCGGAGTCAGTCTCGTGGATATGCGTGTGTGGCACTGGATGTACGAGCATCCGGACGCCACGCCCGAGCAGTTGCGCAACGCGGTCATGGAAATATCAAAGGATGTCTGGAACAAATTCTTCGCGCCGGTGTTCCACAAGAAGGATGTCGTTCTGCTCGGAATCTATTCGCACATGATCGACGCGTTCCTGTACCTGCCCGATTATCCGATCGGACATATGATCGCCTTCCAGCTTGAAGAGCACATGAACAAAAAGGGGAAGATCGGACCTGAATTCGAACGCGTCTCACGCCAGGGACGTATCACTCCCGATCTGTGGATGAAAGGGGCTACAGGATCTCCTGTGGGCCCGGAGGCCCTGATCGCCGCGACCGAGCGTGCGCTCGAGGTTGTGAGGTAGGGAAACAGAAAAGCCACAGCATCGACGGCTCGCAGCCGCAACACTGTGGCTTTTTTATGAGATTCTTCAGTTCTTTCTATTTGAAATCCTGCTCTGCTCTGGCGAGGAGTCTTTCCATCCCGGCCAATGAACCCCGGTGGCTCGATGACCAGAGCTGGTCCAGGTACTTCTTCGCTAGACCAGAGGTGGGGCCCTTCAAAATATATGCCTTGGCGAAATTGAGCATCGCGGGTTCCAGCTTGTTCTGCTGCCAGTAGCAGAGCCCGAGATGATAATACGCATTATCGTTTCTCTTGAAGTATTTCACCGAATTGTTCAGGTTGGTGATCGCTTCCGGGTAGTTCCTGTTCTGATAGGCGTCGGAACCGATGACAGCATACGCGGTGGCGTACGTGTTGTTGACCAGGCTCTTCCAGGAATCTTCAGTTGCGTCTTCCGGCTTTTTCGCCTTCGGCACAGACTTGATGGCCATCCTGGCATATTTCAGCGCCTGCGGCATATTCTGGTTCACCATGTTGCGCCGAATCATTTCAAACAGGATTTCCACATTTCTCGAATTGCCGGCGAGCGTCCGGTCTCCCCACTGAAGGAACTTGGCTTCGTTGTTCAATGACAGATACGACTTGGCCAGCGCGTAGGCAAGTTCCGGACTCGGATTTGCCGCGTATGTCTTTTCCCCGAAAGCCACAAATCCCTTGACGTTATTGGTCGCGGAATATGCGGCAGTCATGGCGTTGATCGTGATCTGGTCATTCTGGGCAACTGCCAGATATTTGTCGCAGAGCGAGATAATCTGGTTCCAATTCTCTTCACCCTGCAGCTTGACGATTACCTGGTGAAACTCCGAGGAAGCATACTTGCGGAGCGACGATTTGGTCTGCTTCAGGAAACTGATGACCATGTCCGTCTTTTTGACAGGATCCGTTTCCGCCTGGATGCTCTGATAGACCTTGTACTCCTCGTCCGTGTAATCCTGTTCCTGTGCCCCAATCAGCACCGGTGACAGCAGCAGCCCTACCAGCAAAAGGCCAAGGAGGGTCTTTGAAATGTAAGAATACGATGGGGAAGTCATGTCCGTATCTCCTTTACTGGGAAAAAATCATTCTTCCGCCGGATGCTGCGTTTATATCAAAACCCTTCAAGGACAACAATTGAAATGTGAAAAGTTCGTTTCGGTGGAATGCTTCTCTCAGACAGGCCGATAAGGATTCTTGGACCTGAGAAACAGGAGAAGGGAATCAACGGTGTTGCCATTTGCCGATGCGGCCTCCATCCAGACGGCAGAGTCTTCGGTCGGCCCGTTTCTTCATCCTTCACAAGTTCTTGTGGTGGAAGAGGAAACAGTCACCCGGGAGATCCTTGCGCGCAAACTGTCGAGCCTGGGATACGTCTGCAGGTGCTGCCCCGACCCCGATACGGCCACGAGGCTGCTGGCGGACGAAAAGTTCGATCTCGTCATTACCGATCTTGTGGTGCCGGGCAGCGGCGGTTTCAAGTCCGTCAGAGAGATCGCTGAAGTCGCCCCTGATACTGCGATCATTCTGATCACTTCGGTCATAAACGTCGAAGTTGCCGTCGATGCGCTCAAGGACGGAGCATATGATTACATCACCAAGCCGTTCAGCCTCGAAGAGGTATCGATCAGCGTAGCGCGGGCTCTCGAAAAGCGGAGACTGCTGCTGGAGAACCGAAAGTATCAGGTGGCCCTTGAAGAGCAGGTCGCCAGCCGTACCAGCCAGCTGCAGGAAGCCCTCAGAGTGCTTCATCACACCTATCACTCAACCCTTGTGGCCCTGAGCAGGGCTTTGGACAGTCGTGATGCGGGTTCCGACGGACATTCCCTCAGGGTGACGGTATACGCGAAACGCATCGCGGAAAGCCTTGGTTTGGGAGGACAGCAGATCAGGGTCATCGAGCAGGGGGTGCTGCTGCACGACATCGGGAAGATCGGGATTCCGGACGAACTCCTCAAGAAAAGGGGAAATCTCACTGAACGGGAATCGGTCCTGATGCGACGCCACCCGGAGATAGGGTACCGCATTCTGTCCAGCATCAAGTTCCTGAAGGAGGCTGCGGAACTCGTATACCACCATCATGAACGCTACGACGGCGAGGGCTATCCGCAGGGACTTAGCGGTGACCGGATCAATCTTGGAGCACGTGTCTTTGCCGTCGCCGATGCGCTTGATGACCTTGCCTCTGTAAGCCTCGACTCGGCCTTAAGCGAGATCACCCGGATGTCAGGGAGTCAGCTCGATCCCCGCATCGTTGGGGAGTTCGTCAAGATTCCCGTACAGGAATGGGAGACAATCCGGCAGGAGTACGGTGCGGGCGCGAAAAGGACAGATTTCTTCGGCGCGGCGATTCCATGAGCAGGAAAATCGCCACGGCATTTCCAAGGCTGTGAAATTCGCCGTACGCTCCTTATAATCACGGTATGGCCGACAAAACCGAAGTTACCGTGAAAGATCCTGTTTGCGGGATGCAGTTCGCCCCGGAAGATGCCGCGGGGAGCTACAATTACAAAGACGAGACATTCTATTTCTGCAATCCATCCTGCCTTGAGCGGTTCCGGGCGGATCCGGAAAAATACCTGAAACCTGCAGCCGCACCCCTGGGGCCTCCGCGCGAAGGTCAGCGCTATACCTGTCCGATGCATCCGGAAATCGTGCGCGACAGACCCGGGTCGTGTCCGATCTGCGGCATGGCTCTCGAACCGGAAACCGCAGGCCTGGTTGATGAAGAAAACCCCGAACTCATTGATATGCGGCGCAGGTTCTGGATCAGCCTGGCGCTGACTTCGCCGGTTCTCCTGATTGCAATGGGTGAGATGCTTACTGGCTCCACGCTCAAATGGGGCCTGTGGATTCAGCTGTTTCTGGCGACGCCGGTCGTCCTTTGGGGAGGCAAGCCTTTTTTTGAACGGGGCTGGGCTTCAATTGTGAACCGCAATCTCAACATGTTTACCCTGATCGCGATAGGGACCGGCACAGCATACATCTACAGTGTCTACGCGACTTTGTTTCCAGATCTCCTTCCTGATTCGTTCATTGGCCATCATGGAACTCCGGAAGTGTACTTTGAGGCCGCGGCGGTGATTACGACGCTTGTTCTTCTCGGCCAGGTGCTTGAACTGCGGGCGCGCAGCAGGACAAGCGACGCCTTGCGGGAGCTGCTGGGACTGGCTCCCAAAACGGCAAGGCTCGTGGAAGGACACGGATCGGAAAGGGATGTTCCGCTCGAGGAGGTCTCACCCGGCGATCTGTTGAGGGTGCGGCCGGGCGAGAAAATCCCGGTTGATGGTGTGATTCTTGAAGGCGAAAGTTCGATCGACGAATCCATGGTGACGGGAGAGCCGCTGCCGGTAGGGAAGACCAAAGGAGCGATTGTCACCGGAGGAACCGTCAATGGGAACGGCACCTTCATCATGAAGGCTGAGAAGGTTGGAAGCGATACGCTCCTGGCCCAGATAGTCCGGATGGTTAGTGAAGCTCAGCGGAGCCGCGCCCCCATTCAGCGGCTCGCCGACAAGGTCGCCTCCTATTTTGTCCCGATAGTCATCCTGGTTGCGGTGACGACGTTCATTGTCTGGTCTCTCGTCGGACCTGAACCCAGGCTGGTTTATGCGCTCGTCAATGCGGTTGCGGTTCTGATTATCGCGTGCCCGTGCGCCCTCGGATTGGCCACTCCGATGTCGATCATGGTAGGAACCGGACGCGGGGCCGGAGCAGGAGTACTGATCAAGAATGCCGAAGCTCTGGAGGTGTTCGAAAAGATCGATACTCTGGTCGTTGATAAGACGGGCACTCTAACCGAGGGGAAGCCGCAGGTCACGGAAATAGTATCGGAAGGGAGATGGACTGAATCTGAATTGCTGCGCCTCAGCGCGAGCCTGGAACAGGGGAGCGAGCATCCTCTTGCCGAATCGATCGTGGCTGCCGCCCGGGACCGTGGGCTTCAGCTGTCGGGAGTAAGCGAATTTCGCTCGATAACGGGCAAGGGCATTCTGGGAACCGTCGACGGCCATTCGGTTGCTATCGGCAACAGGGCGTTTCTGGACCAGCTGACTGTCGACGCCGGGAATCTTGGTCGAACTGCCGACGAGATGCGTCGCAAGGGACAGACGGTTGTCTTTGTTGTTGTCGATCTTTCTCCCGTGGGAGCGATCGCGGTTTCGGATCCGATCAAGGAATCGGCGAAATCAGCGGTCGCAGAGCTACACCGCCGGGGGATACGGGTCGTTATGCTTACCGGGGACAACAGAACCACTGCCGAGATCGTTGGTCACCAGCTCGGCATCGAGGAGATAGAGGCGGAGGTTTCTCCTGCGCGTAAAGGAGAGGCGCTCAAGCAGCTGCAGGCCCAGGGCAGGATCGTAGCGATGGCGGGCGATGGAATCAATGATGCGCCGGCGCTGGCTCAGGCCGATGTCGGCATCGCGATGGGGAGCGGGACCGACATTGCGATCCAGAGTTCCGGAATCACGCTGGTAAAAGGCGACCTGCGTGGAGTCGTGCGCGCGAGGAAGCTCAGCCGTCATACGATGCGCAATATACGGCAGAACCTCTTCTTCGCTTTCGTGTACAACATTCTCGGCGTGCCGATCGCAGCCGGAGTGCTCTACCCTGTGAACCCGGATCTCCTTCTGAATCCGATGATCGCGAGCGCCGCCATGACTTTCAGTTCGGTGTCGGTCATTACAAACGCCCTCCGGTTGCGCAACGTCAAGCTGTAGCATGGTCCGGGAGAGAGACGGGGTTCGTTACTCTGCGGGTGTGCGCCAGACGTATATGTTGTGTGCCACCTCGGGTTCCAGCGCTATCTCGGTTTCCTCGCACTGCACCACATAGGCAGGCCATTTCTGGATAAGCTTGATCGTGATTCCCGGTGAAATCCCGAGCGCCGACAGCTTCAGCAGACGGGAGTGCTCCCTGGCGCTGAAGTAGGCGACGCGCGCGGATTCTCCGACGCGCAGCTGATCGCACGAGACCACAATCGGTTCGACTTCATCACGTGCACTCCGGCAGCAGTCTCCTTCCGGAATAGGCTTGTTGTGCGGGCAGAAGCGCGGATGGCCGAGCAGGGTGCAAATCGAGTTCGTTATTCCTTCCGCCAGAACATGTTCATACTCGCACGCAGCCGCTTCGCTGTCTTCCACCCTGGCGCCGAGTACATCGCAGATCAGCCTCTCGGCCAGCCTGTGGCGCCGTATGATCTTCTCTGCAAGCAGGCGCCCCTTGGGAAGCAGATGTACATGCTCCTGTTCGTCCACCATGATAAGCCCCTCGCTGCTGAGCCGAGCAATGAGGTCTTTGGAAACCTCAACCGGGGCATTGTCGGCCACATTCCTGATCGTCGCCGTATCTTCTTCTTCCAGGGTCCAGACGGCTTCGAGCACTTCGGCGATTTCTTCTGATATCCTGTCTACCATACTCTCTCTATGTGAACTGAATATTGAATGTGCGCAGGACCAGGTTCAGAACGTATCCTACCAGCAGTGCGAACGGCACGATGAATCCTGCGATCGCCAGAGCGCGTTTCAGCCCCTGTTCCTTGATGATCATAAGGAAACTGGCCAGGCACGGAACGAACAGCGTGATTACGACCATGCTGACGACTACCTGCTGGCCGTTGAGAAGCCCGTTCCGCGCGAGATCGTACAGCCCTGCCGCTCCGTAGTCACGCCGCAGAAAGCCGAGCAGAAAGATGCCGGCAGCCTCCGAAGGGAGGTCAAGCAGACCGGAAATAATCGGCGCCACACCTCTTTCAAACCATTTCAGAAAACTCAGACCGTTGAAATGAAGAGCGTCCAGTACAAACAGTACCAGCGTTCCGAGGAGGAAAAGAGGCACCGCCTCCTTCAGATACCACTGCAGGCGGTACCATGTCTTCAGTGCCACGTTTTTGAACTGTGGCCTGCGGATCGGGGGGATTTCGAAAATGAACTCGCTTGGCCGCCCACCGATGAGCCTGCTGGAGATAAAGCCGACCAGTACGAGTTGAGATGCCACAACCCCAATGACCGTCAGGGTGGCCTTCTGGGAAAAGCCGGCTGCAATTCCCAGCATCACCCCCAGCTGCGCCGAGCAGGGTATGCCAAGCGCAAGGAGGAGTATCGCGATCAGCCGTTCCCTCTTTGAACTCAAGATCCGTGTCGACATCGTGGCCATCGTTCCGCAGCCGAATCCGAGCACCATAGGCAGTACGGCTTTGCCGTTGAGCCCCATGATCCGCATCAGGCGGTCAGAGAGAATCGAGAGACGGGGCAGGTATCCGCTGTCTTCAAGCAGGCTGAAAGCAATGAAGAACGTTCCCACCACCGGAAGAACAATCCCGATGGCGTAGGTGAGGCCCATCGAGATGAGCCCGTACTCTCCGGCAAGCAGTTCCGAAATGAATCCCGCAGGGAGAATGCTCCGTACCAGTGGAACCACGTATTCGCCGAAAAGGATGTCCTCGAATAGCGCGACCAGCGTCTGTGCCCCCGTATACCCGACGAACTCATACAGCAGCAGAAGAACGCCGATCAGGATGGGGATTCCGGTCAAGGCGCGACGCGTCAGAATTCCAAGTTCATACACGAAGGTACGGCTGCGCGAAATGAGCATACCGAGCGGGATGATTACAGGGGCGATCAGCAGGAGGAAGTGAATCACCTCGGGAATTATCCCGTATTCATACCTGCCGCCGTCGTTCTTTCCGAGCAGCACGCTTTGGAGGATTCCTCCGCCCAGCCCGGCGTCAGTAAGCAGCCTGTCGAGCCTGCCCGATACCGCCCGGGAAACGACTTCGAACGGAGTCCTGATATTGAACAGGCCTCCCGCCTCGTTCCATAAAAAGAGCAATGTTCCTCCGGCCAGCAGCCAAAGCAGGATTTTCCTGCTCCAGCTCCCCTCTTCCGTGAAACGGCTCTTCCTCTTCTTCTTGAAGGAGGCGACGGAAGTGTCGAGCAGCCGCGACCGGATCTCAGCCACTTCTCTGGCCGGGTTTCTGCGTCCGTTGGAGTAGCTGCCGATCCAGTTCCCGAGCTTTGAAGACGCTTCGGGGCTGAGCGAGCTTATGATTGCCTGGGCAAGATCTCCGTTTCCTTCGGCCATCCATTCAATCGACAAAAGCGCAGGTGCGCCGATTCCGTCAAGAGATTCGATCAGCCTCGATCCCGCGCCCGATTCCCTGAGAGGATTGCGCGGACAGGAGGGCGCCTGGATCGCATTGAGCAGTTGCCGTCGCCCGCGGGAGTAAATTGCCACTGTCTCGACGACAGAAATGGAAAAGAGCTCCGCGATTCTCTTGCTGTCGATCTCGATCCCTCGCTCCTCCGCTTCATCAATCATGTTCAGGACGAGAATCATCGGTATCCCGAATTCGGCCAGCTGCGATGTGATCAGCAGTGTCCTGCGCAGGTTCTTGGCGTCTGCCACCTGGATGATCAGATCGGGCTTTTCCTTCAGCAGGATTTCGCACGTGACCCGTTCATCCTCCGATTGCGGCACCAGGCTGTTGACCCCCGGGGTGTCGATCACTTCATAGGAGGCTCCATTCAACTGGAGCTTGCCCCGCGAGACTTCGACTGTCGTGCCTGGAAAGTTCGATACCAGAACATAATTGCCCGTCAGAAGCCTGAAGATCACCGATTTGCCGACATTTGGATTCCCGACCAGTACTACTGTCTTCGTACTCCGACCACTCTCTGACACCATTAGCGGGCTACCTTAATGAAAGCTAATTTCAATCAAAACCCACGATCATACCAGAACTGAACTCAATGCCAAATGAAAAGTAAAAGGTGCGGTTCCGGGCCGGTAAACCGGGAACTATAATCTTATGGGAGGTACGGACGTGGAAGACAACCGCGATGCATGGAAGAGGCTGCTCGAGCGCCTTGGTGAAGATGAGAAGGCTCTGCTGCAGGGGGGTGGACCTGAATCGATCGAAAAGCAGCATGCAAAGAATCGTCTGACGGCGCGTGAGAGGATCAGACTGCTTGTTGACGCGGGAACGCAGTTCTTCGAATTGGGTCTTTTTGCAGCCTACGAAATGTATCGGGAGTGGGGAGGTGCACCGTCGGCGGGAGTCGTGACCGGCATCGGGAAAGTGCAGGACCGCCTTTTCATGATCATCGCGAATGACGCCACCGTCAAAGCCGGCTCATTCTTTCCGATGACCGCGAAAAAGGTCCTGCGCGCCCAGCGCATTGCGATGGACAACCGCCTGCCGCTGATCTACCTGGTGGACTCTGCGGGCGTGTTTCTGCCGCTGCAGGACGAAGTATTTCCCGACGAGGACGATTTCGGCAGGATTTTCCGGAACAACGCACGGCTCTCGGCGCTCGGTGTTCCGCAGATCGCCGCGATCATGGGGAGTTGTGTCGCAGGAGGCGCGTATCTCCCGGTAATGTCCGACAAAATCCTCATGACGGAAGGAAGCGGTCTTTACATTGCCGGGCCTTCCCTGGTGAAGGCCGCAATAGGCCAGGATCTGACCGGCGAGGCTCTGGGAGGGGCCCGCCTTCATTCCGAACTGAGCGGTACGGTCGATTTCCGGGAAAAGGACGATCCTTCCTGTATCGGACGAATACGGGAGATCGTGTCACTCATGGGCCGTCCTCCCCGTGCTCCCTTCAGCCGGGAAGCTTCACGTGAGCCTCTTGAAAGCGCTGAAGAACTCCTGGTCCGGATGCCGCTGAATCCTTCACGCGAATACGATATGCGCGGGATCCTGGCGTGCCTGATCGACAGCGGCGAATTTCTCGAATACAAGGCCGAATTCGGAAAATCGTTGATCTGCGGATACGCGCGTATGGGCGGATGGGCCGTAGGGATCGTAGCGAACAACAGGGCTCACATACGCGAGCCGGGCAAGCCTCTTCAAGTCGGCGGAGTCATTTACAGTGACGCGGCCGACAAAGCGGCGCGGTTCATCATGGACTGCAACGAAAACCTGATTCCGCTCCTGTTCATTCACGACGTCAACGGGTTCATGGTGGGGAGGGACGCGGAGGTTTCGGGAATCATCAAATCGGGCGCCAAACTCGTGAATGTGGTTGCCAACAGCGTGGTGCCGAAGATCACTCTCATAGCGGGCGGGAGTTACGGCGCGGGACATTACGCGCTCTGCGGCAAGGCATATGATCCCCGCTTCATTTTTGCCTGGCCTTGCGCGAAATATGCCGTCATGGCCGGTGCGTCCGCGGCTCGAACGCTGGCCGACATACGGGTGCGCCAGGAGGAGATGAAAGGAAGGACGTTATCCGCGGAGGAGAAAGAGCGCATCGTGACAAGCGTCGAAGCGCAATACAATGCCACACTCGATCCACGCTATGCGGCCGCGCGCCTGTGGATCGACAGAATCGTTTCACCCCTGGAGACACGCGACGCCCTGATACTGGCCCTCGAAGTTGCTGCCCACAATCCTCATGTCCCCCCGTTTCAGACCGGAGTTCTGCAGACGTGAAGGTGCGTTCAGCTGGTTACTCCAGTACCGGCCGCGCACGATGTGTTCCCAGAAGCCACAGCACGCCGGGGAGCAGGAGATACGCTCCGATAATCACTGCAACGGTCCTGGGGTTCAGCATCACAACGTCGAGCAGGTGTCCGGATAAGTAATTAGAAATTGCAAACCCGATAGTGAACAGGACAAAGTCGAGCGCGAACACCCGTCCCCGGAAATCGTCCGGAACATCGATCTGCAGGAGAAACGTGGAGAAGACCCACAGCACGCTCCCTCCCATGTTCGCGATTATCAGGGCAAGCGCCGCAGCAGTAAATGATTGTGCCTGCCCGAACGCAATGAAGAAGATGCCGCTGACGAAAAATCCGACCGTAATCGAGGTGCGCAGCGCGCTGCGCCGGTTGCCAGCAAAACGCCTTGCCAGCAAAGGGCCGAGCCCGGCTCCGATTCCTCTGGCCGCGTACAGCGCTCCGATACCGGCGGCGCCGCTCCCCATGATCGGGAATATCTTTTCTCCGAAGACGCTGAGCAGCAGGACGGTTCCTCCCGCCGCTCCCCACGCGCTCTTCACGAGAAGCGTCCCCAGTACGCCGGGACGCTTTTTGATGTAGGCAATTCCTTCGATAATGTCCCTGAATGCCGTCGATATACCCTGGAGCAAAGGGAGCTCGGGACGGTTCGCTTCCAGCCGGACCGATATCCTGCTGATGAACCAGGCCGAACAAAGAAACGACATGGAATCCAGGATGTAACAGGCGTCGCGGCCGAAAGCCGCCGTGACAATCCCGCCGACTGCAGCCCCGACGGCAAGCACGGTGGACCAGGTGATGCTGCCGATGGCATTTGCCGAAACCCATTCGCGGGGTTTGCAGATATTGGGAACTGCCGCCGTCCGGGCCGGTTCGAAAAACGTCACCATTGACACCTGGGCGGCCGCAATCAGGTAAACCAGCCAGATCTGGTTCCGGCTCCGCACCAGGAGATATCCCAAGACGAGGATCGCCCTGATCACATCCATGATGATCATCAGCCGTTTCCTGTCGAGGCGGTCCACAAGCACCCCCGCAATGGGGCCGATGAACATTCCCGGGATGTAGATCACTATGAAGAAGAGAGCCACGGACTGTGCTCTTCCGGTCAGCTCAAGCAACAGATTGAGTACCGCTACCGTGCTCAGCCAGTCTCCGAGTTCACTGACCACCTGCCCGAGCCAGAGCATCCGGAAGTTTCTGTTCTCACGAAGGAGTTCGAGATATCCGGCAGGTCGTTCCTTGGTCGTGACCCCCTCCTCTTTCATGAACTGAATACTTCAGCAACAGGGAGGTGCGGTCAAGCTATAATGGTCGCATCTGGAGCCGGGTCGTGGGCAGAACAATTCTTCACGTGGACATGGACGCGTTCTTCGCCGCAGTCGAACAGCGGGACCATCCCGAATATGCCGGCAAGCCCGTCATTGTGGGGTCGGACCCGAAGGAGGGGAAAGGGAGAGGTATTGTATCAACCTGTTCCTACGAGGCCCGCAAATACGGGGTGCATTCCGCCCAGCCCATCTCCCGGGCATGGAAGCTCTGTCCCCACGGGATCTACGTGCTCCCCGATATGGAAAAATACGCCCGTGTCTCGGATCAGATGATAGGGATATTCTTTGAGTTCACGGACTTGATCGAGCAGGTCAGCATCGATGAAGCTTTTCTTGACGTGACCGGGAGTGAACAGCTCTACGGTTCGGGGGGTGAAATTGCGCTGAAGATCAAAGAGAGAATACGGCGCGAACTGAAGCTTACGGCTTCGGTGGGAATGGCCGGCAACAAGTTCGTTGCAAAGGTTGCGTCCGATCTGAAGAAGCCTGACGGCCTTGTCGTCGTACAGCCGGGGCACGAGAGGGAGTTCCTTGCTCCTTTGCCGGTAGGACGCCTGTGGGGCGTAGGGCCTAAGACTGAAGCCGTACTCAGGAAGGCCGGTATCGAGCGCATCGGCCAGATTGCCGAACTGCCGCACGGAGATCTGATCATGCGGCTGGGAAAGAACGGGGCTCATCTGTGGCAGCTTGCGCACGGGATCGATGACCGGCCCGTGGTGAGGGAGCAGGAAGTAAAATCGATCGGACACGAATTCACCTTCGAGCAGGATACGGGCGACCGCGAGCTGCTGAAGTCCACGCTTCTCGGCCTCTCCGAGAAGGTCTCTGTACGCCTCAGGGCCCATCATGCCCGCGCCCGGACGATCACGGTCAAATACCGTGAGGCGGATTTTTCCACCTACACACGCCGTGTCACCCTCGAGGAAGCGGTCGATACCGCCGAAAAGATCTTTCCCGCCGCACTCGGCCTGCTGAATTCGCTCCTGCGGCCCGGCATCCTGGTCAGGCTCATAGGAGTCTCGGGAAGCAATCTGGTAACGGAGTCGTCAGGCGAACAGATGGAGTTTTTCAGCGAACCGCAGCAGAAGGACCGAAAACTCGCATCCGCAATGGATGCTATCGTCCGGCGTTTCGGCGACAGCGCCATCACGCGCGCCGCGCTGGTGAAACCAGCCGGCAGGAAGACCCGCGGAAATTGAATTCCTTCCGGTCACCGGTGGCCTTGCGGGATAAACACTGCCTAATCTGTGTCATCTGCGGCCCGATCGGTGTTATTATCAGTGTTTTGCCAACGGGGGAGTTGATGGTGCTGAGGGCTTTTCTGATCGGATGTGTCGCGCTGCAGATGACGGCTGCCGGTGCTGACGACAACTCCTTTTTTGCCGCAAGACGAAAAGCCCTGATGGAGAAGATCGAGGGATCGATCGCCGTCCTGAAAGGAGCCACCGAGACAAGCTCATATACGGCCTTCCGCCAGGACAACAACTTCTATTACCTGACCGGCGTAGAGACACCGGGCGCAATCCTGCTGCTGGACGGCATTCGGAAGCGATCTATTCTGTTCCTTCCTCCCCGCAGCGAGGAGATAGAAAACTGGGAAGGACCGAGGCTTTACCCGGGGCGCGAGGCGCGCAACGCGACTGGAATCGACCAGGTGCTGGAAATCTCCGAATTCGAACGTGAACTCGAGAAGCGTAAAGAGAACCTCGATCGTCTTTACCTCCCGCTTTCGCCGATAGAAACCGCGGCAGTGAGCCGCGACCGCGCCCTTAAGCATGAAGAGCTCACGTCCCGCGATGTCTGGGAGGGGCGGATCAGCCGCGAGGCAGCGCTCGGGCAGAGCCTTCGGGCAAGACTCGGCTCGGTACCGATCGTAGATCTTTCTCCTGTTCTGGATGAGATGCGCCGCGTCAAGGATGCTCAGGAAATAGCCAGACTGCGTGAAGCTGCACGAATCGGCGCCCTGGGAATAAAAGAGGCTATGAGGTCGGCCGCTCCCGGAATGTATGAGTATCAGCTGGCTGCTCTGGCGCATTTCGTCTTCCTTTGGGAGGGGGCATCGGGTTTTGCCTTTCATCCGATCGTCGGATCGGGTCCGAATTCCTGCATTTTGCACTACAGCGCCAACGGGCGCAGAATGTCAGAGGGGGATCTGGTGGTAATGGACTTCGGGCCCGACTACCGGTACTACGTCTCGGACATCACCCGTACCTTCCCGATTTCAGGCAAATTCCGCAGGGAACAGGCTGAGGTGTACCAGGCGGTGCTCGATGCTCAGAAAGCCGCGATTGCGAAGATCCGGCCCGGTGCGACGTTCGCTGATCTCGCGGACGCCGTCGATAAAGCGCTCGACCGGCATGGATACGCGCGCTTTCTGAACCATGGCGTGAGTCATTACCTCGGCATGTCCACTCATGATGTTGGAAGTGTCGAACCGTTCGTCCCGGGGGTCGTGATCACAATTGAACCGGGCGTGTACATGCCGGACAGGAACCTCGGAGTCCGGATCGAGGACACTGTTTTGGTGACGACAGACGGATGCGAGATCCTGTCGAAGGACGTACCGAAAGATATTGCCGAAATCGAAGCCCTGATGGCACAAAAGGGTATTGCTGCAACGATCATGAACTGAGCCGGAGTTGACTGGATATGGTTCGCATTTTCCGAGAAAAGGATAGATCAAAGCTGTTTGCGCTTCTGGAGAGCCGCAAGAGTCTGGTCTCCGAAGAGATAACAGGTTCGGTGAGACGGATCATCTCAGAGGTGCGCAAGGACGGCGACAAGGCGCTTCTGAAATTCACCGAAAAGTTCGACAGAATCAAGATGACCGCCCGCCAGCTGCGCGTGCCCGAGCGGACGCTGCAGGCGGCCGCAGCAAAAGCCGATCCTGTTCTGCTGAGGGATCTGGAGAAGGCCATCTTCAACATACACGCCTACCACGCGAGACAGATGCAGAAATCGTGGGAGTTCAGCAAGCGCGGCGTGGTTCTCGGCCAGCGGGTGCTTCCGCTCGACAGCGTCGGAGTCTATGTTCCAGGCGGAAGCGCCGCCTATCCTTCGTCTGTCCTGATGAACGTGATCCCGGCCAAGATAGCCGGTGTTCCGCGGATTGTGGTCGTGACTCCTCCCGGTACGTTCCAGCAGCACCCGATCATAGCCGCGGCACTGCACGAGCTGAAGGCGACCGAGGTGTACACCGTCGGAGGCGCCCAGGCGGTCGCCGCATTGGCATATGGGACTGAAACGATTCCGCGTGTCGACAAGATCGTAGGGCCGGGAAATGCATGGGTCGCGGCAGCAAAGCGGGAGGTCTTCGGCCAGGTCGATATCGACATGATAGCCGGGCCGAGCGAAGTCGTCATCCTGGCGACCGCCACCTCGAATCCTAGATTCATCGCCGCGGATATGCTTTCGCAGGCCGAGCATGACGAAGCCGCCTGCTCGATCTGTTTCACGAATTCGATGCCGCATGCGCTGCTTGTGCAGCGCGAGCTGGAGACGCAGCTTGAATCGCTCCAGCGGAAGGAGATCGCACGCAAGTCGCTCGACAATTACGGCGCTATCGTCGTGATGGACAGCTACCTCGAGTCGATCCAGTGGATCAACGAAATCGCGCCGGAACACCTCGAGCTGTTCTCGAGCATTCCGGTGACGGCAATCGACCAGTGCCGCAATGCCGGCTCCATTTTCTACGGTGATTACTCGCCCGAGGCGGTAGGAGACTATTTCGCCGGAAGCAACCATGTCCTTCCGACCGGAGGGACTGCGCGCTTCTCCTCGCCGCTCGGGGTCTATGATTTCCAGCGCAAGACAGGAATCATACGCTACACGAAAGAGGAACTCTCGCGCACCTGGAAATCGATTGATGCCCTGGCGAGAGCCGAAGGGCTGGATGCACATGCCCGTTCCGTGACCATCCGGCAGGAATCTGAAGAATCCCAGTCGAGCAAGGATGCATAGCCGTGAAGAAGAATTCTGCGTTGTATGGAATCAAATCTCAGGTCTTGAAGGTGCCGGCATATACGCTGCATGCCTATGAAGCTGACATCAAACTGAACCAGAACGAAAATCCTTACGACTTTCCGGAGGATCTCAAAGAAGAAACATTCCGACGCTACAGAGAGCGCCAGTGGTCGCGCTATCCCGATTTCGTTCCGGATTCGCTCCAGTCGCGGATTGCGGAGTTTGCCGGTTGGCGCAAGGACGGCGTTCTTGTCGGCAACGGCTCGAACGAACTTCTGCAGGCGGCTTTGATGATCCTGATCAAGACCCGTACCAAAGTCGCGATTCCGGTTCCGACCTTTACGGTTTACAGGCTCATATCTACCGTTCTGGGCGCCGGGGTGGTCGATATTCCGCTCAATCCCGACATGAGCTACAACATAGATCGGCTGATCGCGACATCGCGGGAATCAGGTGCCTCCGCCCTGATCATTAACACGCCGAACAACCCCACCGGATCGGTCTTGACTGAGGACGGGCTCAAAGAGATTCTGGAAAACTTTTCGGGCCACGTGCTTCTCGATGAAGCGTATTACGAGTTCTGGGGACGCAGCGCACTGAACATACTCGAGTCGTATCCGCGACTGATCATCACCCGGACCTTCTCGAAAGCCATGGGAATGGCTGGGCTGCGGCTCGGTTACCTGATGGCGCATCCTGACCTCGCCGCCCAGATCTCCAAGGCGAAGCTTCCCTATAACGTCAACCAGTTCAGCCTTACCGCGGCAGAGGTCGCGCTCGAAAATGCAGGACGTTTCCGCCCCGCGATCGAGGCGGTGCTGCAGGAAAGAACCCGCCTGGAAACCGAGCTCGGCCGTATTCCCGGCGTGAAAGTCTATCCTTCCCGGGCCAATTTCTTCCTGGTCGAAGTCGGGAAGGAGCCGCGCGCGGTTTTCGATGATCTCTACCGGCAGGGAATCCTGATACGGGACGTGTCCCACTACCCGATGCTTTCGAAATGCCTGCGAATCAGCGTCGGGACACGCGAGGAAAATGATCGCTTACTATCAGCGCTTCGTGCCGGCCTGAGCACCGGGGCCATGTCCGGCGTCGAAGGCGCACGGGAGTCCATATGAACGCGCGTACAGCAACCATCAACCGTACTACAGGCGAGACGGACGTAAAGGTCACACTGAGTTTGGATGGAGGAGGAAAAAGCAGCGTCCAGACGGGTATCCAGTTCATGGACCACATGCTTACCCTGTTCACTAAACACGGCCTCTTCGATCTGGAAATCTCCTGCAAGGGCGACCTCGGGGTGGATGCGCATCATTCAATCGAGGATGTCGGGATATGTCTGGGACTGGCGCTCGAACAGGCGCTGGGCGAGAAGAAGGGGCTGGTCCGGTTCGCCCATGCCTACTACCCGATGGATGAGACACTGGTGCGCGTGGCCGCGGATCTTTCTGGAAGGCCGTACCTCGTCTACCGGGTCAGGGTAGAGCAGGAGCGTGTCGGAGAACTCGAGTCGGATCTGATTGAAGAGTTCTGGAAGGCTGTGGTCACGCACGCGAGGATGAACCTGCATGCTGAGCTTCTCTATGGGCGCAACGCGCACCACATTTTCGAGGCGCTTTTCAAAGCCGCCGGCCGCGCCCTCAGCCTGGCCACCCGCATAGATGCGCGGGTCCAGGGAGTGCCTTCTACAAAAGGAGTAATTTGACATTGTCCGATTCTGCTGACACGGTAATCATCGATTATGGAATGGGCAATCTCCGGAGTGTGGAGAAGGCGGTCGCCGCCGTGGGGGGGCGGCCCATCGTCTCGGACGATCCCGCGGTTATTCTGAAAGGAGAAAGGCTGATTCTCCCGGGCGTCGGCGCCTTCGGCGATGCCATGAACAACCTGCGTCAAGGCAAGCTCATTGATGCCATCGGCGAGGCGGTTGAAAGCGGGAAGCCCCTTCTTGGTCTCTGCCTCGGGCTTCAGCTGCTTTTCAGCGAAAGCGAAGAATTCGGCCGCCATGAAGGGCTGAATCTGATTCCCGGAAGAGTCGTCAGGTTTTCCGGACAGGGTCTGCGTGTGCCTCACGTCGGCTGGAACCAGGTTGAAAACCTCAAGCCGGATCCGCTGCTGAAGGACATACCCGAAGGAAGCTATTTCTATTTCGTGCACTCTTACTGTGTGCAGCCCGAGTCGCCCGACGATATTCTCAGCCTGACGGACTACGGCGGAAAGTTCTGTTCGATTGCGTGCCGTGGAAAAGTCTGGGGAGCACAGTTCCATCCTGAAAAGAGCCAGGACACGGGAAAGCAGTTGTTGCGCAACTTCCTGGCCCTGTGAATGGTCTTTTGCGAGGAATCCAATGAAGGAATTTGAGTTGATCCCGGCCATAGATCTCAAAGGGGGAAAATGCGTTCGGCTGCAGGAAGGGATAGCTTCGCGGTCGACCGAATACAGCGACGATCCCGTTTCCATGGCTCTGCACTGGCAGGAACTCGGCGCGACCCGGCTCCACCTGGTCGATCTCGATGGAGCCTTTTCAGGCAGGTCCGCCCATCTCGAAATTGCAGAGAACATATTCCGCTCGCTAAAGATCCCTGTCCAATTCGGGGGCGGCCTGCGAACACTCGACCAGATAGACGCGATTCTGGATCTTGGAGCTCAGCGCGCGATTCTCGGGACGATTGCGGTCGAACGTCCCGATATCGTCGAAGAGGCGGTGCGGCGCCATCCGAGCGCCATCGTCGTCGGAATCGACGCCCGCAACGGGAGAGTCGCGCTGCGTGGATGGGTGGACCAGACGACTGTCGCCGCCGCAGAACTGGCATCGCGCATGAAGGAGTTCGGAGTGGAGCGAGTCATCTACACCGACGTTTCCCGCGACGGCATGCTCACCGGCGTCAACTACCAGGAGACTGAGACCCTGTGCCGGCAGGCCGGGATCAGGGTCATCGGCAGCGGGGGAGTCTCTTCCACCGAAGATGTGCGGCGGTTGTGGGAAAGGCGCGGCAGCGGCATCGAGGGAGTCATTCTCGGCCGTGCACTTTACGATAGGAAAATTGATTTCGCGGAACTGCGGGCCGAAATGCTTTCCTGGTAAAAGACAGGCCGCTCATTACAGGAATCGAGGTTGGCAAGACGATGCTGGCAAAAAGAATCATTCCCTGTCTCGACGTGCGTGACGGACGTGTTGTCAAAGGGACGCATTTCGTGAACCTTCGTGATGCGGGAGATCCGGTCGAGACCGCCCAGCGGTATGATGCCGAGGGCGCGGACGAACTGGTGTTTCTCGATATCACTGCATCCTCCGACCGGCGGGATATCGTCACCCGCATGGTACGCGCGGTTGCCGACAAAGTATTCATCCCTTTCACTGTGGGAGGCGGGCTGCGCACGCTCGAAGACATCCAGTCGATTCTCAGGGCCGGCGCAGACAAGGTGTCACTGAATACGTCCGCCGTGGAGGATCCGAATCTGATAACCGTCGCCTCGAGATACTTCGGATCACAGTGCATCGTCGTGGCCATCGATGCACGCCGAAACCCGGACTCGGATCCCGAGAATCCCCGATGGGAAGTGACCACGCACGGAGGGAGGATCACGACGGAGCTGGAGGCTGTGGAATGGGCGAGAGAAGTCGCCGGGCGCGGCGCCGGAGAAATATTGCTGACTTCCATGGATCGGGATGGCACTCAATCGGGGTATGACAACCTGTTGAACCGGAGGGTTTCTGATACAGTAGACATTCCTGTGATCGCGTCTGGAGGATGCGGCACTCTCGAGCACATCGCCGACGCCTTCATCCATGGTAAAGCAAGCGCGGCGCTTGCCGCCTCAATTTTCCATTTCGGAAATCATACGATTGTCGAGGCAAAGAGGGAACTGCGGGCCCGTGGAATCCCGGTGCGCCTCGTCGAATGACTGGAGGAGAACATTTCATGAAGAAGATTGAAGAGTTGAAGTGGGGTGCGACAGGACTCATTCCCGCGGTGGTGCAGGATGCCACATCGGGAGAAGTCCTCACGGTGGCCTATGTCAGCCGCGAGAGTCTTGCGAAAACCTTCGAGTTGGGAGAAGCCGTCTTCTACAGCCGGAGCCGTCAGTGCCTCTGGCATAAGGGGGAAACATCCGGCAATACTCAGAAGATCGTGAGCATCACCACCGACTGCGATCAGGATGCCCTCGTGATCAAGGTTAATCCAAAAGGGCCGGCATGCCATACGGGCGCCCGTTCGTGCTTCAACGATGAGGTGAGCATATAAGGACCGCCGTCGACGGGCCCCAGGGCTGCAGGCGAAGACTCGAGTTCAAACTGCTATACTGAATGGGAGAATGGACATGCAGGATGTTATGGCAGTGGTGTTGAGCGGCGGGCAGGGAAAACGCCTGTATCCGCTCACCAGGTTCCGAAGCAAGCCCGCTGTTCCGCTGGGAGGGAAATACCGGCTCATCGACATACCGATCAGCAATTGCCTGAACTCGCGCATCAACAGGGTCTTTGTTCTCACCCAGTTCAACTCGGCCTCGCTCAACAAGCATATAGTACATACGTACAAGTTCGACGTGTTCGGCGGCGGTTTCGTCGACATCCTTGCCGCCGAGCAGACTCCGGAGAATTCAAATTGGTTTCAGGGGACTGCTGACGCGGTCCGGCAGAGTATCAAGCACCTGCTGCCGTATGCCGAGGTCAACTATGTGGTCATTCTTTCGGGTGACCAGCTCTACCAGATGGACCTGCGCAAGGTGATCGATTACCACATTACACAGAGGGCGGACATTACGGTGGCGGCCTTCCCGGTAGACGCCGAGGCCGCATCGAGCCTGGGAATAATGAAGCTGCACAAGGACGGAAGAGTGAGCGCCTTCAGAGAGAAACCGCCCAAGGAAGACCTCCCGGAAATGCGCTCCGGCAGCAACGACGGCCGGGACTATTTTGCCAACATGGGGATCTATGTCTTTCACAAGCAGACGCTGCTCGATGTTCTAACCGAATCGAAGGCCGTCGATTTCGGCAAGGAACTCATACCGCAGGCCGTCGGCGCCCGCCGTGTCATGGCATATTTGTTCGATGGATACTGGGAAGACATCGGCACCATCCGGACCTTCTATGAGGCGAACCTCGCATTGACCGGCTCTTCTCCCAAGTTCAACTTCTACGACGCGCGAATGCCCGTCTATACTCACTTCCGGAATCTCCCGGGGTCGAAGCTGAACAACTGCGACGTTCACCAGTCGATCATTGCCGAAGGATGCATCCTTACCGGTGCCGATATCCGCCATTCGATCATCGGCCTGCGCAGCCGGATCGGGAGCGGCACCACGATCAAGCAGTCTATCATCATGGGTGCAGACCGTTTCGAGACGGCCGAGCAGCTGGAGGAGAATGCCCTCAGGAGGATTCCAAACATCGGCATCGGCAATCACTGTACGATCATCAACGCGATAATCGACAAGGATGTGCGGATCGGCGACAACGTCTCGATCATCAACGCGCACAACCTGCAGGAAAAGGACGAAGAGAATTACTGCATCCGCGACGGGATCATCGTAGTCCCGAAAGGGGCCCTGATCCGCAGCGGCACCGTGATCTGACCTGGTCTTTCATGAACGGACTACTGGCCGGCGCTCACGTCTCTATAGCCGGGGGGATTCATCTGGCATTCGAGCGGGGCGTGCGCCTCGACTGCCGCACCATCCAGGTTTTTCTCAAGAACAGCAACCAGTGGAAGGCGAAAGAGCTCAGCGACGTCGACAGGGCGCTGTTTCTGGAGGCGCAGAAACGCTGTTCGATCGGGCCGGTTATCGCGCACGACAGCTACCTGATCAATCTCGCTTCCCCCGACCGTCAACTGCGTGCCAGGTCGCTTGCCGCGTTCATCGGCGAAATGGAACGCGCCGCTTTTCTCGGGATTCCATGCCTGGTGATGCATCCGGGGGCTCATATGGGCGCGGGAACGGCGGCGGGGATCAGGCGTGTCGTGCGGGGGCTGAATCGGGCGCTGGATCGTGTCGGGCCGCCGGTGAAGATTCTGCTGGAGAATACCGCGGGACAGGGGACCTGCCTCGGATTCAGGTTTGAGCATCTTGCGGAAATCATGGAACGTGTAGATGCTCCGGAACGTGTCGCGGTCTGCTTCGACACCTGTCACGCGCATGCCGCGGGATATGACATCAGATCAGAGGAGGAATACGACAGGACCTTTCGTGAATTCGATCGCCTGGTGGGAATCTCAAGAATATGCGTATTCCATGTGAACGACAGCAGGAATGACCTCGGGCGAAGGGTGGACCGGCACACCCACATAGGGCAGGGGATGATCGGACTTGAGGCATTTCGGCTCCTGGTCAATGACAGGCGCTTTGCCCACGTCCCGAAAATCATCGAAACCCCGAAAGGAACCGGAATTGAAGAAGATCTGATGAATCTCTCGACCCTCAGGTCATTAGCGGGGTTGTGAAAGCGCTAAATCGGCTTCAGCTTCGCATACCTTTCCATAAGCGACTTCCTGCCGACGCGGCTGAATGTGACGACCAACTTGACTTCATTGCCGCTTTTTTCGCGGCTCAGAACGATTCCGTCCCCGAACTTGTCGTGGCGGACTCTAGTGCCTGCCTTCAGAATGGGACCGGCAGCGGCTTCAGGCGCCACGGACGCTTTCTTCTTCTGCTCGAGATAGGCTTTCAGTTCTGCGATCGACTTCGGCTGAATGGCCGGTTCCTCTGTGCTCCTGGGGCGCTGCGACCTGTACCGTCCGGCATCTTCATAGAAGAAGTTTCGGTATCGCGGGCTCTGGTCCTCAAAGTCAACGGTGGTTTCCAACCCCTCGAGCAACTCCCTCGGCATCTCGTGCACGAAGCGCGAAATCTTTGATGGTGATCCCGCGTCGGGTCCGTACCTGCGGCGGAACGGAGTCCATGTGAGGAAGAGCTTGCGTTTCGCTCGAGTGATACCTACGTAGCACAGCCGCCGCTCCTCCTGCAGATCGCGGTCCGTCTGCGCCGATTGCGAATGCGGAAAGAGTCCTTCCTCCATGCCGGCGAGGAACACGGTCTCGAATTCGAGTCCCTTGGCGCTGTGCAGGGTCATGAGCGCGACGCGCGCGTTCGCATCGAGTTGGTCGAGTTCAGAGGAGAGGGCCGCCCGGTCGAGGAACTCCGAAATGGTTTCGCCTCTGACTTCCGATTCCGCCGCCGCATGCAACAGTTCCCGGATATTGCCCATGCGGTTCTCTGTTTCCGCTGCGGTCTCGTGCTTCTGAAGCATCTCCTCGTAGCGGATGTCCTTGAAAATCGTCTCGAGCAATTGCGCAATCGGGGCGGAATCACGCAGCTGCATCCATTTGTCGACCAGAAGCTGAAACCCGAGCAGCGCCTTGGTCATTCTCCCGGGAAGCTGTGGATCGCGAGCCTTTTCTGCGAGGATCTGCAGTATCGGGACTCCTTTCTGCAGTGCCTCTTCGGTCAGCATTTCGATCGTGGTGTTGCCGATTCCTCTCGGAGGCGTGTTGACGATCCTGAGGAGTGCGACGTCATCCTCGGGATTGAACACGATCCTGAGATATGCCAGCAGGTCCTTGACTTCCATCCTTCCGAAAAACGCGACGCTTCCGACCAGCGCATATGGAATCCCTCGCTCGGTAAGAACCTCTTCAAAACTGCGGGAGAGGAAGTTCGCCCGGTATAGAATCGCCGTGTGGGAGTCGGGTTCTTCGCGAAGGATGTTTTCTATCTGATCGGCTACCCACTCCGCTTCTTCGCGCGGCGACCTGGAACACTGGCAGGTGATGATGTCGCCACCCTCGTTGTTCGTCCAGAGAGTCTTCCCCTTACGTTCGGTGTTGTTGCTCACGACGGCGCCTGCGGCTCTGAGAATATTTCCGCAGGACCTGTAATTCTGCTCGAGCTTGATGACCCGGGCGCCGGGAAAGTCATGCTCGAACTTCAGAATGTTCTGGATATCCGCGCCGCGAAATTTGTAAATCGACTGGTCTTCGTCGCCGACGACGAAAAGGTTGTTGTGGACCGTAGTCAGGAGCCGCAGCAGCTGGTATTGAGGGCGGTTGGTGTCCTGGTACTCATCCACCAGGATGTATTTGTACCAGTCTCCGTAGTACTTCCTCAGTTCGGGGACTTTCTCAAGCACCGCGACACTCAGGAGAAGGAGATCGTCAAAATCGAGCGAATTGGTGCTGCGTAGCCGGTTGTTGTACTGCTCGTAAATCCGCTGTATGTCCTTCGCCTCTTCGGAAGGGGAGAACGATGCGTACCTTTCAGGAGATATCCCATGGTTCTTGGCATAACTTATCCGGCTTATTACCTCCCGGGGAGAGATCTCCTTCCGGGGGGTCGACAATTCCCCAAGAGCCTGTTTCACGAGACGCCTCTGGTCATCGGCGTCGTAGATGGAGAAATCCCTCTTGTATCCGAGGTGGTGGATTTCCCGACGCAGCAGGCGTACGCAGAACGAATGAAACGTGGAGATGAGCGGTTCGGCGCTTCTGTTGTGGCCGATGAGCTTCTGTACACGCTCCCGCATTTCCCTGGCCGCCTTGTTGGTGAATGTTACGGCCAGGATGTTTTCGGGGCGTGACGCCGAATTCTGAATCAGGTACGCGATGCGATACGCGATAACCCTCGTTTTACCGCTTCCGGCGCCTGCCAGAACCAGTGCCGGGCCTCTTCCATGTTCCACAGCAATGCGCTGTGCCTCGTTCAAACCAGCCAGTATATCCATTCAACGAATCCTAACAGACGAAGCGACGGTTGCACAAAGTCTTTTATGATCTGTGTAAATCTATGAAATCCGCGGCCTTTGGAACGAGCCTGACCGTGGTAGTGTCCTTCCAGGAAATGTGTTATCTTCAGGGTACATCCGGTGATGTGAAGAGAAAACAATCCCAGCCCGTAACACGCCGATTGCTCCGCACAAATGCCGTCACCGGCGGGTTGAGGAGGCCCGGAAGGGGCGATTACAGGAAACCGGATCGGCCGCTCCGGGGAATCCTCAAAGGCTTACGCATTCAAATTCAGTCGAACGAAGGAGGTATCATGGCTTCATCGGTTGAAGGTCCGAAGTCAGCTCGGCGCCTTCAGATCGACAGGCTTGCCTGCTCAGTCTGTGAGACGTGCGCCACCGCATGCCCTCCCCATGCCCTTTATGTCACCAGGACCGAGACCATCGAGGAGATCCTGTTCGATGCTTCCCTTTGCGACGGATGCGGAGGCTCGCCTCTGTGCAGCGAAAGCTGCCCGGAGAAGGCGTTATCCGTCATCCCGGTCCCGTCCGATTCTGTACCTCAAGGGCCTGTAGCGTTGATAGTGGGAGAGCTGGCGGATTGCCAGGCCTGTGGCACGGTCTTTGTGGCAGAGGCAAAGCTGCAAAGTCTCCTCGAGGAGGACAGGACATTGCCGAAAAGCGTGCAGCAGCTGTGTCCGGCATGCCGCCGTGAGCGGCTGCTCGACAGCTATGTCCGGATCACCGGAAAAACCTCGTAGCCTGTATTCATCGCGACGAAAGCGGGAGCGGCCGAAATGTGCCGATGCTACTCGGATTTAAAGAACGTCTCAATGAATTGCGAGCCGGACATGAATCCGAGTCCTCCCGCCTTTACGCTCTCCTCGTCGTAGCAGGTTACGCCGTCCTTCGCAATTCGCGGGGAGCGGATCGCCACCGGCACCGGCTCGCGCGTGTGGTTGCCATATTGGATGGGCGTAGGATGATCCGGCAGTATCGCGATCGTGTTCTCCCACCCTTTCTTCTCGATCCCGTCCAGAACTCGACGGATCAGCCGCCGGTCCAGATCTTCGATACACCGTATCTTCAGCTGCAGATTCTTCTCGTGCCCCGCCTCGTCCGACGCCTCAACATGGATGTACACGAAATCGACGGTTTCCAGCGCCGCGAGCGCTGCGTCAGCCTTTCCTTCGTAATCCGTATCGTACAGTCCGGTTGCTCCGGGAACGTTGATCGGCTGCATTCCCGCATAGATTGCCAGTCCTTTGATCAGATCGACCGCGGTAATTGCCGCACCCCTGATTCCAAAGCGTTCTTCCATCGTCTGCATTACCGGTTTCTTCCCCGGCGCCCACGGCCAGAGAGAATTGGCGGCCTGCTTCCCCTCGGCGCGGCGTCTGACGTTGACCGGGTGGTTTTCCAGTAACTGCTGCGATGCTTCTATCATGCGATTGAGAAGATCCGCAGTCTCTTTCCCGGCAGCACTCAGAGGACGAACCGGAAGTTCGCGCAAGGGCGTCCCAACGTTATCGTGCGGCGGCGCGCATTCCAGCCGGAATTCCCCTTCAGGCACAACCAGCACATGACGATAGCTCAGCCCCGGGTAGATCCTCAGATTCCAGTCTTTGAAATACCCTTGCGCATCCCGTATCAGGATGCGCGCTTCTTCAGTTGTGATGTGTCCCGCAGAATGGCTGCGTATCTTTCCATCCTCTATGCAGATAAGATTGACGCGCAGCGCCAGGTCAGTATCCTCCAGTGATATTCCAAGGCTTGCGGCTTCCAGGACTCCCCGCCCTTCGGTCCCATGGAAAAGTTCCGTCGCGTTGTAGCCCAGCACTGAAAGATTGGCGATGGCCGATCCGGTCAGCATCCCCTCGCCGATGGTCTGGAACAGCCCGGTGCTGCCTTCGCGGGCAATCCGGTCCATTGCCGGCTTGTTCGCGGCCATCAGCGGCGTCTTCCCTCCCAGCTCTGCAACCGGATGATCGGCCATGCCATCGCCCAAAAAAATCACGTATTTCATGGAAGCGTCCTTGTCTACGCGCCGTACGTCTTGAGGAGCAGCTCGTGGAACGCTCCGTAATCCGCGGGCATTGTAAGGTAGTGTTCTTCTTTCCGTTCGATTTCTGAAAGGCTGAAGGGGACTTCAGGGGAGAACCCGAGGAGCCGTTCAATCTCTTCGGGAAACTTTGCCGGGCTTGCGGTCTCGACCGATACCGCCTTTGAATCTGAGGGATTCTCCTCGAGATAACGTTCCAATCCGAGCCAACCGACGGCGCCGTGCGGTTCCAGCAGCAGGTTCTGAGTCTTCCATGCGCGCTGAATCGTGCTGCGCGTCTCGTCATCAGTGATGCTCACCGCGAACAGCTCTTTCTTCATTCGATCCATGTCCGGCATTTCGCGCACGTTGCCGGCTTCATCCATCCATCCCCCGAAAAGCGCGACCACCCGGGCGAAATTGCTTGGATGCCCGACGTTCATCGCATTGGAGATGCAGCTTCGTGAAGGGACTATCTTCTCATAGCATCCCGTTGTGAAAAATCGCGGTACTTCGTCATTGGCATTGGTCGAAACCACAATCTTCTCTACCGGGACTCCCATGCGCGAGGCGAGAAGCGCTCCCATCATGTTGCCGAAGTTTCCAGACGGGACCGAGATGATGATGGGCTCTTCGCCTCGCACCAGCTGCAATGAGGCGTAGACGTAGTAGACGATCTGCGGCAGCAGCCTTCCGATATTGATCGAATTGGCAGAAGTCAACCGGATCCGGCCCAACGTCGTGTCGGAAAACGCCTGCTTGACCAGCGCCTGGCAGTCGTCGAACTTGCCGTCGACCGCTACTGCAGTGATGTTTTCCCCCAGAGTCGTCATCTGCTTTCTCTGCCGGTTGCTCACTTCTGCCGGCGGGAAGAGCACCATGACCTCGATTTTCGGGATGCGGTAAAAAGCGTGTGCAATGGCGCTCCCGGTGTCTCCGCTTGTCGCGGTGAGGATTACAAGCCTGCCCGAAGCGTCGCGGCGCAGTACGCCGAACATCTGTCCCATCATCCTTCCGGCGAAATCCTTGAAGGAGGCGGTGGGTCCGCGGTCGAGCCGCATTACGTATCTTTGGGAATCCACCCGTTCTATCGGAACATCGAAATCATAGGCGTTTTGGCACATCTGCCGGAGGCGGGCGACGGGAAAAGTGTCTGTCGTGAACTTTCCCAGCACCGCGGCCGCCACTTCCGTGTAAGGCCTGCCGCATAGAGACGAAAGCTCGTCCGGCTCGAATGAAGGAATTGTCACCGGCAGGTAAAGTCCTTTGTCGGGAGCCTGCCCCTGCAGGAGGGCTTCCGCCAGATTGACCTCCGGAGTCTGCCTGTTGGTACTTGCGTAGAGCATCTTCGAACTCCCGTACTCAAGACTTCCGTAACAGATAGGTCTGCGAAGCCATTGTTGCGCCGCTTCGCAAACCGTATCATTATACCCCAGGGTGCGGCGGCCGTATCCCGGTGCCGCAGAGTTTTTCGAAGCGCAGATCTCTGCGCACAACGAATCGGAGATTGTATGTCCCTTGCGCGCCGTCGGTCCAGTAGAAGAGTTAAAATTCGCGTTCCTGCCAGCACGAGCAATCTTGGTCCTGCCTTTGACGCCGTCGGCCTTGCGTTTCAGCTCTATCTGACAGTCGATGCGGAGGAACTCGAGCAGGGACCTTCGACGGTAGCGTACTCGGGCGAAGATCCACAGCTTGTTCCCAAGGACGAATCGAATTTCATGTGGCGTGCCATGGAGGAAATGGCTGCGGAGCACGGCTTCCGGCTGCCGGCGATTGCCCTCCGGATCGCAAACGAAATCCCGATCACTAAAGGATTGGGGAGCAGCGCGGCGGCGCTGCTGGGCGCGGCCGCGGCTGTCGGATTTTTCTGCGTCGGCGGGTGGACGCGTGAGAAACTGCTCGAACTCGTCAGCGCGCGCGAAGGACATCCGGACAACGTAGCGCCCTCGCTCTGGGGAGGACTCGTCGCTTCCATCGGCGGCGTGAATGGAGCTGGAAGGGTTCTCTGCTCAAAATCGGAATTCCCTGAAGAGTGGACCGCCATTGCCGTTACGCCCGACTTTGAGATAAAGACCGATTTCGCCCGGTCGATTCTTCCTCCGCAGATTTCGCGCGACGATGCGGTCTACAACATCCAGCGCGTGGCTTTCCTGATGGCCCAGCTTGTTCAGGGGCGAAGGGAAGGGCTGCGCGAAGCGATGGCGGATCTGCTGCACCAGCCGTACCGCGCTGAACTGCTCCCGGGATTGAAAGAGGTGCTCGAGATGGAAGATTGCGAGGGACTTCTCGGCATTGCACTGTCGGGGGCCGGCTCCACTGTGATCGCATTCGCAGATTCGCACCAGATGGAGATCGGGACGCGCATCTGCAGGATCTTTGACTTGCACGGGATCACATCACGGATACGCTTTTTGAAAGCCGATAACACGGGCCTCGTGGTCGAGCCGCAGCCGTAGCCGCCGGTAAAGGCCTGCGCTCAATTCCTGTGTGGAATCTTCGGTTCCTGATCTGGTAAAATCCCCTCCCTTATCCCCATGGAGGCATTGAAGCTCGCGCCTGATGCCTCGCGGGAGCAATTATTTTCAAGGAGTGAGTCATGAGCGAAGCACGCAAAAAAGTCACGCTGCCGTACCTGTTCGAAAAGGTCGAACAGGGGGAACCCATAACCTGGCTGACCTGCTATGATTTCCCGACAGCGAATCTTCAGGAGCAGGCCGGCATAGAAATGATCCTGGTGGGCGACAGCCTCGGCATGACGATGCTCGGCTATGATTCCACTCTGCCGGTGAAGATGGACGATATGATCCGCCACGCTTCGGCGGTTCGAAGAGGCGCGCCGAACGTCTTTCTGGTGGGAGACATGCCCTACATGTCCTATCAGCCGAGCAACGAACTGGCGGTACTCAATGCCGGACGGTTCATGGCTGAGGCGGGCTGCGATGCGATCAAGCTTGAAGGGGGCGCAGCTATGGCGCCGCGCATAAAGGCTATAACCGACGCGGGTATTCCGGCAATCGGACACCTGGGCCTGACGCCCCAGTCGGTCGCAGCGCTTGGAGGCTTCAAAGTTCAGGGAAAGTCGGCCGATCTCGCCAAAATCATCGCCGATGACGCCAGGATCCTCGAAGAGGCCGGCGCCTTTGCGATACTTCTGGAGCTCGTTCCGGACAGGCTCTGCAAACTCATTACCGAACGGGCCGAAAACTGCATAATCATGGGACTCGGCTCCGGGCCGCATGCGCACGGCCAGCTGTTGATCTATCATGACATGTTCGGCCTTTATCCGAAATTCAAGCCCAAGATGGCCAAGGTGTTCGGCAATGCGGGCGAAGTGATTCTCAACGGGCTCAAGGGCTACTGCGAGGAAGTGAAAGGAAAGGTTTTCCCTGCGCGAGAGAACTGGTTCGGGATGCCCGACGAGGAGTTTGAAAGTCTGAGGAAACTGCTCAAGTAGATTAAGTAGAGCAGACAGCCGGGGATTGGAGTTTGATATGGCTTATGCAAAGCGGACTCATCACCTCGCGCCTGAAGGCGCCTATCACGTCCTTGCAAAAGCCGGCGCTCTCGAGGCCGCCGGAAAGGAAATCGTCCACTTTGAAATCGGACAGCCGGACTACGACACATTCAGCAATGTGAGCCTGGCCGGCATAAAGGCGATTGCGGAAGGGAAGACACGCTACACGCATCCGGCGGGCATGGTTGAACTGCGCGAGGCCATCGCGGAAGACGCCGGGCGCAGGCGCGGTATAAAGATCAGCCCTGACGAAGTGGTTGTCAGCCCGGGTGGCAAGCCCAATCTCTTCTTTCCTACTCTCGCGCTGGTCGAGCCCGGGGACGAGGTGATCTATCCGAATCCGGGATTCCCCACCTACGAGGCCATGATCGGAGTGGCGGGGGGCGTCGCCGTCCCGGTACCTCTGCTGGAAGAGAACAGCTTCTCGTTCGACCTCGACGCGTTCGACCGGCTGATTAACGAACGCACAAAGCTCATCATTCTCAACTCCCCGAGCAATCCGACCGGTGGCGTGATTCCGCGCCGGGATCTCGAACACATCGCGATGCAGGCGCAGAAATTCAACGCCTGGGTCATGTCTGACGAGATCTACGCCCGCATTTCATATGACGGGCTGCAGGTCTTCTCGATCGCGTCGCTTCCCGGCATGCGGGAGCGCACGATCATTGTCGACGGATTCTCGAAAACGTACGCGATGACGGGTTGGAGGCTCGGCTACGGAATTATGCCCGCACAACTCTGCGACCGCGTCGGGTTGCTCCTGACCCATTCCCTCGGTTCCACGGCGCACTTCACGCAGTTCGCCGGAATCGAAGCAGTCGCCGGCCCCCAGGACATGGTCGACGAGATGGTGGCCGAGTACGAGCGGCGGCGGGACGTAATTGTCGCCGGTTTGAATTCAATCCCCGGATTTTCCTGCAGGAAACCCGAGGGGGCCTTCTACGCCTTTCCGAATATCACGAAGACAGGAATGACTTCCGCAGCGCTTGCCGATCTGATTCTCGAGAAGGCCGGCGTCGCGTTGTTGCCGGGCTCCTGTTTCGGAGAATACGGAGAAGGTTACCTGCGGCTTTCCTATGCTACTTCGATTCCTACTATCGAAAAGGGGCTTGCGCGCATCCACGCCATCCTCGGGTGAGGATCGACACAGATCATGAACGAGAGAGTCCTGGTGACGGGAGGGACCGGATACATCGGATCCCACACCGTAGTTGAACTGATAAACAGCGGGTGCGAAACAGTCGTCGTCGACAATCTGTCGAATTCGCGCATCGAGGTCCTCGACGGCATCAGCTCGATCACCGGCACCAGACCTGCATTCGATAAAGTCGATGTATGCGATCTCGACCGGCTGCGCGAATGCTGCAGGAAACACCAGGGAATAAAAGCTGTCGTGCATTTTGCCGCCTTCAAGGCTGTCGGGGAATCGGTCGAGAAGCCGCTCGAGTACTACCGCAACAATCTGATCTCGCTCATGAACCTTTTGCTGGTGATGAGGGAATTCGAGATTCCGGGGCTGGTGTTCTCATCTTCCTGCACCGTGTACGGACAACCCGACAGGCTTCCTGTAACTGAAGAATCGTTGATCAAACCTGCCGCATCTCCCTACGGCAATACCAAGCAGATCTGCGAGGAGATCATTCGCGACACGATTGCCGCTTCGCCCGCCATGAAGGCGATCTCGCTGAGGTACTTCAACCCTGTCGGTGCCCACCCGTCGGCGGTCATCGGCGAACTCCCGTCGGGAACTCCCCTCAACCTGGTTCCTTACATCACCCAGACCGCGATCGGGTTGCGTGAGCACCTTCGCGTATTCGGCAACGATTACGATACTCCCGACGGTTCCGGAATCCGCGACTACATAAATGTCGTCGATCTCGCGAGGGCCCACGTTAAAGCCATCGAACGCCTGCTGGAGAATCGGTGCCGGCAGCCCTATGAGGTTTTCAACCTCGGGACCGGAAAAGGCTCGTCCGTGTTTGAGATCATACGCACGTTCGAAGAAGCTACGGGAGAACGGCTGAACTGGAAGCTCTACCCGCGCCGCCCGGGCGACATTGCCTGCGTGTACGCAGACGCCTCGCTGGCAAACCGGGAACTCGGCTGGAAAGCGGATACGCCGCTTGATGAAACGCTGCGCTCCGCCTGGAACTGGGAGAAGAACATACGCCGTACGATGAAGCGGTAATTACCGGTCACCTGTCCGCGGGGCGGTAGAGATAGTATGGGTAAATGGCCGCCATGCGCTGGTAATTCCTTTGCAGCGCTCGAAGCATCTCGGGCGTGAAACGCTCTTCATCGTCGGCGCTCGACAGCTGCTCTTCAATCGCGAATTCCGTGATTACGCGGGGAAACTTCCTTCTCTCGATATCGTTCAGCAGATGCCGCTGGTCCCACACACCCGCGCGTGAGAGTGCGGTGAAGTGGAATAGCTGGATGTAGATTTCTCCGCGTCCGAACAGAGCAAAGCTTCCCTGCTGTGACAGTATCGGTCCGGGTGTGCCTTTTATCAGAGGGTAGATCTTCTCCGCAGCACGGTTCGCCGCCCTGTTATAGAGCCCTTCTTCCAGCCCGACAAAAAGGGGGGTGTACACCAACAGCATAAGTATCTGGATCGAAACCAGGGCCGTCCTGCCGTGCAATTCCGGGAGCCGGAGTGTAACCACGAGGTACAACACCGTTGCGACCACAAGCTCCAGCACGTATTGCCCGTGCGCTCCCGCTCGTCCGAGAGAACCGGTTGTGATCACGAAAAGACATCCGAGATAGCAGTCGAGCACTCCCCATTCTCCCGATCTGAAGCGTCGCCACGTTGAGACGAGCGCGATGCAGAGGAAGACCAGGATGGGACCGGCGTGGTGCATGAATACCTGTGGGATCAGGAGCGGATTGTACGCAAGCTTTGCCAGTTCCACCGCATCGAAGAAGAAGTAGCCGTCCGAGATCTTCTGCAACCACAGCAGCGGGATCAGGCAGCTCACGGCCATGACGGAGCAATAGGGAATGAACCAGCGTCGGTTGCGCAGCAGCAAAAAGAGCGCGATCGCGATGGGGAGCGCTATCTGGGTCTGCTTGGTATAGAAGGCGAGTGCGGCCAGCAGCGGGCTTATCACGAGCGATTCCTGCCAGCGGTTGCGCAGGAAAAATACCAGCGACCATATGGAAAACGCGACGGCCATCATCTGTACGTGACAGCGTGCGGAGTTGTAGAGAAATGCCGGGACGAGGAAGAGAAAGAACGTGCCCCAGACGCCGTACCAGGCGCTTTTGTTGTAGCGCCGGCTCAGCCGGATCAACGCCCATCCGATAAAAAGCGTTGCGGCAAACGAGAGGAGTCGCGCCGGAAGAAAACTCAATCCCGTAAACTTCATCAGCAGCGCCGCAGCGGCGAAGTACACAGGAGGATAGGCGGCGAACGCAAAGGGAGGGGAATCGATACCACGATAGATGTTCTGCCCCTGTGCCAGACGCCATGCCTGGTTGAGAATTTCCGGATCGGCGTCATCCCAGGCGAAGTCGGACTTGAGGAGAAAACACCACGCCGCGAAGCACACGAGCGCTGCGACGGGGGCGATGCGCACCAGCAGCGGGCACGATCGCCTCAGCCAAGTCTCTCTTTCGACGGTCAGTTCTTTCCGGTCGATTAGAATTTGCGTGGTCCGTTTCTGTGTTTAAAGCGGAACTGCCATACGCGCCAGCATGCTTCCAGCGCAATCGCAAACGACATCTTGCTCTTCCCGGAGCGGCGTTCGGTAAAGACGATCGGGAACTCCGCGTGAGTGAAGCCGAGACGGTCCGCCCGGTATTTGAGTTCAATCTGAAAGCTGTAGCCGTCGCTCCTGAGCATCTCCGGCCTGATCGCTTCAAGAACTTCGTCGGACCAGCCGTTGAAGCCGCCGGTAAAATCGGCGAACCCCGACCGCAGGACGAGGCGCGAATAGATGCCCGCGGATCTGGAAATCAGTTTTCTCCAGATCCCCCAGTCTACTGTTCCGCCGCCGGCGATGTAGCGAGATCCTACAACGAAATCGTATTCATTGGCCAGCCGCAGCATGCGCGCCAGATCCCCGGGGTTGTGGCTCCAGTCGGCATCCATCTGGATCAGAAAATCGTATTTCCTCTCCAGTCCCCACTTGAATCCCTGAATGTAAGCGCTTCCCAGCCCCATTTTCCCGGGGCGCGAAAGGAGAAACAGTTTGGTATCGCACCCTTCCTTCTGCATCTCGCAAACCGCTTCAGCCGTCCTGTCGGGGCTGGCATCATCTATCACCAGGATGTGCAGCCGCGGATCGACCGCAAAAATTGCGGGAACGAGATGGCACAGATTTTCCCGCTCGTTGTATGTTGGTATTATTACCAGAGCCCGCGACGGATAGAGCATGCATGAATTATAGAAACTCGAAGCTCAGGTGTCAGTAGTTTATTCGTATCTCAGGGCCTCGACCGGATTCATGCGCGACGCGCGCAGTGCGGGGAGCATGCCGAAGACGACGCCGATGAGCAGAGTCACCCCGAATCCGGCGACGATCGCCGCCGGCGGGATCTGGATCTCGATCCCGGCAGCGAAAAAGTGTACCGAATATGGTACCGCGAGTCCGAGAAAGACCCCGACGATGCCGCCGCCGCAGGTGAGAATCAAGGCTTCCACAAGAAATTCGATCAGCAGAACACGCCGGAACGCTCCGATCGCCTTCTTGATTCCGATCTCCCGGGTTCTCTCGGTCACCGTGATCAGCATGACGTTCATGATGCCGATTCCGCTGGAGATCAGCGAGATCGCGGCGATGACAAGGAGCACGAGTGTGAGGCCGAGGCTGATCTTGTTGGCGGCCTTCAGAATGTCGGCAAGGTTGTCGACCTTGAAAAGCGATTTGTTGCCGTGGCGGGCGGTCAAAAGCTGCCTGATCTGTGCGGAGATCTGGGGAACGTTCTCCATCTGATCCGCAGAAATGTACATCTGGTCGATGGTGTCGGCCGGTTTGAAGTAGCGCACGACCGAAATCGGAACCACCGCGCTGTTGTCTGTCACCTCGGTCTGGCCGAAGGTGTTGACCTTTTCGCGGAAGATGCCGATGACCTTGAAGCGAATGCCGTAGAGCGTGATGGAGCCGTTGTAGAACGGATCGCGCTCGAGCCGCTGGGCGAGAATCTGGGTGACGACGCAGACCTTGGCACGCGATCTCTCGTCATTCTCGTCGATAAACCTGCCGCGGACGATATCGAGATTGCGAACCTGGCGGTAATCGGGGACCGTGCCGATCAGGCTGACGATCCGCGCTATGCCTTCAAGTGAGATGGTAGGATGGCTCAGGATGATAGGGGCTGCGCTTCGTACCCCGGGGATTTCCCGGCGAATGGCCTCCAGATCCTCCATATTCAGACGATCGGCGAGCGTGGACCTGGCGGAGGCGTCGTCGGTTTCGTGGTAGATGGTGATGAGGTTCGAACCGACGCCCCGGATTTGTTCGAGGGTGTAGGCGCGGCCGCTGATTCCGGCGACGACGACGAGAACGAGCGAAGCGGTCCCGACGACCATGCTGAGAGAGGTCAGGACCGCGCGGCCCCAGTTGCGAAGCAACGCCTGGCTCGCGGTACGCAGAATTTCAAGAAATGGAATCGTAGGCATCATAAAAGTAACATCGGCGGTGTTTCGTTGGAGGTCGGTCGTCCCTATGGGACTTAATTCTTTTTCTTTGCTCCTGTATCCCGGCACTTACGTGCCGGGCTATTCTCAGCCCGTTCCTCCGGGACGGATCCGTTGCGTTCAGTTCGATTGACAAGATCCGGTCCGGTAAACGCGCGGGACCCATGTTTCGTTGTCCCTTTCGATAACCGCGCCGTTGCGAATAATCCATCGGACCGACCTATCACCCTTACCGCACCCGCTTCACTTCTGCATGATTGAGGATGACGGATGTGCCTTCGTCAATGCCGCTGACAATCTCTATGTCGTCCGGCGTAACCAATCCCAATTTGACCGGCCTGATCGACGCCTCGACCCCCGTCGCCACCATGACCGAAGGCTCTCCGTTGTGATTGAATACCGCAGCTCTTGGGACCGTGATCGCGTCCGTCTTCCGCATGGTCGCGATCTCGACCTTCACATTAAGGTTGGGAATCAACCGCGTGGTGTCTCCATCAATCAAACAAAAGACGTGGCCGATCGACCTGTTGTCGAGCGGCACCACCTGGCGTGCAGGCTTTTCGACGCGCCCGGTCCACCTGCGTTCGGGCAATCCGTCCCATTCGATAACGACCTGCTGTCCCTCCTGAATCCGGCCGAGATCCGGCTCGTCGACATACGCGCGGAGCCGCACATTTCCCGGCCTGTAGATCTGGGCGAGAAGCGTTCCCCTGTTCACGTATGATCCGGGCTTGACCGGAAGTGAGTAGACCACACCGCCGATGGGCGCCGTCACGGTCTCGCCCCGGAGTTGCTTTTCGAGCGCCTCAACCTCTTTTTCCAGGGCCTTGATTCTCCCCTGCTCCCATTCCTTCTCTTCGGCCGAATATCTGGCGAGCAGGTCCTGCTTCTTCTGCCTGAGTCCGCTCACGCGCAGATCGAGAAGCTCAGTCTGCTTTTTCAGCTTCTCAACCTCGATCCGCGTCGTCGCCTGTTTCTTGTACAGAGACTCTTCGGCGAGCAGATCTTTTCGCGCCTGCTCCAGCTGCAGCTCGGTTTCGGCAATCTCCGCGTCGACGGCCGCGATCTCCTCCCGCGACGGGCCTGTTGAAACCACCCGTGCCTGGCGCCTTGCCGCAAGCAGTGCAGCATTCGCCTCCGTCAATGCGCTTCGGACCTGGGCTGAATCGAGCCGCATCAGGACCTCTCCCTTACCGACTTCCTCTCCCTCCTGGCGGTGAACGGAAGCCACCAGGCCGTCCACCTGGGCGTAGATTTCGCTGCGATCCGCAGGTTCTATGATGCCGTTGGTACTCACCATGACCCTGATCTCCCGGCGCTCGGCCCTGGCCGTGAGAAACGGCGACGAATCCGATCCTCCCGCAGTGAAGAAGACAACGGCGGAACCCAGCAGTAGCAGCACCAGAAGACCGACAAGTAGACTTTTCTTATTCTTCATCCGCATTTCCCTGTGCGCCCTACAGGGTAACTCATCCAGAGTGCAGCGGCTATAACTATTTGCCCGTGCGGCCACTTGTCGCCGAAACTCGCGGTTCCCTTTGCCTTGACAAACCAAGTTCCCGGGATTTATATTGCGCTGCAGCAATTAACCTGCAATTTGGAGCTGAGAAAAGATGACTGAATCTTCGGAATCCAGAACTATTCAAGCTGCTTCCGGCATTCCGGAACAAAAGCACGTTACGTTTACAGGCCTGTTTCAGCAGGGAATTGAGAGAATCGCCGATTTCAACAAGCTTGCCCTCGATCTTTACGCTCATCATACTGCGGATGTCCTCAATTCCTGGAAGAGATTCTTTCCCGCGGCGCCCGTTTCCGGGATGTTCATGCTCGAGGCCGCCGGACAGGGGATCGAGAGTTTTGTCCGGATGCAGAAAAGCATGCTCGATGTGCTGGTAAAACAGAGCACCGCCGGAATCAGGGCCATGCAGCCTCCCGCAACCTCTGCCGCTCCGGTTGATACTGCGGCGGACTCTGCCGGCGACGCCGCCGACGTCCTGATTTCGGAAGAACAGGAAGACGCCCGCATCGCCGCCAGGGTCGTCGACAGGATCGCCGAACTGGTGCAGAACTCGGACGCTGCAGACCAGGAGGATGCTGCCCTGCAGCAAATCCCGGACATCATTCATGTGGCCGGGGAAGCGCCCGCAGCCGCGCCACAGGAGGATCCTGCCCCGGCACCGAGACAGAAGAATGCCCGCGGCGGCAGGCGCTCCGGCTCAAAAGCGAAAAACCAGTGGTGAATCCACGAGGGGTACGCCCCTCCCCCCCCTTTGCTTACATATTTCTACCCATATCACAATGGGTATCACTACATATTGATACCAGTCTCCGTCTGGTTTTAAATCCCTACAACATCGACATCCAAGCAAACCGCAAGCCACGCTTTGGGAGATGCAGCATGACCAGCGAGCTACAGAAGTTGAAACTCGATGTATCTGAATTGCCGGAGACGCTTCAGAGTGGGGAATTGGTGATTGGGTTGTCTTCCGCCATCCCCGGATTCATAAAGAGGAACGTCACTCATAGCGCGATCTCATTTGCACCTTTTTTCATGCGCGACCACTGGATAGATCTTCCTATCGCCACCGTGCAGGAACTCAGTCCCGCCCCGAATGCAAATCCGATGGAAAAGGGGATATCGCTGGCGCTGAGACCGGGAGGGAATAATGAGAAGGTCCTGATGGATCTTATCGGGGCACTCGCCACGAACGCCGGCGGTCTCAAGGTGGCCAGAGGAAACGGCAAGGCTGAGAGCGCCGCCATTCCCGAGAGTTCTTCCGCCGAGCACGGGATCTGTCGCAACTGCAAACGCGGTGATGAGTACTGCGTCGACTGTTTCCTGGCAATCTGATCACTGCGGCTTCAGTTTACTGCGCAGCTGTCTGACTTCCGGACGCTCTGCGAGCCCGGAATCGAGTTCGAGGGCGCGCTGGAGGGCGATTTCGGCGGCGAGCGCATCCCCTGTCGCCTCGCTCACGATCGCGAGGTGCAGATGCATCTCCGGGTTTCGCGATCCTTTCTGAGCCGCTTCCTGCAACAGCTTAATTGCCCTCTCATTCTGGCCCGCCAGATAACAGATCCACCCGAGCGTATCCGAGACGCTTGCGTTTCCTTTTGCAAGTTCGTATGCCTTTTCGGCCAGCGGCAGCGCTTCTTCCACTCTCTTCTTTCGCACCGCGAGCGCGTACGCCAGGTTGTTGAGAACCAGTGGTTCGTCGGGCGCTTTGGTAAGCAGAATACGGTAGCGCTCGATCGCCTTGTCGTATTCCTCCGCCCTTTCGTACAGATTTGCGAGGAGGAGATGAGCCATGGGCAGCCGGTCGTCGCGCGCCGTCGCTTCTTCGAGCGCCTGCCGCGCTCCGGCCTGATCGCCCCTGGCCGCGCGGGCTTCTGCCCGTATGATCGACTTAACTGTATCGGGATGAACGCCCGCCTGTTTGTAAGCGGCCGCCGAAAGGAGTTTCAGTCGGCGCGCACCGAAGAATTCGGGCAGTTCCGTATCGGGATCGATCCCTTTGTCGATCTCTGCAGCGCTCAGGTGTTTGTTCCGGAACGGAGCGCAGAGCGGATCTCCGATCACGACTGTCTGCCAGCTGAGAAACGGCATCGCCATGTAGTACGATTCAACGAGGTTGAAGCCGGAAAGGTACGCGGGAAAGAGGATATTCGGCCGTATCGTTGCGTCCAGATAGGGCTCCGACACATGACCCGCAATGCCGGTAACCCCCTCGCGAATCAGGTCTCCCGCCAGCGACTGCCCGGGCGAGCCGACCTGCCAGCCGGGATCGGGTTCCCTGAATGTCCTGCCGTCGGAACTGACGAACATGCCGGCCAGCGCTCCCGGCACAAAACCGAAACCGAAATGTCTGATCCGTATCGCGGGATCGTTCGAGCCCCAGGAATAGTAACCGAGCACCGGCTTGATCCCCGTAAGTATGTCCTTCGTGGTATCAAGCACGACCCTGTCCCGAAATCCCATTTTGCCGAGCAGCTCAGCTGCTTCGTTGAGCCAGGAATCGCCTTTAAGTGTGGTCGGTCCTCTCGTGTCGAGAAGAATCTTTCCCTCGCGCGCCGGCGCGGCCCCGCGGTCGACCAACCCCTGTATGTCAGCTAAGGTGTATCCGTCCAGGCGGCTGACAAGATAGATGTCGTGCTCCCGGTGACTGAACTGTTTCGCCTGCGCGACAGGAGTTGCGTCGAGGAAATACGGATTCCGTATGGGTCCGGCCGCCGGCATGTTCAGTCCCAGCATCCTGCGGTACAGGAGCGTCAGTTCGGAATCGACGCTTGCGGTGGTCGCATCCGTGCCTGAAGTGCCCGAGATCCGTATCGGGACCCCTTTTGTCAGGATAATGTAGAGAATACGGTCCTGGGCGGAATTCCGGACAAGCCAGGCGGCAATAGGATTATTGATTTGCCGTTCGAAATCCTGGCGTGCTATTGTTTCCTCCACGGTCGTCCTGATGCGAAGGATGTTTGACTGCGGGACGCCGCGCTTTCGCGCATAGTACATTCCCGCATCCATCGAGAGAGGACTTGCCTCATTTATGACCAGGAGGATGTTTTCCGCAGTCTGAGAGAATAGAGGCGCGCATAAAAGCAGAATAGTGGCTGCGATACGGATGAGCATGACCGAATCATATATCCATCGGCCTGGATTGGCCACTCACTATTGAGCAAGGATTGCCGATAAGTTCAGCTATGTACGAGAAATTCTACGGAATGAAGGAATCGCCGTTCAACCTTACTCCCGATCCGTCATTCCTCTTTCTGAACAAGCGCACCAGGGAAGCACTCGACCTGATCCTGTATGCAATCGAACGCCGCGAAGGCTTTACACTCGTGATCGGCGACGTCGGGACCGGCAAAACCACCATGTGCTGGGCGCTTCTCGAGAGACTCGCCAGAAAGAACGTCCGCACCGCCCTGATACAAAATCCGATGCTTTCCGAGACGGATGTCCTGAGATCCATTTTGCAGGACCTCGGTGTGCGACCCGAAGGTAGCGATGGAGGCCCGTTCGACGCCGAGTGGATGTCGGCGTTGAGCAAGAAACAGCTGCTTGACCGGCTGAATTCCTTCCTTGCTGAAAGAGCCGAAGAAGACGTCTTCACTGTGCTCATCGTCGATGAGGCGCAGAATATGCCCGCCGTTATCCTCGAGCAGCTGCGCCTGATTTCGAACCTCGAGACCGCCAAGAAGAAGCTGCTTCAGATCATCTTTGTCGGGCAGCTCGAGCTTCAGCAGAAGCTCAATATGTCTTCGATGCGCCAGCTGAACCAGAGGATTTCGGTCCGGTTCGAAACCAGGACGCTTTCAAAGGAAGACACCGAGAGCTACATACGCCATCGCCTGGCCGTGGCCGGCGCCTCTCCCCGGCTGCGCTTCGGTGCCGGGGCTTTCAGATCCGTGTGGCGCCATTCCAAGGGATATCCCCGGCTCATAAACCTGATCTGCGACCGCGCCCTCCTGTCGGGGTATTCTGAACGCTCGCTCGTCATCACACGCAGCCACATCCGGCGTGCCGCTCACAGCATTGCCGGAAAAGAAAGTTGATCTTTTTTGTTGCATCCGCACAAGATGTAGCATAGAGTCCTGCTATACACACAAGATCTTGATAACAACTTTGACCGGAGATTCCTTATGCTCGATTCCGATCTGATGTCGGAGCGGGGGAGTTGTATCGATCCTGCGGCTCTTTCGCTGGAATCTCAGATGAAGCTGAGAGAGTTGTACTCGTACGTCGACAACTGCCGCGCGATGCTGGATGAGATTGCCACGGAGCTTGCACGGGGAAGGATTGGCCGGGTTCCGGAAAAGCTGGAGCGCTTCTGTTTCGAGGCTGACGGGTGGGGATTCGATGCTCTCTACAAGGTTGCGGCCGGACTGCATTCGCTGGTCGTCAATCATGGTGCCGGGAAGGAGGGCTGTCAGGAAGCGCTCGACCGGGGGCTGGAAATGCTCTCGGCTCTGATTGAGCAGTGCGGGTGTGATTTCCAGTGGAGACTTGCGGTCGCCGACGTCCTCGAGTGTTTCGACCGGGCACGGTAAAGAAGGGCGCGCGAAAGAGCAATCCGGCGTCTACGCGAGAATACCCGCTATCCTCTCTCCTGCCTTGCCGTCCCACAGGGGCGGGATTCCTCCGCGCTTCGCCTGCCCGGCCAGGATGGCGGCAGCTTCCTTCTTCAGCCTCTCCATGTCTCTCCCGACCAGCAAATTACTTCCGATCGACACCGTGACGGGCCGTTCGGTATTCTCCCGTACCGTAAGGCACGGCACTCCGAGAAACGTGGTTTCCTCCTGTATCCCGCCGGAATCGGTGATCACGAACAATGCATTGCGCTGCAATCCGAGAAACTCCAGGTACCCGACCGGATCAGTCAGCCGCAGGCCGGGCGCCGGCTGAATGTCGGCAAGCTCCTGCATCATCTGCCGCGTCCTCGGATGGACCGGGAACAATATCTCGATCTTTTCGGCGATTTCGTTGAGCGCGCAGATGATCCGTCGCAACTCTGCCGGATCATCGACGTTCGAGGGACGGTGCAGGGTCGCCAGCGCATAGCTTCCGGGCGCCGGCGTCTCTTTCCCGGCATGCGGCAGAAGGCGGACGAGGGTATCGATCATCACGTTCCCAACAAAATGCACCTTCTCAGGCGGCACCCCTTCGCGTGCCAGATTCTCATTACCGTCTACCGAGGGCGTGAAGAGATAGTCAGCCACGCGGTCTGTGAGGACGCGGTTGACCTCCTCCGGCATCGTGCGGTCAAATGAGCGCAGCCCTGCCTCGACGTGTCCCGTCGGGACCAGAAGCTTGGCGCAGACGAGCGCGGCCGCCACGGTCGAGTTGACGTCGCCGTACACGAGCACGAGATCGGGCTTCTCTTTCAGAATTACCGATTCCGTCCCCATCATGATCTGCGCCGTCTGCTGTGCGTGCGTGCCGGATCCCACCCCGAGATTGTGATCTGGTTCGGGAATGTCGAGCTGCCGGAAGAATATGTCCGACATGAAGGCGTCATAGTGCTGCCCGGTGTGGACGAGCACCTGCTTTGATCCATTGCGGGCGGCGAGCGCGGCATGGACTGGAGCTACCTTCATGAAATTCGGTCTGGCACCTACGACGTGCAGGATTCTCATGGCGACAGATTATACAGACTGTGAAGATTTCCATGATTTAATTTCCGTGGAATTTGTGTAATCTTTGGCCGATATATGCTGGGTTGACCGGAAAGGAACAGCAAATGAAAATCGCGGTTGTGGGACTTGGATATGTAGGGCTTCCGTTATCTTTGCAGTTTGCCCGGGCCGGAGTGGAGGTTCTGGGCCTTGACGTTGATCAGCAGAAAGTCGACGCGCTCAACGCCGGTGAGAGCTATATCAAGCACATCGCAGCGTCGGACATCGCAGCGGTACTCAAGAAGGGCACCTTCAAGGCCTCCAGCGATTTTGCCCGGGTAATCGAAACCGAAGCGGTTATCATCGCCGTCCCAACGCCGCTGAATAAGAACCGCGAGCCCGATATCAGCTTCATCATAGAGACGGGGAAGACGATTGCGCCACACATGGCCAAAGGGTGCCTGGTCGTCCTGGAATCGACTACGTATCCCGGCACGACGGATGAGGATCTGAAGGGGGTGCTGGAAGCCGGATCGGGAATGAAGGCGGGCGTGGATTTCCACCTGGCGTTTTCACCCGAAAGAGAAGATCCCGGGAATCCCGACAGCAAGGTTGAGCTGATTCCGAAGGTGGTGGGAGGCTATACCCCGGAATGCCTGAAGAA
>Ga0209723_1000941_pt1 | contig 49408 bp, 28 predicted proteins | sample BiotimSIPDNA_2_FD_185750 | JGI IMG/M metagenome (GOLD analysis project Ga0209723, IMG submission 185750) | Anaerobic biogas reactor microbial communites from Washington, USA - Biogas_R2 time_0 SIP DNA (SPAdes) (version 2) | ecosystem: Engineered > Bioreactor > Anaerobic > Unclassified | place... | reverse complement strand
ACTTCACTGGCGGTGAACTCCTGTTTTCCATTGTTCCCATTGGGGACACTTTTTCTTACACTGGAAAGCATCGAGTTTCACCGCCTTTTGTCAAGATCACATCAATGGATTTGTGCAACTGACGGGTGAAGAAACGCCAGATCGCCCGTCCGCCCATCTGCTCCTGGCCGTCAGCCGCCGTCACATCGGTTATGCGGAAGAGATGTTCGAGCGTCTCAAAATCCAGCCCGATATCCTGCAATCCGAGTATCTCGCCCTTTACAATTACCTGGGCTTCGAACTGGACACCGAGGCACAAAACGGCGGCGGACGGCCGAAAGCAACCGTGCTGCTCGATATGGGGGCATGCGGCGCGAATCTGGTCATCCACTCGCCTCGATACCTTTGGGCCAAGTATCTCGGCGTGGGCGGGCATACTTTCAGCCGCGCACTCGTCCGCGAATTCCATCTGACTCTGGAACAGGCCGAACAGTGGAAACGCAGCCCTTCCGGCGTGGATCGTTGGAGTCGTTGGGAATCGACGCTCGGTACCGTGTTCGAGACCTTCTCCAAGGAGTTCAACTCGGCCTTGGGGGCTTTTTCGCGGGATCATCCGGGAGAGAAGATCGAACGCATCCTGGTCGTAGGCGGCGGCGTGCAGACGCAGGGCCTGCTGCGTTATCTTCGCACGGGACGGTAGTCGGCCGTCGGACGCAGGTCAACGCATAGCAGGTCGCGGTCGTTGCGCAGGTAGAGCAACCCGTTATGCAGCGCCGGATAGGCGAGAATGGGTCCGCGGAGAATCGGTCGAGCGGTCATCGCGATTTCTTCGACGCCGTGGGACGCCATATCCAGTGCAGCCAAACGGCCGTTTTCGCCGAGGACGAGATAGTGCCCGTCGACGGAAATCATCGAACCGTTTGTGATCTTCGATCGCCATTGCCATTTCATCGCGCCGGTCTCAAGATCCAGGCAGCGCAGACTCTTGCGAGTCGCCGAGAAACCACAGACATGACCGTCGACGTGCAGCAGGTTCTTGTATTGGCAATCCAGCAGGTCTCGCCTGTCTCGCCAGAGCTCTGAATAACTTCCGTCCGGCAAAATCCGCAAGCAGAGGTTGCCGATCTGATAGCCGGAAACGAACACGAGATCGTCCACAATCAACGGTGAGGTTCCGTGGGCGGCCTCGTAGTTCTTGGCAGCAAATGGAATCCGCCAGTAAACCTGGCCGTCTTCCGGATTGAGCGAAACGAGAGCATCCGCCGTCCAGACGAACAGAAAGCGATTCGCGTGGATGGTCGCCGCGACGGGGGTCGAGCAACTCATTCCGTCCTCGGTCGCGGTCCACGCGGTTCCGCCCGAGTGTTTGTCGAAGGCGACGATCCCGGCATTTGTTCGTCGACCGCCGACATTGACGATCAACAGATCTCCCTCGACGACCGGACTGGCAGACACGGGCCAGACCTCCAACTGCACCTGAAACTCCCGATGCACGTCGCGGTGCCAGATCTCCGAACCGTCTTCGAGGTCGAGGCACGCAAGGTGTCCGTTTGCGCCGATCGTGTAGACTTGCCCCGCTTCCAAAACCGGTGCGCTGTAAGGGCCGCTGCTGTGATTGAACGGGCACTCGTACGTCGCCGCCCACGCCTGCGACCAGACCCCGTCCCCGGTCTCCGCGTCGAGACAGTCGACGACTTCGCGGTTCTCGACACGGTGAAAGAGCACCAAACGGTTCCCAAGAACCACGGGACTTGCATATCCGTTCCCCGCCGGAATCCGCCATTTCTCCAGCGGCCCCGACTGATTCCAGCTCCAATCGAGTCCGCGTTCCGGCGAGACGCAGTTGCCGGTCGGCCCCAACAGCGACGGCCAGCCCACCCCAACTTGCTCTGGCCGGATCGTGCTTCGTTCCGCGGAGACGGCCAGCGTCATCGGTTCGCCGACAGCTTCGCCATCGTTTGATTCGGGCAGGTGGTCGGGTCGCCGACCAGTTTCTGCCCGCCTCTGCAACTCCGCCTCAAGGAGTGGGAAACCAAGCATGACGGCCAGCACCGGGATCAGAACAACGCTTCCAGAAAGGCCCCACGCCACGGTTTTCGCCATGCGAGACTTCTTTTCGGAATTGCCCACGGATTCACCATCTTCCCAAATGAACAGCAATGTCTTTTGTGTTACGGAATTCCGGCCTCGCCTCTGTTTCCAGTAGAAACCGCATTATTGTGGGGTATCATGAGGACTTCGTGTGCCGGCGATGAGTCTTCGATGAACTGGGCAATATGCTCGGGGCTTCGGAAACCACGAAATCCGCCTTACACGGCAGGACCTTGCCGCGACACGATCCTGGCGATCTGCCGTCTCCCCGGTTCGTTCCAGATTTGCCTTCCGCCGCCCTTGCCTCTATAAATGATTGGTCCCAACGTGGTCTTTCCCCGTTCTCCCTCTGTGGAACTACGCGATGTTCAGCAAGCCGCTCGCGGTCGTCGTCCTGGTCCTGGTCGCCGTTGCGGCGTTATGTCCTCCAGTCCTCGCCTGCAACACGCCCGTCTACCGCTACGCCATGTACAACTGGCAGACGGCCCCCTACATCGTCTTCTATTTTCACGAAGGGGAAGTGGCCGAGGAGGAAAAAGCGGTCCACGAGACGATCGCGAAGTTGTCGGAGGAGTGGCCGCCGCAGGCCAACGTGCGGATCGAGCCGATCGACGTCGCCGACGAAGAGAAGATGAAGACCCTGCCGGAATTCGTCATCGAAGCCTGGAAGCAGTATGAAGACGGCAAGACGCCCGCCTATTTGGTCTTCTCGCCGTTCCGCGCCCATGTCTATTCGGGCTCGCTCGATGCGGGTTCGGTCGAGAGGCTGCTCGACTCACCGGCCCGGCAGAAGCTCGGCCAACTGCTCGAACAGGGCAATGCGGCCGTCATGATCCTGCTCACCTGTCCGAACGAAGAACAGAACAAGAAGGCCGACGAGGCCCTGGCCGCACTGTGCAAGATGGCGGACGCGGGTGAGATCCCCGTCGAACTGCAATTACCGCCCATGGGGTTGCCCGGTCAACCCGAGGGCGAGGAGAGCGAAGCGGACGATGCTCCCAATCCGAACAAGCTCGGGATCGCCGTTCTCAAGGTGGATCGCAACGATCCGGCGGAAGAGTTCTTCGTTCGCATGCTCATGGGAATCGAGGACGACCTGAACGACTTCGCCGATCAGCCGATGATTTTTGCCGGCTACGGCCGGGGCCGGGCCATGGAGCCCTACATCGGCAAAGGCATCACGCCGGAGAACCTGGTCGACGTGGTCGCGTTCCTGGCCGGCGCTTGCTCGTGCCTGGTGAAGGAGCAGAACCCCGGCGCCGACCTGCTGGTCAAGTGGAACTGGGAAGCGACGGCCGACAAGATGGCCGAGAACGATCCCTCGCTCGACTACGGTCCCTACGGAGCTCAAGGCTACGGCGAGTTTCCCGTCGAGCCAGGCACGGCGGAGGCCGGCGGCTCCGAAACCTTAGCGGGCGATGTTGCCGCCGATGGGGCGTCTGGAGCAGTCGCGGAGACGGAGGCACCCAGCCCGGTCGCCGAGCAGGAGGTGGCCATGACCGCGGCGGAAACCGCCTCTGTGACGAAGCCCGCTGAACCGGCCGGTGTGTCGGACGTTTCCCAAACTGCGGTTGCAGAAGCCGATTCCCACTCGGTGGCAAGCGAATCGGCCACCGATGGCGGCTCGGCGGGGCCTTCGTTTGCCCGCCGCCGCATGCTGATCTACGGGCTCGGGTTCGGTGCCGTCGCGGCCGGCGTGCTTCTGGCAGGGCTTGCCCTGTTGACGCGGCGATCGTGAACGGCGATTCCGACGATCGTTTCCGGCTCACATCTCGCTCAGCAACTGCTCGGCGATCTCCACGGCGTCGCGGACCAGACTGGCGCAGATCGTGCCGTGGGTATCTCTCGCCTGGGCTTGCTCCCGGCCTTCTTCGGTGCTGAGGTCGCAGCCGATCAACTCCCGGCAATCGAGCGACCGGTGGCGTTCTCGAAACACCTCTGCGAACCGGTTGACGAGCCGATAGGTTTCATCCTTGGCTTCCGCTTCAACCCCGCCCGTCTTCAGTCCGAATGCCATGAAGGCGCCGGTGACCGCCCCGCAGGTCGCGCCCATACGCCCCATTCCGCCGCCAAAAGCCGAAGCGACCTTCAATGCCGTCTGGTAATCCAATCCCATGGACTCGGCCAGCGCTGTGAAGACCGCCTGAGAACAAGAATGGCCGTTCTGGAACCGCTCGACCGCTGTTTCCGCTGCAGTCATGGCCGCCTTTCACTCCGCTCGGGAGGTCGCCTTCAACGGCTTGGCAGATTGTGCTGCTCCAAGTTCCCTTTGCGGAACGCGGCCGCCATGGCCATGGGCACTTCCGCCTCGGAAAGAACCACCTGAGCCCGATTCTTGGCCACCTCCGCCTTCATCTCCTGTTCCCTGGCCATGGCCAGCGCGCGCCTTTCTTCGGCCTTCGCTCGGGCCACCCGGGTATCCGCCTCGGCCTGGTCGGCTTGCAACCGGGCGCCGATGTTCTGCCCCACGTCGATGTCGGCGATATCGATCGACACGATCTGAAATGCCGTCTGCGCGTCGAGACCGCGCTCCAGCACTGCCCGCGAGATGCTGTCGGGGTTCTCCATCACGTACAGGTGCTTCTCGGCCGAACCGATCGCAGTGATGATCCCTTCTCCCACGCGGGCAATAATCGTGTCCTCGGTCGCCCCGCCGATCAGACGCTCCAGATTGGTGCGGACGGTCACCCGGGCACGGACCTTCAGTTCCACCCCGTTCTTGGCGATCGCGCTGAGCGTTGCCTTGCCCCCCTTGCTCGTATCGGGGCAATCGATCACCCGCGGGTTCACGCTCGTCTGCACGGCCTCGAGCACGTCGCGGCCGGCCAGGTCGATTGCCGAGGCCTGATCGAAATCCAGCGGAATACCCGCCCGGTGGGCCGCGATGATCGCCCGAATCACTTTAGGCACGCTCCCGCCTGCCAGATAGTGGGCCTCGAGTCGCCGCGTGGTGATCCCGGTCTCGCGTTCGCTTCCGATACCCGCCTGCATGGCCATGATCTTGCCCTGCACGATCACACGGGCATCCACCTGCCGGAAACTCATCGCGATCAGGCTGAGAAGCCGAACGTTGGCGTTCGACATGTAGGCCTGAAACCACGTCGCCCCGTACTTGAAAATGACGAACGCGGACAGCATCACCAGCAAGCCGATGATAACCGCCCCCGCGACAAACATACCGTAGTCCTGGTTGCCCTCTTGGGCCACGAGAATCGGCAAATCTGCAAATAGGATCATGGTTGCCTCCAACATGCCTGCATACACGGCCCTCCGCCGAAAGCTCGGCGGGCGGGGTCCCTCGCGACTAGGATAACGGCTAACTCGGTTAAGGGAATAGTACCGGCAGCAGAAAACTCTGCTCACCCCCTGCCTTGGCGGGGTATTGGCTCGGGCCGCCGAAAGCCGGGGCCCCTTGGGAGTAGTTCGCCGTTTCGATCCGGCTCTTGGACCAACTGCGGCAAGGGTGTCTGCCCTGAACTGCGAAAACTCGTTGGCAGACAACGAGGTGCGTCTTCTCCGGAGTCGGTGGGAATCTGCTATACTTTTGAAGCAAAGGCCCGAACCAGTTGAAGACCGGACGAAAGAATGCACTCAGAAGTCGCCCATCTGGAGTTGCTGGCTGAGATCGACACGCTCACCCGTGCGCTCCAGCGCTGGTCCGGTGCGGCCCCGTCCTGGCAGCAGGCCCAGGTGTGCGGCGCCCTGATCCGCCAACTCCTGGAACGGGCCGGCACAGTGCGAGTGCGACTCGAGGCCCCGCTCATCGTGGCCACCTTGGGGGGAACCGGCACGGGCAAGAGTGCCCTCATCAACGCCCTGGTCGGACGAGAACTCGTTGCATCCGGTCGTCAGCGACCGACGACCCATCGTCCCACCCTGATCTGCCGCGAGAATCTCACCCCCGATTTGCTGGGCATCGACCCGGCCGGCGTCGACCTCGTCCACGGCGATTCGCCCGCCCTCTCCGATCTGGTGTTGATCGATTGCCCCGACCCCGACACGAGCGAGACGGCCGAGGACGCTGAGACCAACCTCGCCCGGTTGCGGCGGATCCTGCCCCATTGCGACGTGCTGATCATCACAGCCACCCAGCAGAAGTACCGGTCGGCTCGCGTGGCGGAGGAATTGGCCGCTGCTGCCCCCGGCGCGCGGCTCGTCTTCGTCCAGACCCATGCCGACACCGACGACGACATCCGCAACGACTGGCAGGCCGTGTTGGGCGATCAGTACGAACCGGGCCACCTCTATCGCATTGACTCCCTTGCCGCCCTGGCCGACTCCCAGCGCGGAATTGTTCCCCGCGGCGAGTTCGGCCGGCTCGTCGACCTGCTCACCGGCGAACTGGCCGGCACCGCCGCCAACCGCATCCGCAGGGCGAATTTCCTCGATCTGATCGACGACACCTTGGCCCGGTGCCAGGAGCGGCTCGACGGCTCGTTGCCGGCAATCCAGCGTCTGGCACAGGCCGTGTCCGAACAACGGACTCGGCTTGGGGCCAGGTTGGCCGACCGGGTCGAAGAGGAACTGCTGGCGGCTCGCCGTGGTTGGGAGATGCGGCTGGTCGGCCGGGTGGCGTCGCGTTGGGGCTTCAGCCCGTTTTCTCTGGTGTTGCGTCTCTTCCAGGGTCTCGGCGGGCTGGTTTCCAGCGCCCTCCTGTTTCGAGTTCGATCGACCGCCCAACTGGCTCTGTGGGGCGTCTTCGAAGGGGCCCGGAATCTCCAGCAATTTCGTGCGCGGCGCCACGCCGACCATACCGCCCAGCGGGCCCTGGGCGACTGCTGGACGGAGGATGAACTGCGAGAATCGGCCCTGGTGCTCAACGGCTACGTGATCGAGGCCGGCGTCGATCGCCAACCCGCCGACGCATCGGCGCTGGCGTCTGAGGCGGCGGAAGCAGGGCACCGATTCGCCGAACAGGCCACAACCGACCTGGACGCACTGGTCGAACGGGTCGCCGACCGCCATGCCGGATGGTTCACTCGCTGGACCTACGAGATCCTGCTGGTCGCCATGGTCGCGTTCGTGCTCTTTCGACCGGCAAAGAACTTCTTCTACGACTCCTGGATCGCCTCCGAATCCGCACCGGTCCTGGGGCTCGACTTCTACCTCGTCTCCGCCTTCTGGCTGCTCCTATGGTGCACGCTCTTGCTGTGGCGATTCACGGGCCGGCTGCGGCGCGGGCTGAAGCGCGAGATTCGCCGCCTGGTCGGCACCTGGCGCGGCGCCGCCCCGGCCGTCGGCCTGTTCGAGTCGCTGCAAGCCGAGTGCGACCGGGCGATGCAGTTCCACAGCGATCTGGCCGGGCTGCGCGAGCAGGTCAACCGTCTCCGCGTCCAACTCGACCTGCCGAATCTGGGCCGCCGGCGGTAATTCAAGCCACCATCGGCGAGATAAGACCACATCACCTGGCGGACGATTTTGGTTCACCAAAATCGCGAGAAGGCCAGCTTTTCGCGTCGTTTGCCGGGAAAGGGGCACGAGGGCGATCACTGCCCTGGGGGGGTTCTGCAATATTCGCGTGACACATCCGGCGAGGGTCGGCCTGATTGAGAAGAGGGCCGGGCTGCCATCGGCTTGGCGACTTCCCTCAATAGGAGTATTGACACTCGTAGTATGACACGGCAAAATACCGATTAGGGCGTGCCGGTGGATACTGAGGGAACATTTGTTGAAGAGGAGAGCCGAGATGCGACTTTTTACAGCGGCGGCCGAAATGTGGGCAGGTGGGCAAGCGAAGCGGGGATCGAGGGGTCGCCGAGTGCGGTTCGAGCCGCTCGAGGTGCGGGCACTTCTGTCGGTATCGCCGGGCGGCGGGCTGGACGAGTTGGGCCCCGACCCGGCCGTTTCCGTCCTGGCGGCGCCTTCGATGAGCGGGCAGTCCACGTCCTGGATTGATACACTCACGGCCGAGCAGGCCGAGGTCCGCGACGAACTGCACGCCCTGTTGTCTCGCGGGGGAACGATCGTCGAGTTGGAGGATTTCCAACCAGTGCTCATGCCGGAAGCTTTCCTGGACGAATTGTACAACACCTATGGCGTGACGCGGACCTGGGAATCCCTCGGGAGCAGGATGGATGATATTTTTGGCAGCGATGTCGCTTTGCTTCGAGACGACACGCCGGTGTTTTTTGGGCCGACGCAATTCTTCTACTTGGCACCGTGGATGGAATCGCTCACGCCTGAGCAGGCTCAGCTACGAGGAGACCTGCATGCCCTGTTGTTTCGCGGCGGCAAGATTGAAGAGTTGCAGGACGTTCAGCCGGTGCTGATGCCGGAGGCTTTCTTGGATGAGTTGTACGACACGTATGGCGTGACGAAGATCTGGGATTGCGTCGGTGCCGAAATGCTGTTCGAACTCTTTGGCTCGGACGTGTTGATCAACCGTCCAGACACACCGGTTGTGGCGTTTCCGGCACCGCTCGAGTTCGCGCTCAGCGCCGAGCAGGCACAAGTTCGCGGACAGCTCTTGACAATGCTCGATGGCGGCGGAAATATCAACGAACTGGAGGACTTCCAGCCGGTGCTGATGCCCGAAGCGTTCCTGGATGAACTGTACGATGTGTACGGCAAAGAACGGATTTGGGATTCGCTGGGAGGGCAAACGCTTGTAGCTTTGTTCGGGGGCGATACGCTTATCGCGCGTGCCGACACACTCTACCAGCTTGATGCTTTCAAGGCTTCCTACGAATTACTCACCGACGAGCAGATTCAGGTCCGCGACCAACTCCACGCTCTCTTGTCTCGCGGCGGCACGATCGACGAACTCGAAACGTTTGAGGCAGTTCCGATGCCGGAACCGTTCCTGGATGAACTGTACGATGTGTACGGCAAAGAACGGATTTGGGATTCGCTGGGAGGGCAAACGCTTGTAGCTTTGTTCGGGGGCGATACGCTTATCGCACGCCCTGACACTCTCTATCAGCTTGATGCTTTCAAGGCTTCCTACGAATTACTCACCGACGAGCAGATTCAGGTCCGCGAGCAACTCCACTCTCTCTTGTCTCGCGGCGGCATGATCGACGAACTCGAAACGTTTGAGGCAGTTCCGATGCCAGACGCATTTCTCGATGAGTTGTACGACACGTACGGAGTCGACGCAGTCTGGGATTCGCTGGGCCCCGGCATGATGGGAGCCTTGTTCAGCGACGATATTCTTCTCTCCCGGCGCGATACGCGGTACTATACTTCTCCGACCCTTACGGAGGAACAAGCGAAGGTTCGAGAAGACCTGCACGCCTTGTTGGCTCGCGGCGGAAATATCAACGAACTGGAGGACTTCCAGCCGGTGCCGATGCCAGAGGCATTTCTTGACGAGCTTTACGATACCTATGGTGACGAATTGGTCTGGGATTCGCTCGGGCCGGTCACGATGGGCGAACTGTTCGGCGACATACTGATCTCGCGGAGTGAAACTCGCTATTATACCAGTCCGCAACTTCTTCTAACCGACGACCAAGCGAAGGTTCGAGAAGACCTGCACGCCTTGTTGGCTCGCGGCGGAAATATCAACGAACTGGAGGACTTCCAGCCGGTGCTGATGCCAGAGGCATTTCTTGACGAGCTTTACGATACCTATGGTGACGAATTGGTCTGGGATTCGCTCGGGCCGGTCACGATGGGCGAACTGTTCGGCGACATACTGATCTCGCGGAGTGAAACTCGCTATTATACTATGGTGAACGAGTCAATGGAGCTAATCAACTTGGACGACTTTCAGGTTAGCTATCCCAGCGTCGACGGGTCAGGGTATGTCGTCGTCGTAATCGACAACGGTTTTGACCTCGATCATCCAGCTTTCGGTCCCGACAGTAATAATGACGGTGTTGCGGACCGGATTGTCTATCAATACGACTTTGGCGACGGCGATGCCGATGCAACGAACTATCCCTATTCGTATCCGACTCCAGATCGGAGAAACTATTTTCACGGCACGCACGTAGCAGGAATCGTGGCGGACTCTGGGGCAGATCTAATCACCCTGAAGGTTGCTCGCGACAGCGATGGCGTTATACTCTCTCCTGCAATCGAAGCGGCGCTCCAATGGGTCACTGAACATGTCAGTGAATACAATGTCGTGGCCGTTAACATGTCATTCGGTTTTTCGGGTGTTCGCCACACCACGGCCGTAACGAATGGAGAGTTCTCTGACGAGTTGGCAGAACTCGTGGCTCAGGGCGTTATGGTTGTTGCCGCTGCCGGCAACGATCATGGACCAGATTCCTCCGATGTGGGCATAGCCTACCCGGCCGCTGACATCAACGCCGTCGCCGTGGGCGCCGTGTATGATGCAAACGTAGGGCAGCAGGTCTTCGTCACTTCCACCAACGGTTCTCTCACAGCACGCTCGACACAGGCAGATCGCATTACGTCGTTCACTCAGAGAGGATCGCTATTGGACGTCATGGCGCCGGGTTCTACAATCACGTCCGCCCTGCCGGGAGGATTCTATGGCACCGCCAGCGGCACGAGCATGGCGGCGCCCCATGTTGCCGGAACCGTCGCGTTGGCCCAGCAACTGGCCATGCAGGAACTCGGACGCCGCCTATCCCCGACCGAACTCCGCAATCTGATGCAGGACACCGGCGTCGACGTGATTGACAGCCACACGGCCGGCGGAGTTGGCGGGAACGAAGACGATGTACTCACGGGAACGACGACGCAACTGTGGCACACGGAGTCGACCTACCAGCGGCTCAACGTTTCCGCCCTGGGGGATGCCATCGCCGCCATATCGCCCACCGTCTACAACGCCGGCGCCCGGGCCAACAACGGCATTGGCGACACCTTTATCCTCTCGCGATCCGGCAGCAATCTGGTGCTGGAAAGAGCCGAAAACGGCGTGACCTGGTCGACCGTCAACATCGCAATCGCCGGCCTTTCGGAACTCCAGATCGTCGGCTCCAACGACGGCGACGCCTTCGTGGTCTACAACCTCGGCAATTTCACGGGCGTCGTCAGCATCCTGGGCGTCGAGACCCCGTCGGCGACCGACGGCGTGCAGATCTACGACACGCCCGGCGACGACGTCTGGAACGCACGCGAGGATTACGGCTCCTTTCAGATGGAGAATGCGTATCGCGTGACCGCTTCAAACGTCTACGCCCTGCTCGGCTACGCCAACGCGGGTGGAAATGACCGGGCTTATTTGTCCGGAAACGCCAGTGGCAACAAGGTGAAGACCTACGAGAATGGCGACAACCTCGTCCGAATCTACCAAAACGGCATCTGGAGCCGCGCAAAGTTCTTCGATTCGGTCAACATCTACGGAAACGGCGGCAACGACGAGGCCCTTGTCTACGACACGCCGGGCAACGACGCGTTCAGTGCAACCAAAGACGAGGGACGGCACGTCGCCGCCGGCGGCACGATCGAGTACGACTACTTCAGCTTCGAGACCGTGACGGCTTATGCAGGTGCGGGAAGCAGGGATACGGCCCACTTCAGCGACTCGGCCTTGAGAGAGGAGGTCCGGGCACGGCCCGACAAGGTCGAAGTCCGGGATATCGATACCGACACCGTCTACCTGACGATGAGGAACTTCGATCACGTCTATGCGGAGGCCCTGACCGACGACGGCAAATCGGACATCATGAAGATGCAGGACGACCTCGTTGCGACAATCGACCTGCTGTTCGCCGAAATGGCCGGCGGACGCGTTCACGCGGAATACTACTACAGCCCCGCCAACTACTACTCTCCACAGGCCGGCGAGATGATCTACGAATCTCTCGGTTTCGAGATCACCAAGGGCTACTCGACCTACGGCCCCGACAAGAAAGACACCGATGGCGTCAATCCGGCCCTGCTGGCCTGGGAAGGGTTTTGGGACGAGATCTGAGCCGGCATCGGAGATTCCGGGCGCGAACGTGCGATCGTGGGCGCCAAGCAGGCCGACATATGCCAAGCACCCCGGCCACAGCCGTCAGGCATGCCAAGAACGTGCCCGCGCCGGATCTCAGTCCTCCAACTCGACGTTCCAATAGGCCTCGCTGATGAACTTGGCCCAACTCTCGATCGGCACGTCCTGAACGGCGAACAGGGGGCTCCAGCGCGGGGCCTTGGGCTTGCGGCGGAGCCGCATGTGGGCCTCGGCGGGCGTGCGGTTCGCCTTGCGCCGATTGCACTCCGCACAGGCTAGCACGCAGTTCTCCCAGCGTGAGACGCCGCCGCGCGAACGGGGGATCACGTGGTCGATCGTGAGCGAATCGCTCTCCGGCTTCTTACCGCAGTACTGGCACGCCCATTGATCCCGGCGGAACAGATTGCGCCGGCTGAAAGTCACCGTCGTTCGGGGCACGCGATCGCAGGAGACCAGAGTAATCACCTCCGGGGCGCGCAGCCGCATCCGCACCGCCTGGATGAAGGCCTCGTCGTCCTTGGGGCGAAGAGCCGCCCAGTCGTCCCAGGTATACGTCTGATAGTCGGCCGGATCGACCACCCGTGCCGTCTCATTCCAAAGAAGCACCAGCGCCCGAGCTACCGTCGCCACCCGAATCGGCTGCCAGTAGCGGTTCAATACCAGGGTCGGACGTTGCAGAATAGGCGACACCGCAGGTGCCCTCCCAACGACTGGAGCACCCCGGCAGAAAAGACCGTCCTCGCTTGGCTCGCTCGGTGCCGGTTGAGCGAGTCGACTGTTGCGAGGAAGTCGTTTCCCGCCGCGCTGCTCGGTAGGCGTGAATCCGTTCCGCGCCGCATATAGTATGGACAATCACTGTTTCCCGAAAACGAACACATGGTTTCGGGATGATGTGTCACGCGCTTCTTTTCCACGAGGAATCCCGCGCCGGACTGCTCGTGGATGGCTCTCTCATGAGTTTAACGGTTTTCGTGCCATTTGTCACATAGTGCCCACCTATCGGGTGGTATGCTTTTCTCGAGGATTCGGCGACAGAAGGTGGAAAACCGGCCCATACCGCCCGGCCATGACCACCGGTTTCTCATGCCGCAAGTGTCTGCTTCGATAAGACCCGGACTGCCGGCTCCGGTTCGCCCATTCCGCCTAATCCTTCCGACCGTGAAGCCGACCCTCCTAATCGCTACGTTCGTCGCAGCTAGGACCGCGTTTTGACCCACCCCGGCTGGTGACCTATAGATAGGTATGGAACGTCCTTGCCGAGGCCGCTTCCGACCACGGGTTGCCCTGATTCAGTGAGCCCGATTTCCGCTACCCACGTTCCTTCCCTTTGTGGCGAACATGGACGACGCGCCTTCTTCCCAAATCACCAACGCACCGCTGGGCGAGGCCTTTGTCAAGAGGCTGTCCGACCAGCGGCAGCAGGCGCAAGCATTCCTCGTCGCGCACCGCGAGGAACTGCTCGAAGCGCAATCGCGATTACGGGAACAGCTCCAGGTGATCGCCGATCAGGCGGCTCGAAACGAGCAAGCGATCACCGCCGCGCGAGCCGAACTCGACCGCCGTGCCGAGGAAATCCGCACCCAGAGCGAAGAGGTCGCAGCCGCCAAAGCGGAACTCGACGCCCGATCCGACAGCTTAAAATCTGCCCACCAGGAGGCCATCCAGCGTTACGAAACGCTCCTGGAACAACTCCGTACGGAACGCAGCGATCTCGACCAGCAGCGACAAGGCCTCCGGCAGCAGCAGGCGGAACTCGACCAACTCCAGCACGACCTGCGCCAGCAGTCTCAGCAATTCTCCCATCAGCAGCAGGAGGTGGAGACCGAGCGGCAATGCCTGAACGAGCTGCGCCAGCGACTTGAATCGCGTACGGCCGAGCTGGCCGACCTGGAAAAGGAAATTGCAGAGCGGCAAACCCACACGGAGATCCAACGCCGCAAGATCGCCCAGGAATTGAAGGCGCACCGATCGGCCCAACTCAAGGAGATCCAGCGGCAACGCGCCGAACTCGAGAGCCACGACGCGGGCGAAGCGGGGCGGCTCCAACGCCAACTCAAGGCCGTCGAGCAGCAACGCGATTCCCTCAAACAGGAGCTTGATGCGCTCGGCGAACAACACCAGGAGCAGACTCGCCAGGCCGCCGAACAGACCCGGCTCGCCGAGGACCTTCAGCAGCGGCTGTCGGAAACCGGCTCCCGGCTGGAAGCTCGGACCACCGAGCTGGAAAGTTCGCGAAATCGCCAGGCCGAGTTGTCCGGCCAAGTGGAAGAGGCTCGGCAGAAGGAGGCAGAGGCGGTTGCCCAGTTGTCCGCCTTGCAGAATCGCCAGAACGAGTTGCTGCCCGAACTCGAAGCCGTGCGAACTCAGGTTGCGGAGCTGGAGCACCAGGCCAAGGCCGCGGCCGATCGCGAGACGCCTCTTCGCCAGCAGATTGAAGCCGCCACCAATCGCCAGGCGGAACTCGCTGCCGATCTCGATCAAGCCAACTGCCGGGCGAAGGAATGGGAAACCCAACTCAACGCTTCCCGTAACCGGCAAGGCGAACTGGCGAGCGAACTGGAAACGCTCCGCAGCGAAACGGCCGAACAATCCGCCCAGCTTCAAGCCGCCCGCGCCGCCGAGAGCAAGCTTCGCGAAGACCTCGAGGCGGCCAACGCACGCCTCACGGAGCTGGTCGCGGAACTCGAAACCGTCCGCCAGCGCGAATCGGAAACAGCAGCCCGCTTCGATGCGATCGAACGGCAGCACGAGCATTTGAAATCACAGACGGCCGAGGCGCAACAGCGCGAAGCGGAATTGAACGAACAACTCGAATCGCTCCGCCAACGTTGCCGGCAGCTCGAATCGGCCGCCGCCGATTCCGACGGGGCCGTCGGATCGCAACAATACGAAGACTTGTGCAGCGAGCGCGATCAGTTGGCCGCGGACCTCGAAGATGCCCGCGATCGCTCGCGGGAACTCCAGCAGCGCCTCCAAGAGGCGGAGCAGGGTGACGGGGACGATTCGGAGCTGAAACGCCGCTACGAGATGGCCATGGACGACGTCCGCGAGTTGAACAAGAAGGTTGCGGATCTCAAGAAGGAACTCGATGCGGCCAAGAAGTCGGGGGGCTCCAGCTCGCACGCCAGCGATGGCGGCGCACTGAACTGGGAGGCCCAAAAGGCCAAGATTCTCGCCGCCCTGGAGAACGAATCCGACGACGATCCGAATGCGGTCCAGGAACGAATGAAGATTGAAGAGGTTGTCAAGAAAACCGACCATGTGCTGGCCGACAAGGACGCCGAGATCCTGGAGCTGCAGCGACTCCTCCAAGACCAGAGCAACAACCTCGGCTCGGTCGCCGTCGGAGCGGCGGCGCTCGGCCAAATGTTCGATCAGGATGAGATCATCCGCGAGGAACGAGAGAACCTCAAGCGACTCCAGCAGCAGTGGGAAGAGAAACTGCGAAAGGCCGAGATCGACCTTTCGGTCGAACGAGCCAAGATCGCCCGCGAAAGGGCCGAGTTGGAGGAACGCCTCCGCGGCGTGAAAGGGTCGGACGAACTCTCGGAGGTCGACGAGGGCCCCTCCAAAGGCGGCCGCTGGCTCGCCCGGCTTGGCCTCAAGGACGAAGACCGTTGATCGCTCCCTTTGCTCGACCGGGAAAACAACTCATCCCCGCAGGTCAATTCTCACGGGCCGCTACCCGGCCTCGGCGGCCTCAGCGGCCTTGGGCGGGTTGGGATCCTTGATCTCAACGTAAAGCACGTGAACGACCAGCGGCTCGGTGGCGTCGGTGGGCTTGCGTTCAGTCCTGGCGTCTGCGCGTTCGGCCTTGCGCTCCTGGCGCTCGATGATGACGTCCATGGAGACCCGGGTCCCCTCCGGGCTGCTCTTGCCGCCCTCGATCCACAAGCCGTTCCTGAGCAGGCGTTCGGAAGCCGAAGGGACCACCCGGGTATACGCTCCGACAACCTTGTTGTACTGCGCGTCCCCTTCGAAACGCACGTAGTAGACTCGCATCGGGTCGACGGGAGCGCCCGTGAGCCGATTCCCTACCCGTTTCTGCCAATCGACGGCATAGATGTGAGTGATCGTGTCCGTCGAGTGGACTCGGAAAGGCAGGCTTTCGAGCACTTCGGCCGGGGCGATTTTCTCGTTCTCGGCTGCCTTCTGGAACCGTTCGCAATAGCCCAGAATCGTACTATAGACTGTCTGCATCCAGGCATACTGGGCGTGCTGTTCCTTGGTCGGCTCGCCCTTCTGCCGGGCAGGCGGTTCCCGCCGCGGCAACGACTTGAGAATGATGATGAAACCCGGATCCATAACGCCGCTCTCGGAAGCAACGCTGGCCGACGCAAGTGCCTCGGGGCCGTCGATCCAGTGGGCCTGCAGCGTCTTCAGCAACTGGGCCCGCATCGCGTCGGTCGGAATGTGCCCGGCGAGCATCAGCAGTTGGGCCCCCTCCGACAGACCCGTCAGGGCGTTCATCTTGGCGGCCATGACGCCTCCGAGTTCGCTACCCCAGAGTTGTCTGGCCAACTCGTAGGGCAGGTTCGGGTTGCCCGCGGCAACCTCGTCGAACTTCTGAATCGAGAACTTGTCGGCGGCCCCGGGGCCTTTGAGTTGCCTGGCCTGCCCACCCGGTGCGCCGCCGCCCTCATCGCCCATATAGTCCGAAGGCATCCCCTCGGTGCCTTCCGGCGCGGGCCCGGGGTCCACATCGGGAGTATACCCGTCGTCCGCAGGTGCTTCGTCGGGCATGCCGGTGTCGTCCTGCATCCCGGTCTCATCCTGGCCCGAGGCTCCCCCGCCTCGAAGCTCTGGTCGCGGTGTGGTCGTGTCGCCAAAGCCGGACCAGCCCTGCGGACCGGCCTGGGCCGCTGGCCCACGACCGGTTGAAACCGGCATCTCCAACGCGGCGCCTACGTCGGTCGACACGTCGAGCATCCGCCCCAGGGCGCATCCGGCGTAACTCGTGAAGTAACGTTCGAACGCATCCCGCATTTCGGGCGGAGTCTTCGCGTAGCGGTACAAGCCAATCTGGGCCTGGACGTTGAGCGGATGGGTCGCAGTCACCAACTCCTGGAGCCGCGGCCCGATCTTCTCCGAGGGCGTGCCGATCAAATACGCCGCCAGATCGTACCGCAGTCGCATGGAGGCCGATCTCTCCACCAGCGGCAAAGCCGTGTCTTGCAGGTCTTCGGCCGTCACCGTGTTGGCAAGCGACGCGGCCACCAGCGTCTCGACGGCCTGTTCTTTTTCACCCGGTTTCTCCTCCGGTGACTCGCCTTCCTTCGGCTCGCTCGATGCACCGAGAAGCTGTTTGAACATCTCAGTCAGTTTTTCAGTACTCGGCCGGTAAGTTTCCGGAGCGGTCAGCGTTTTCCGCAAAAGGGCGTCGTTCTCGGTACTGGGGAAGTCGACCAGCGTCCGCAACACGGCGCCGACTGCGGCTCGATCATTCCCCAGTAGAACCTGGCCCGCAAGAAGGCGTTCGAGCACTGCCCGGGCTTCTTTCGTCCCGTTAGCACCGAGGGCGCGGACGATGCCGCCCGTCAAACTGACATAAGCTGCCGCCAGCGGAGCCTTCGCCGAAGCCTGCTGCCGGCCTCCACCCCCCTCGGCGGATTCCGGATCGTACATCATATCATCCTCGCCCGTCGGAGCGTCGTCCATCGGCTCCTCCATCACATCGCCCTCGTACCCCATACCCTCATCCATACCGCCGTCCATGCCGGCCTCCATACCTTCTTCGGCGCTCATCGATCGCTTCGGAGGCTTCTTCTCCACCTTCGGTTCCGGCTTCGGTTCCGGTTCGGGGTCTTCGGGCACCGCCAGGAGTTCCGCCAGCAGCTTGGCTGTATCCGGGTCGCCCGAATGGTTCTCGCCAAGATACGCCACGGCGTCGAGCAGCCTCGGGTCACGATCTTCCTTGGCAGCCCGATAGTCCTTCTCCTTCCATTCGGCAACATCTTCCGACCGTGCAACAACTTCCTCAGCCGGTTGATCGGTCGCGGCCGCCGGCGCGGCTTCGGCAGGGGCCTTCTTCTCGGGAGCCTTTTTCTCATCTGCCGGCGGAGCGGCCTCCTTCTTGGGGGCCTTGCTCGATTCTTCACCCTTCGGTTCACTGGCCGATTTCTCTTCTGCGGGAGGACTCTCCGGCGACTCCTCGCTCGGCGCTTTCGCCGTTCCTTCCGCGGCCCCTTCCGCCGCCTCACTTTCCGGAGTCGGATCGGCCGTGGAATCATCCGGCGCTGCAGTCTCGTCGACGGAAGTGTCGGAGCCCGCCCCCGCATCCGCCGGTGCCGGCGTGTCCGAGCCGCCGCATCCCAACAGGAATACCGAACCCAGCAATACGATCGATCCGAGCAAGACAAACCGCCCGGAACCAGGCAGTAGGGTCATTGTGCTTCTCACCGCGATTTCTCCCGAAAAACGTGCCACTTCACTCGAGTCCACCGCCCAGAGCGAACGAGCGGCCTGCCGCGATCATCGATCCCCTTCGGCAGGCGCCGTTTAGTATGCCAAACCGGCCCCCAAAAAGCCATAGACTGAGCGAAACCCGTTGGAATCGGGCCCAGCCGGGCCTAACCCGTTTGGGCGAGGAGACTCCGCCCCCACGTTCTGTGCATCAGCCGGGACATCAGGCCGGCGCACACGCAGAACAAGGGCAGGAGGCTGGGCAACGCCGAGAGATGCCGGCCGATCAGGCGGATCGGGCGGTAACGAGTTTCTCGGTGTTGCCGAAACGGTCCTGATACCAGCGTTTCAGCCGGAGTGCCTGAGCCCGAGCTACGTTGCCACGGAAGTGCGTCATCCGATAGCTCGTTGCCTCCGCGGTGATCCAGTAGCGTTTCGACTCGATCGCCCCCACGCCGAGATCGTAATGCCGGTCGCCTCGTGCATGCCCGTCTTCCAGCATCAGGTGGTCGAGAACCACGCCCGGCGAGCCGCTGCGGAACTCGGGATCGTAGCCCTTCCGCAGACCAAAAACACGCCCGTTGGTATGGTAGTTGTAGGCGAAGGCAACCGGTCGGCCGTCCACCATTACCAGGTTCAAGTCGACTGCACCCGCCCGCACGGCCGCCTCATGGGCGTCGCGGAGGAAATCCTCGACTTCTGGAGAGCAGAGCGTGTTGCCCGTGGCCGATTCCGATTGCCAACTCTTGCGGGCGATGGTAAGACAGGCTTCGAACAAATCCCAACGGGGATCGGCGTCCCCGTAAGCGATGCCATCGGGACGGTATCGCACGTACGTGACCTTGCCCAGCCCTCCCAAACGCCGCCGGCAGCGCCGCACGTTTTCCCGCCACCGACGCGGACGTGCTTTCCAGTACTCGTTCCAAGTCTCGGGCAGACCGACCACCGAGCCCCGCATCCAGGGCTGCAAGTGGGGGCGGAACCCGACCTGCGTCATGGCCCGCTGCGTGCGTCCTCGGTCCGTCCGATCGCAGTCAACCCAGCGCAGATCCAAAACGTCCCAGTCTCGCGGTGTCTCGCGAAGGTGTCGCATGGCGGCCAGCAACGCCGCGGTCGAATTCGGCCCGATCGGGCCGTAGAACGAACCCCAGTCCTGCAAAGGATAGGTCAGGAATCGAACCGGCCCGACTCGGGTCGGCTCGGTAACGACAACCAGCGGAACGATCCCAATCGTCTCACCGGCCGAGGCAACAATCAGCACCCGCAACTGCTTCCCCTCGCCAAAGTGCCGCCAGTAAGCCTCCAGCCAATCCAGCGACTGGAAGAACGTGGCATCTCGCGTCCGCAGCAAGAGTGACTGCCACACGAGCCGATAGGACGCCAGTTCCTCGATCGAACGGATTTCGGTGACTTCGGCCATGGCTCACTCGCGGCAGGCAGTTTCGGGGGCGACTCGAACTCAGTGCTACTCCTTAGGAGCAAGCACCGTTCCGAAACCGGCCTGGACGTAACGGGGCCCTCCGCATCGCCGCAACACGTTTCTAGAAGAGAACTTACAGAGATCGCCCGGCGTCTCGAAGTCTTGCCCTCGGCTGGGAGGTTGTTGCGGCCGGGCAACACCTGCGGCCGGTTGTTGCGGATTCACCACACCTTGTCACCGGCGGCCGTCAAGGGACCGCATGGAACATCCTCGCCGCGCGAGACCAAGGGGACGTGCATTCTTGTGGCCCGCCCTGCCATTCACTGGACGATTTCGACGTCTTCGCGATACGATGAGACTGAACCGGCTGGAACCGGTTCGCTGCCCCTGGGGGGGAGGCTGCTAGCACCACCAACGTACGCCGCGGGGAATTCTGCATGGCTGTCGATCAAGAGACGCTCATTACTCAATTGGAGAACGGGCTGGCGGAAGTCGTTCTGGGCAAGCGAGATGTCATCCGTCTGTGTGTCGTGGCGCTGCTGGCGGGGGAACACGTGCTCCTGGAAGACGTTCCCGGAGTCGGCAAAACGCTCATCGGCAAGGCCCTGGCGCGGAGCGTTTCGGGAACCTTTCGCCGCGTTCAGTTCACGCCCGACCTGCTGCCCGCCGACATCACCGGAAGCAGCCATTTCGATTCCAAGCGAAGCGAGTTCGTTTTCACTCGCGGCCCGATCTTTGCCAACATTGTCCTTGCTGACGAAATCAACCGCACCACCCCGCGAACTCAAAGCGCCTTGCTCGAAGCCATGAGCGAACGCCAGGTTTCGGTCGACGGAACGACGCACATCCTTCAACGACCGTTCATGGTGATCGCCACCCAAAACCCGCTCGAATTCGAAGGAACCTATCCCCTGCCGGAAAGCCAGTTGGACCGGTTTCTGCTCCGGATTTCGGTAGGATATCCGGATCGCGACCACGAATTGCAGGTTCTGCTCAACCACCGCGACGGAGAGCCCGTCGATCGCCTGACGCCCGCCCTCACCGCCGAGCAGGTCGAGAATCTGCAACAGGAGGTCTGCGGCGTGCGGGTCGACGATTCGATCAATGAATACCTACTCGACGTGGTCCACGCCACGCGGCGCTGCGAGGACCTCCAGGTCGGGGTGAGCATTCGCGGGGCGCTCTGCTACTACCGGGCATGCCAGGCCCTGGCCATGGTCGAAGGCCGCGACTACGTCGTCCCCGACGACGTCAAGCGGCTGGCCGTCCCCGTGCTGGCGCACCGGGTGGTGACCAAGGGATATCTCCACGGCAGCCAACGAGAAGCCCTGGAAGCGCTGATCGGACGACTTGTTGAAGAAGTGCCGGTGCCGAGCTGAAGTTGATGGAAGCTACCGTGTCTCGCAAACCACGCATCTCGATCACCCACGAAGGCTGGTACTACCTAGTCTTGTTGGGGTTCCTGTTGATCGGGGCCATGCTGCGCGAGATCAATCTGTTGTTGCTGCTCACCGCCTTGTTGGCAGGTCCCCTGCTGCTGTGTTGGCGGTTGGTGTGGATCACGCTTCGATCACTCAAGATCCGGCGCAAGATGCCCCACGGCGTGTGTGCGGGCGACCTGCTCGTGGTCAATCTCGAAATCTCCAACGCGCGGCGCAAAACGACGAGTTGGGCCCTGGTGGCGGAAGAGCAGATCGTGCGAATCAACGGGACTCGGGACGCGCCCGTCAAGCCGGCCGTGTTCTTCTCGCATGTCAAGCCCGGCCAGACCCGTCGGCGAGAATATCGCGGACGCCTGCCCCAACGCGGACGCTATCGCGTGGGCCCGCTCAAGGTCTCCACGCGGTTTCCCTTCGGGCTGTTTTGCGGAATCGTCACCTTCGACCAGGTCGACACGCTCACGGTCTATCCGCGACTGGGACGATTGACTGCCGCGTGGCGTTCGCGCCATCGGGAATCCCTCGAAGGAACACAGCGCCGCAAGCAGGGCCACGCCAGAATGTCGGGTGACTTCTACGGGGTCCGCGAGTGGCAGAACGGCGATAGTCGCCGCTGGATCCACTGGCGCAGCAGTGCCCGGCACAATACGCTGGTGGTCCGCCAGTTCGAACAGCAGCGGCACCGCGACATCGCCGTGCTCGTCGACCTCTGGATACCCAAGCGTGCCAACACGGCCCAGCGGGAGAACGTGGAACTGGCCGTCAGCTTCGCCGCGACCATTGTCGCCGAGGCCTGCCGCCACGGAGGCAGCAATCTTCTCACCGCCGTCGGCACCGACACCATTCGACTGGCCGGCGGGGCGACCTCGCCTCCTGTCATGGAAGACGTCATGGCCCATCTCGCCTTGGCCGACGCAACTCCTTCGGCAGACCTGGCGAATCTGGTGGATACCGTGTTGCCGAAAACCGGCTCCGATGCCGAGGTCATCGTGATCACGTCCCGGGAACTGACCGATGAGAACGCTGCCGCCCTTGCCGCCTTGGATCGCTACCAAGAACGCGTCCCCTCCCGACGCATCCTCACCGTCAGCACCGCCGGCGAGAAACTCAGCGAGTACTTTCAATTGTGACCGACATGTGTTGTTGTTCGCTCCGCGAACAAGTACCTTTTCGCGGAGCGAAAAGCAACAATCCGAACCCTGAACCCTGACCCCCGACGATGTACGTTCAACGTCTGCTGGCAATCAACATGGCTTCTTTCGCGGCCTTGGGAACCGTCCTGCTGGCGTTGGGCGAGCAGAACGCGACCCTTTCGGTCGTGGCCGTGCTGGCTGCCATGGCAGCCGTTTGGATTACCGACATTCTCGGCGTGTTCCGTCTCAACCGCCGGATCACCAACGTGGCCGTGCTGCTGGCCGTGTTGCGTTCTCTCTGGGAACTGTTCCAGATTCAAGGATCCGCCCAGGTCATGGCGATCGCCAATCTGCTGGCCTACGTGATGATCATTCTCCTGTTCCAGGAGAAGGACTTTCGCACCTGGTGGCATATTGCCCTGCTCAGCCTGCTTCAGGTTGCCGCTTCCGCCACGTTCTTCCAGGGGATCTGGTTCGCCCCGCTGTTGCTCGTCTATTTCTTCCTCGGCCTGTCGGCCATGGCGTTGCTGTTCCTGCACCACGAGCGAACGCATTATCACCAGGTGCGGCATCACCCGATCGTGCCGCGCCAAACACGCACCGTTTCGGAACGTCTCGGAGTCAATTGGCGAAGGCTGGGCAAGATCGTGCTGGCCACCTTCGTCGTCGGCCCCATTTCCCTGTTCCTCGACTACGGGGAAACCGACGACAAACGCCGGCGCTCAAGGCGAAGGCGGCCGAGAGATCTCAGCGCCAGCCGTTGGCCCTTGATCTACGAAGAAACGGAATTCACCGGCTCGGCAGACAACCTTGGCGGGCGAGCCGGCATCGGCGCCGAATTCTACCGCCACCTGGCCGGCCTGATACCCGGCACGCTGGTGGTCGCCGCAGTCCTGTTCATGCTGATCCCTCGCATGGGCCGGTTCGAATTCGCGCCGTTCCGATTCGCGAGCGGGTCGGCGTCTCAAGGATCCCCGGGCATTCGCACAACAGGCTTCTCCGACACCGTTCAGCTCGGCGCAGAAGGTAATCTCAAGGAAGACCCCGAAGAGGTCCTGCAGATCCGGTTCCTGGAGCCCGGCACGGAAAAAGTCCATCCCATGCGGGGCAAGGTCTACCTTCGAGGAGCCTTGTTGAATTGCTACGATCGGGGAAGATGGGATTGGCAGTGGCCGAGTTTCGGTCGTTCCTGGACGCAGCCGGTTGAGCCGGGGAGATCGCGGCCCGGACTCGTGCAGCAACGGATCTCGATCCGTCCCTTCGGCAGGCGAGAACTCTTGTGTGTCTGGCCCTTCGTCGCCGTCAAATCCGACCAACGACTGCGGCTGGACGTCATCAACCGCCGGCTCTTGCGAAGCGATTACCGTCGCGACGCCGCCGCTCCCTTCGATCTGGGCACCTATGCCGTCGTCGACGGCAGGCAGGTCGACCTTACGCCCTCCGCTGCCGGCATCGAGTTGGAGAGGGAGCAACTGCTCGATCTCCCAACCGACGATCTTCCCGGCCTGATCAAGACGGCTCAGGACTGGATCGACAAGTCCGGGTTGGATGAGACACAGGTCGTCGAACGAGCTCGCTATCTCGAATCGATGTTCACCGAAACCGAGAAGTTCGCCTACAGCCTTGACGGACAGTTGCGAGAACCGGAGGTCGACCCGATTGAAGATTTCATCACTTCAGAACCCTCCGTCGGACACTGCGTCTACTTCGCCACGGCCCTGACCCTCATGCTGCGAAGCCAGGGAATCCCCGCGCGGATGGTCAATGGCTTCGTGACGAGCGAATACGATTCGGAGGGAGGGTTCTACCGCGTTCGTCACAGAGACGCCCACTCGTGGGTCGAGGCCTATATCCCGGAGGAGAGCCTCCCTGCCAGTCGCCCCTTCGGACGCGACGACGTCAATTGGAGCCGCGGCGGGTGGTTCCGCCTCGATCCGACCCCGGCACGCGAGGCAGCCGCGGCGCCCAGGAACTTCGTTGCCAGCATGGAGGACTGGATGGAATGGATCGAAGGTGCCTGGATCAGCTACGTTGTCCAAATGAATCGCGCCCGCCAGCAGGATGCCGTCTACGATCCGCTCAAATCGCTCGCCCTCAAGTTGAAGGAAGCGATGATTGACGCCGAGATGTGGCGAGGTCTCTGGAAGCAGATCGCGGGCCTGCCGCGACGGTTGCACTCGCTGCTGGCCGACGCCGGCTGGTTCAGTTGGCTCGGCGCAACGTTCCTTCTCGGTACACTGGGATTCGGATACCTCGCCTACCGCCTGTTCCGGTGGTCCTTGTGGCTCATTGCACGGCTCCTGCCCAATGGTCGCCTTCAGCCCGGCCGCCGATCTCGAATCGCCTTTTACCGCCGCCTGGAAACGGTGCTGGCACGGCACGGGTTGAACCGGCGAGCCGGGCAGACCCATCGGGAATTCGCGCTGGTTGCCGGCCGTCATCTGGCCAACGGCGACGACCGGCAGGCCCAATCGGCGGCACTCCTCGTTACCGACGCCTTCTACGAGGTCCGTTTCGGGGGCGGGAGCCTGGACAGTCTCCGCATGCAAAGGGTAGAACAAGCGTTGTGCAATCTGGAGCAAGCTGCCTCCGGACGCCCTGTTGAATGGCCACACCCATAGGATTCGGACGTCATGAAGATCGGATTGGTCGGCTACCAGGGCTCTGGAAAGAGCACCTTGTTCGAATGGTTGACGGGTGTCGCCCCCGATCACTCGCTCGCTCATTCGGGGCAGTCGGCCATGGCCACCATCCCCGAGCCCCGAATCGACGCGCTTTGTGAGATCTACCACCCCAAGAAGGTCACCCGGGCCTCTCTCGAGATCGTCGACACGCCCGGACTGAGCCGGGCCCATGAAGGCAATGCGGCACGCCTGGCGTTGATTCGCGAAGCCGGCTGCCTCGTCCTGGTCGTGGCCGCCTTCGACGGCTCCGATCCGGCCGCCGAGTTGGTCAGTTTCGAAGAAGACCTGATGCTGGCCGACATGGAACTCGTCACCCGGCGGATCGAGCGGGTCGAGGACTCGCTGAAGAAGCCGGTCCCGCGTGCCGAAAAGGAAGCCCTGACCCACGAGGACGAAACCCTGCGTCTCGTCCTCCAGCGAATGGAATCCGGCACCCCGTTGCGCGAGGACGAAATGAGCGACGAACAGCGCAAGGTCACCCGCGCGTTTCGCCTGCTCAGCGAGAAGCCGAGAATGGTGGTCGTCAACACGGCCGACGACGAAAGCCATCCCGAACGCTACGCCAAGTGCGCGCCCGAGGAAGTCCCGGTTTTTCCCGTCCCGGTCGGACTCGAACTGGAACTTGCGCGCATGACCCCCGAAGAGCGGGCGGAATTCGAGCAGGAGATGGGGGTCGGCGGCACCGACAAGGACCATTTGGTCCGCACGATGCTCGATGCGTCCGGCCAGATGGTCTTTTTCACCGCCGGTGAAAAGGAAGTCCGCACGTGGCTCCTGCCCAAAGGCGGCACGGCCGTCGAAGCGGCCGCCGGAATCCACACCGATCTGGCTCGCGGCTTCATCCGCGCCGAGATAATGACCTGCAGCGACCTGGTCCGACTCGGCAGCGAACGCGAGGTCAAGGCAAACCACCTGGTTCGCCAGGAGCCGAAAGACTACGTCGTCCAGGACGACGACATTCTGCTGATCCGGTTCAGCGTGTGAGTTGACCCACACGCTGCGCTACGCAGGGTTCGTCAGTCTTCTTCGGCGAGGTCGCGCAAGTTCTCGCCGAGTTTCGTGACGCGCTGCTCCAGAGTGTCCAGGCGATTCTGCACCGTCCGCATCACTCCGTCGAGTTCGCTCATGGTTCGCTCCAAATGCGTGAGCAACTCACCAGTAGTGCCGCCCGGGATAGTAGGGCCAGTAGGCCGTGCGCGTTCCGCCGAAGCGGACTTCCATGCCTGCCGTCAACGAGAAATTGTGCAGGTTCTTGAAGCCGCTCCCTGCTCCGGCAATGAAATTGTCGGTCGCTTCAAACCGCACGGCCAGCCAGTCGCGCAGCCGATACTTGAAGCCCAGGGCGATCGGCATCCCGAGGACCGATTTGATGCGGCGATCCGAGAGGCGATCCATAAAGTCGACTCGGGCCGTGCCCAAGCCGAGCAAAAAGTAGGGGCGAAGTTGGGTGTCGCCAAAGGGGTAGTAGAGCATCTCCACGTCCCAGAGACGCACGCCGCTGTCTCGGCGCCTTTCGAACCGATGGTACCAGGAGTCGTCGGGCGTAAAACCGTCGGCCTCATCCGCGGCCTGTTGGGCCGCCACAGCACGATCCGAATCGCTGAGCTCAACCGAGGCGAAGCCGAACCGGGTCTCGCATCCCCAGTACGGGTCGAAATCCCATCCGAACCGGTAACCGCCGAAGAACCCCTGCTCCTGGCCGACCCAATTCTCGACCAGTTCGTTTCCCTGCATGAACCCCATGAACCAGCCGGCATTCAAGGGGCGAAAGAGCCAGCTCTCGTGCGTCGTGGGCTGCAGCAACTCGCGGCATCCGGCGATCGGTCCATGGGCGGTCAGCCCCTGGAGGCCTGCGATTCCGGAAGGGAAGATACCCTCGTCGCAAACCTCAGCCGCCGGTGAGCAGGCCGGGCAGGCGACCAATGAGGAGTTTCCGCACTGGGGACAAGGGCCCCTTGCTCCGTAGATACCGCCGCCATCCAAGTCCGTTGAATAGGCGTTCCCGGAGGAGACGAGAGGCGAGCCTGCAAGGCGAGCGTTCTCGGCGAAACTCCCGCCGACCGCCCTGCCGGGAAAGCCTTCCGTCGCGACTGGGTCCGGCACGCCGTCCAGCCAACTCCCCGGCTCCCCGTCGTCGAGGAGAGGGCCGCTGGGGGACTGGCCAAGAACGAAGAAATCTTGGGCAACAAGTGTGGCGTTCCAGATGCCAAGTTGCAGCAGAACCGCCCCAAGCAGAAGACAATGAGCCGGGCAGGCACGCCGGGCGAGACAGACCGCGACCCCAGGCGATTTGTTTCGCCGAAGGACCTCGCTGCTGACATCCATCGCTGGCGGCACTGAGACTTCTCCTGGCAAATGCGGGCGGGGGATTATCTTGAACACCCGCCGTGCTGTCAATCGCAGACCATCCTCGAATTCCCCCACATCGGGCTATTTCTCCTCTGTTGGACCGGGCCAACCCGCTACTCGGCATCGGGCTTGCGTCGCCAGCTTCACTCTTTAGTTGACATGGACTTTCCGGAGCATTAGCCTAGACATAGTCAGGATTTAGCGAAAATCTTGGCACCTCAGATCTTCGCTCGCAAACGTGCATGTCCGCCGGCGGGAGTCGCTAATGGCCAAGAAGAAGCATTGGACCGAAATCCTCATTTCCCAAGGGATCGTGGGGCCTGACCAGCTTTCCGAAGCCGAACAGATGGCCCGGCAGTCGGACATGAAGCTGCCCGAGGCCCTCGATCGACTCGGGTATGTCTCGGGCGACGACGTCGCCAAGGCGATGGCCGAGCAGCATGGCCTTGAATACATCCGGCTGGCCGACGTCACGGTGTCTCCCTCGGTCATCGAACTGGTTCCGGAGTCCGTCGCTCGCGAAAACGCGATTCTCCCCCTGGCAGACGAGGATGGCAGCCTGAAGGTCGTCGTCAGCGACCCCGACGATTTCGAGACCTTCGAAAAACTCCGCTTCATCCTCAATCGCCCCATTGAGCCTGTGTTGGCTCCGAGAGATGCCATTGTCGAGTCGATCAACCGCCACTACGGGCAAACCGTGGGCGAAAGTGCCGACCATTTGCTCCAGGAATTCACCGATACGGCCATCGACTTCACCGAAACCGACGACGATCGCATTAGCGGGAAGGAGGCGATCGACGACTCGGCCGCGCCTATCGTCCGGCTCGTTCACCTGCTCATCAGCGAGGCCGTCAAGCTGCGAGCATCCGACATCCATGTCGAACCATTCGAGGATCGCATCCGCATTCGCTACCGCATTGACGGCGTTCTCATCGAACGCGACAGCCCCCCAAAAAGGTTGCAGGGCGCGCTCCTGTCCCGTATCAAGATTCTCTCCAAACTCGACATCGCCGAACGTCGTCGAACCCAGGATGGTCGCATCAAGATCACCATTGGCGAGAAGGAACTGGACCTTCGGGTGAGTGTCATACCCACCAATCATGGGCAGTCCGTCGTCATGCGGATTCTGGACAAAGACAGCATCAAGGTGGGTCTGCGGGAGCTCGGTTTCGACGAAGCCAACTACAAGATTTTCAAAGGCCTCATAGCCCGGCCCAATGGAATCATCCTCGTCACCGGGCCCACGGGATCGGGAAAAACCACCTCGCTCTATGCGGCCTTGAACGAACTCAACACCCCCGACCGCAAGATCATCACCGCCGAGGACCCGGTGGAGTACTACCTTCCCGGCATCAACCAGGTTGAAATCAAGCACAGCATCGGCCTCGACTTCGCACGCGTGATTCGCGCCATGCTACGTCAAGCCCCGAACATCATTCTAGTCGGAGAGATGCGAGACCTTGAGACCGCACAGATGGGTATCCAAGCCTCTCTGACTGGACACTTGGTATTCAGTACTCTACATACGAACGATGCGCCCAGTGCTGTTACACGTCTCATCGACATGGGAGTCGCCTCCTATCTCGTCTCAAGCAGCGTCGTGGCCATCATGGCCCAGCGCCTGGTCCGTGTCGTTTGCCAGAAATGCAAAGAGCTCTATCGACCCAGTGACGCGGTCTTGGAGTCGGCCGGCGTTCCACCCGAGATGGCCGAAAAAGCGACCTTTATGAGGGGGAAGGGCTGCACCGCTTGCGGGCATAGCGGATTCCGGGGCCGCAGGGCCATTTTTGAGCTGATGCTGATGAGCACCGCCGTGCGCGAGCTCACCTTCAACGAAGCACCTGCGAGCGAAATCCGCCGTGCTGCAGTAAGCGAAGGCATGAGCACGCTTTATGTGGATGGCCTGCGCAAGGCCTGCCAGGGAATTACCACCGTCGAGGAGGTTGCTCGGGTTGCCAAAATGGCAGATCACTGAGTGACGTGCCTACGCTCGCCTGCCAGGCCGCTCCTGCCAGCCAGGTTGGGTGTCAGGCAGATATTTGGTGGCGAGTGCTTGTGCAAACCTGCCGGATGACACGTTCCCTTCGGCGAGAGCCAGGACGCAATCCAGCCGGCTTGAACTTGGAAATGATTAGCGACGCCAGACCACCAAAGAGATAACAACCCACCCGCCAGAGGGGACGAATGCCGTTTTTTCTGGCGTCGAGACAACCGAACCGAAATAATCGTGGCGCGTGAAGAGTCGGAGGACTCTCGCTCGTGCGCTGCGGCCGCACGAGCGGCTGGGCGCCCGAATCCAGAAACTCGTACCACCTTGGAACGGATACCGAGCGTGGTGCCCAGCCATGCGGGCCTCAAACTAATCTGAGTCACAGCGTCCCCGCACAGGGGGGCGCGCCCGCGTAGGGTTATGCTCTATGGGGACGATCCTTATCGACAAACTGCTGCTTACGGTGGTCAACCGTAACGCGAGCGACTTGCACATTGCCGTCGGGCAGCCGCCCGTTCTACGGCTGCACGGACGCTTGGTCAAACTCGAGACCAAGACCCTTGAGCCGGAGGATACGGTTGCTCTGATGAAGAGCATCACGCCCGAACGCTGCCAGCAGGAATTGCAGGAGCAGGGAAGCGCCGACTTCGGCTTTGCCTTCGGCGACAGGGCCCGGTTCCGTGTCTCCGTGTTCAAACAACGCGGCTACACCGGCATGGTCTTGCGGCAGATCCCCAACGATTTGCTGAGCATGGAACAACTGGGCACTCCGCCGGCCCTCAAGGAATTGCTTCACCGGCCTCGCGGGCTGGTGCTGGTGACCGGCCCGACGGGCTCGGGCAAGTCGACCACGCTGGCCGCTTGCATCGACTACCTGAACCAGACCGTCGATCACCACATCATCACCATCGAGGACCCGATCGAGTTCTACCACTACCACAAAAAATCGACGGTCAACCAGCGCGAGGTCGGCGTCGACGTGCCTTCCTTCGCCGAGGCGATTCGGCGCGCCTTGCGTCAAGACCCCGACGTCATCCTCGTCGGCGAAATGCGAGACCTGGAAACGATCGAGGCCGCTATCACCGCGGCCGAAACCGGCCACATCGTATTCGGCACCCTCCACACGACCGGGGCCCAGGGTACCGTCAACCGTATCATCGACGTCTTTCCCACCAACCAGCAGGACCAGATCCGCACCCAGTTGTCGACCTCCATTATCGCCATCCTTTCCCAGGCCCTGTTGCCCAAAATCTCCGGCGGGCGCATCGCGGCCTACGAAATGCTCGTGGTGACCCCCGCCATCGCCAACCTGATCCGTGAGAACAAGACCTTCCGTATCAACTCGGCGATCCAGACGGGCCACAAGCTCGGCATGCAGTTGCTCGACGACCACCTGTTCAAGCTCTGGCGCGACGGGATCGTCGACGAGAAGGAAGCCCTGATCAAAGCCAACATGGCCGAGGAACTCGCGGCCAAGATCGCCCAGGCCAAACGCGGTATCCTCGAAAGCGAAGAAGATGCGAATTGAGCTATGAGCCGTGAACTGAACCCTGAACCCTGAACCCTGACTGCTGACTCCCATGGCTATGCGTCGAATCGGCCAGATCCTGATGGATCAAGGCCACATCACCGAAGGACAACTCGAAGCGGTGCTGGAGGAACAGCAGACGCGCCCCGGTGAATTGTTTGGAAACATCGCCGTGGCAATGGGGATGATCAACGAGGATCACGTCACCAAGGCGCTGGCCGAGCAGTTCGGTCTCCAGGTGATCAACATGACCGACATGGTGATCGCCCCCGACGTGCTGACGCACCTGACTCAGCCGATGGCCGAGCTCTACATGGTGATCCCCATCGCCTTCAAGGACGGCACCCTCACCGTCGCCACCTGCAACCCCCAGAAGCTTTCGGTGATCGACGAGTTGCGCAGCTTCCTGGGCTACGAAATTCGCCCTTGCATCGCCACCGAACAGGAAATCCGCGCCGCCCTCGATCGCTTCTACGGGGCCAGCGGCGAAAGCGTCGAGAGACTCATCGACGACATGGAGAAGGACGTCAAACTGGCCAAGGCGGCCGAGGCGGCCGAGGCCAAGGCCGGCACTCACGACCTCACCAGCGTCGAAGCCCTCGCCGAAAGCGCCCCGGTGCGCAAGTTGCTCAACATGGTGTTGCTCCTCGGAATTCGCGACCATGCCAGCGACTTGCATTTCGAGCCTTTCGAAACCGAGTTCAAGATCCGCATCCGTGCCGACGGCGTGCTCTACGAAATGGTCCCCCCGCCGCGCCACCTGGCCTTCGCCATTACCACCCGCCTCAAGGTGATGGCCGACCTCGACATCGCCGAACGCCGCGTCCCCCAGGACGGACGCATCCGCCTTACCGTCGGCGGACACCCCGTCGACCTCCGCGTCAGCGTCCTCCCCACCATGTTCGGTGAGAGCGTCGTCTGCCGGATCCTCGATCGCTCGGTCGTCATGCTCGACATGGGCATGGTCGGCCTCGAACCCGACATGCTCCGCGACTTCCGCAAAGTCATCCGCCGCCCCAACGGCATTGTGCTGGTGACCGGTCCCACCGGGAGCGGAAAGACGACTACCCTGTACGGCGCCCTCAACGAACTCAACACCATCGAAGACAAGCTGATCACCACCGAGGACCCGGTCGAATACGACATGGAAGGCATCATCCAGATGCCCATCGACGCCTCCATCGGAAACACCTTCGCCCAGTGCCTGCGCTCCATCCTTCGGCAGGATCCCGACAAGATCCTCGTCGGTGAGATCCGCGACCTCGAAACGGCCGAAATCGCCGTCCAGGCGTCGCTCACCGGCCACATGGTGTTCAGCACGCTCCACACCAACGACGCTCCCAGCACCATCACCCGGCTCCGCGATATGGGCGTGCCCCCCTTCCTGATCACCGCCACCCTCGAGGCCATCCTCGCCCAGCGACTGGTCCGGAAGATCTGCGAACACTGCCGCGAAGAAACCATGCCCAGCATGGAATTGCTCGCCGACCTCGAACTCACCCCCGACGACATCGCCGACAAGCACTTCTACCGCGGCGCCGGATGCCCGGCCTGCAACAACACCGGCTTCAAAGGCCGAACCGGTCTGTTCGAGTTCCTCGAAGTGAACGAAGAAATCCGCGAACTGATCAATCAGGGCGCCTCCACCGAACAACTCCGCTCCGCCTGTAATCGAAACGGCATGAAATCGCTCCGCGACGCCGGACTCGAAAAGATCTACGGCGGCGTGACCACCATCGAAGAAGTCGTCCGCGAAACCGTTGCCCATATGGCATAAGCGAACAAAAAGACCAGAGAAAGCACAGGACAGGCAGGAAGCAGCGAACCGTTTGCCTCCAGCCGAAACCAACGAGGGTCAAGCCATGCCGACCTATCAATTCGAGGCCATGGACGCCACCGGCCAAGAGATCAAAGACGTGATCGAGGCCTCCAGCGAGCAGGAAGCTCAGGCAACGATACGGCAGATGGGCTACTTCGTGACCAAGCTCACGGAGAAGAAAGCCAAAAAAGCCGCCGCCCAGAAGAAAGGCGGAAAATCCGGAAAAACCTTCGCCTTCGGAAGGGTCAAATCCAAAACCCTCACCACCTTCACCCGCCAGTTGTCCATCCTCCAGGACGCCGGCCTGCCCATTCTCCGCAGCCTCCGAATCCTCCAGCAGCAGGCCAAACCCGGGCAACTCCGCAACTGCCTCATGGACGTCTGCGAAGAAATCGAATCCGGGGCGACCCTCTCCGAGGCCATGTCCAAATCGCCCAAGGCCTTCAACCGGCTCTACTGCAACATGATCAAGGCCGGCGAGGCGGGCGGTGCCCTCGAAACCATCCTTCAGCGTCTCGCCGAATTCATGGAACGGTCCGAGTCGCTGAAACGCAAAGTCAAAAGCGCCATGATCTACCCGATCTGCGTGGTCACCTTTGCCGCCGGCATCCTGGTCTTCATCATGATGAAGATCGTGCCCGCCTTCCAAAAAATCTTCGACGAGTTCGGCGTCGAGCTTCCCGCCATGACCGTCATCCTCGTCTCCATCTCCTACGGCATCCTCAACTTCTGGTACCTCATCCCCGGCATCCCCATCGGCATCTGGTTATTCATAACGCTGAGCTGCAAGTTCAGTCACGGGCGCTACGGGTGGCACCTATTCCTCATACAAATGCCGCTGTTCGGGCAATTGGTCGAAAAGAACATCGTGGCCCGAACCATGCGCACCCTCGGTACCCTGGTGACCAGCGGCGTGCCCATTCTCGAAGCCCTGCAAATCACCCGGGAAACTTCCGGCAGCGCCGTCTTCGAGCGGCTCTTCTCCAAGACCCTCGACGCCATCCGCGAAGGCGAAACCATCTCGCAGCCCCTTAAGGACTTCTCCAAGCCGGGTTACCATCCGGTGACCCACTTCTGGTACACCTTCTGGGTCCCGGCCGTCGGGGCCCTCATGTATATGATGAAGATCAACGCCCGCATCCTCGACGACATGGTCGTCAACATGGTCGACGTCGGCGAGGAAACGGGCGAACTCGATACGATGCTCTACAAGGTCGCCGACACCTACGACGAAGAAGTCGCAGTGCTCACCGACGGCCTGATGGCCCTCATGGAACCTTTGCTGATCATCATCCTCGGCGTGGCCGTCGGCTTCATCGTGATCGCCTTGTTCCTGCCGCTGATCAAACTGATTTCGGAACTGACTTGATCGGGCCAGACCGGCCTCTCCGGGATAAGGGCATCCGGCGAGGCGCCAATTGGCACGAAAGCATGTTGCTGACTCGCGCAAGCTCGACGCACAGCGCCGTCCCCAAACCGCCTCTGCGCCCGCACTGCGCAAGCAGAAGAGTGAATGCCAGCAAACCTACAACCGCCAAAGCTCACGGCTCAAAGCTCATAGCTCACCATCTCGGGAGGAAACGAAAATGACCGTCAAGAACCCCAAGACGAAACCCGCACGCCGGGGCGGTTTCACTCTGGTTGAAATGCTCACGGTGATCGTCATTATCGGCATCCTCGCCGGGCTGATCACCGGGGCCACCATCGCCGCTCGCAAGGGCGTCCTCCGCGGCATCATCGTCGCCGACGTCAAACAGGTCGAAATGGGCCTCCAGAACTACAAAAGCACCGTCGGCGAACTCCCCCCCGACTTCGCCTTCTGCGATCTGCCGGCAGCCGACCCCCGCGGCCCCGCCGCCCGTGCCCGGGTCGTCCGCCACCTCCGCAAGGCCTTCCCCCAAATGCGACTCGCCGGTGCCACCGACGAAGATCGGTTCGCGGCCTTCCTCACGCTTCTCAGTTCCTCCGTTGGTCAACCAGTTACCGCTGGCCCCGCCAAGAACCAACTCAATCCCTCCACCGCCTTGACCTTCTGGCTCGGAGGAATCCCCGACGCCAGCGGCAAGCCCAAAGGCTTCAGCACCGATCCGTCTAACCCCTTCAAGGGGGGCGAGCCTCGCACGACTCCCTACTACGACTTCGACCTCAATCGCATGGACGCCCTGCAACTCATGCAGCCCAACGTGCAGCCCCGCGCCCCTTACGTCTACTTCCGCGCGATCAAGAACAACAAGTCCGGCAACTTCGAGTACGGAGACGCCGACGACAACGACCTCTTCCGACCCTTCAAGTTCGAGTTGGCCGCCGACAACTACTGCGTTCCCTACCTCGAAGACGCCTACGACCCCGTGCCGACCTTGTCGGTTCACGCTACCACTCCTGCCACGGTACTCCGCGTCTGGCGCGAGCCGGAGGGCTACCAGATCATCGCCCCAGGACTCGACGGCGTCTTCTCCACCAGCACCCCCGGGGCGGCCAGCCCGCCCCCGGCGCCCTACGGCGCCTACGACTTCCGCTTCTCCAAAGTCGGCCAGAACTTCTCCGACGGCGACTTCGACAACCTGACCAACTTTGCCAAGAGCGACCTCGAGTCCGAAATGTGACGCGACTCCCCACAGCCAGCCGCCCTCCCGGAAGGAGGCTAACATGATTCGGAAACACAACCAACCAACCAACGATCGGGCCGCCTTCACTCTCGTCGAGCTCCTGGTCGTCATCACCATCATCGGCATGCTGGCCGGCATGTCCCTCGGCGCGGTCTACGCGGCCCGCCAGAGCGCCCGCAAGGCCAAGACTCAGGCCACGATCGCCAAGCTGGATGTGATCATCCAGGCCAAGTACGCCGAGTTCTTCACCCGCCGGCTGCCGATGCGGAACCGCCGCATGCCGCCCGACGCCATGGCGGAACTCAAGTTCCGCGTCCTCCATGAAATCATGCGGATGGAAATGCCGGACCGTGTCAGGGATATCGTGTTCCCCGTCGCTTCCTCCAGTTCCATTTATCCGTCAACCACAGCAGCGCTAGACTTCACCACCGACATGTCCGCTGCCGACGGAGACTTGGGCGAAGTGCACCCGGTTGCCTCGTTTGCGTCTGCCGATCGAAGCCAGCGAAGTTGGGTTGACACAAACGGAACGCCTTACGCCATGATGCCCGACGAGAAAAACCAGCCAATTGCCGGTATAGCTCGCACGTCGCTCGCAAAGCGCTATTGGCGGCAACTCTACAGCAACCGGGACAAGTTCGACCCCAAGTTCGATTCGGCCGAGTGTCTGTACATGATCATCCAGGCCGATCCCGAAGCTCGCGAGCAGTTTCGCGACGACGAGATCGGCGACGCCGACGGCGACGGCTTCATGGAGTTCCACGACGCCTGGGACCGCCCCATCATGTTCATTCGATGGGCTCCTGGGTTCGTCACCGAGTCAGACTTGATGACAGGCGATCCGGAAAACGACTCCGACCCCATGAACCCGCGGCGGCTCGGCGATTTGATCGAGGAAAACAGCAAATGGCACCGCCCGGCAACCGCTGCCACCTACCGGCTCGTGCCGCTGGTCTATTCAGGCGGACCGGACAAGATCTACGGGCTCAATCAGAAGTCGAACTGGAACGTCCAATTCGCCCCCGGAGAGAGTCTCGCCAAAGTCTGGATTGACGGTTTGGACATCGGTGCGCCGTGCTCGCCGACAGACCCGGATCCGGACGTTGCCGCAGAAGCCGGCCACCACACCGACAACATCACCAACCATTCGCTGGGGATGAACTGATGAATGCTCTCCATCGAAACCCGCACACTCGGCGCGGCGTGACGCTGGTCGAACTGATGGTCGTCGTCACCATCATGCTCCTGCTGGCCGCCTTCGCCATCCCCACCATTCGCCCCTTGACCGAGGGTCGAAGGCTCCGCGAGGCCGTCCGGGCGATCGACGTCTTGCTCACCCAGGCCAAGATCCGGGCCCTCGAGATCCAGCGTCCCGTCGGCGTCCTCTTCGAACGGGTCCAGCAGACCGACACCGCCGGCGCCACCGTCTACCAGGACGACGCCTGCAACGTCCTTCGCCTGGTCGAAATCCCGCCCCCCTACGCCGGCGAGTTCTCCAACTCCCGCGTAAGAGTGCAGAATGTCAGCGCCGGGGGTTCCCTGGTCGAACTGCAAGTGCATATCCAGGTCAGTGACTTCGCCAACCGATTGATCCGCATCGGAGACCGCATCCAGTTCAACTACCAGGGACCGTCTTATGTAATAACCAACACGAACTTCGCGACCGACGGGGACGGGTACCTCACGTTCTTCGATCCCAACATGGCCGGCTACGCGGCCGATACGAATGGCGATAATTACGTCGACACCCAGGTTCTCGTCGTCGCCACCTCGGCGAGTGAGTTGGGCGGCGTCCCCTGGCCCACCACAAGTCTGTCAAACGCAGTTCCCTTCCAGATCCAGCGTCAGCCCCAGCCCTCGCCGGTCCCGCCGGTCCGACTCCCCAAGGATGTCGTCATCGACCTCGGCGACTCGGGCTACTACACCCCGGCCGACTACTACCCCGCGGCCGGCCCACCGCTCCCGCCCCGCGCCTTTGAGACCTATGAGCAGGACTCAGGTGAGATCCGCCAGTTTTCCGACGGCTTCGCCCGCATCGGCGATTCCGGCGAAAGCTACGGTCCGATGGTCCTCTTCGCCCCCAACGGGGCCGTCGAGGCGGTCTACCACTGGATGGCCGCGACCTCGACGGGCGCACCCACGTACGAACCCGTTCGCATCACCCGCCCCGTCTTCCTCATGGTCGGCAAGTGGCAGCGCACCGGGCACGAGCCGATCTCCAGCGCCGCCACGCCCGGCCGCGTCCGCTCCCTCGCCGAAGACGGATTGCACAACTGGCAGGACGCCTCCAATATCTGGATGGCGATCGCTCCCCAGAACGGCGCGGTCAATTCGGCCCAAGTCAACGCCCCGTTTGCCACCCCGGCCGAGGTCTGGGTCCCCGGCGACCCGGACGAAACCGATCCCACAAACCTGGCGGTTCAAATGCAAATCTCCCGGTTCTACGCCCGCGAAGGCCAAGTCAGCAAGGGAGCATCCGAAGAATGAACGCGACCTTGATCAATACACCGATCCCCGAGTCGGCAAACAAACCTAACCGCGTGGGCTTGCCCCGCGCTGAGTCTAACCGCGTGGGCTTGCCCCGCGCTTGGTCGCTTAACGTTCGGCACCGCGTGTGCCACTGCTGGCTTGCAAGCAGTGCCCCTGCGACTCCGGCGGACGGCACACGGCGTATGCCTGCTACCTTCCGCGCCCGTCGCGGCCTGAGCCTGCTCGAGGTGCTGGTCTCCGTCTTCGTCCTCACCCTGGGCCTGATGGGCATCGCCATGGTCATTCCCGCCGGCAACGCCCTCATGAACGAGGCTCTCAAAAGCGACCGCTCCGCCGCCTGCGGGCGCGCCGCCCTCAACGACATCCAAGTCCGTCGCTGGTATCAGCCCGGACTGTGGAAACAGAAATGGGGCGGCATAGGCGTCTTCAGGTCGGCCATCGTCAATTCGGGTGAGTACAGCAACACGGGCACCAATGACTACCTGATCTACGACGTCAACACACCGCCCAACCGAAACGACAACCTCACCGGGCTGATCTACGGCGAGGTGTTCTTCCTCGATCCCTTCTTCACCCTCTACGGCAACAACGACTTGACCGACACCGTCCGCCATTTTCCTTACACGGGCTATCCTGACCGGGAATTCACGGTAGGGACCGGACCCTATGTGCGCCAATGGCCCGAACGGGCCCTGGCTCGCCGCGTCGGCTTCCCGATCCACGAGGCCCTGGCCGAACGGATCACCACCTGGGCCGACGAACTGGTCTTCTCCCTCGAAAGCGACAACGCACGGCCCCGCCAGTCTTTCACCTGGACCGACGGAAAGGACTGGCCCTTTCCGGTCCTCCGCAGCGACGAGGCGACCATGGGCACGGGCGACTATCCTCTGGTGGCTAGCGGCAACAACCAATACACCTGGTCGGCCATGATTTCACCGGTGATGCCGTCTACCGAACTGCGATACACGACAAACGACGCCACCTGGGACCACGACAACGACGGCAATATGACCACGCCCGGCATTCCCCTGGTCAATCCCGCCACGGTCACACAGTACGAAATCTCGATTGTCGTCTTCCAGAACCGCACCTTGCCCTGCATCGCCACTCCGGCGGAGATTTACGACGCCACCGACGCCGAGGCCATTCGCGAGCGTTCCGTATATGCCAAGATCGTCGGTGGAGGCGTCAGCGGCGGCGACGTCCTGCTGTTCGTGCCGGGCACCGGCGTGGGCACCACCAATGTCCCCACGAATCCCCCGGCCGGCTATCTCGAGGTCCGCAAGGATCAATGGATCATGCTCAAAGCCGTCGACCGCTCTCGACCTGTGAGAACCTACAATAACAGCGGCGTCTGGGTGGAGACCCCTCCGACAGTCTGCAAGTGGTATCGGGTCGTCAGCGTCGACGACGAATTCACCATAGATGCGAGCTTCACGCCACCCTTTCTCGACCCGTCCAACCTCACCGGGCCGGCACTGACCGGTCGCGGCCGCTACGTCACCCTGGCCGGTCCTGATTGGCAAGTTGACACAACCGACGACGGCAGTTATCCGCGTTTCAACCCCGCAACCGACATCGCCGAGGCGGCCCTTATCGAAGACGTCGTCGGCGTTGTCTCCACCACCGTCGATATCCGAGAACTATAGCGCCAGATACACCCAAAGGGCCAAGCGTGAAAATTTCACCCTTCACCCTTCACTCTTCTTCGGTCCGGTCCGGGCAAGGGGACCCATCCGAAACAGAATGAGGTAGCTCGCCATGGCAACCCATAAACACCGAACCGTAGGACAGGATTGCATCCTGTCCCGACAGGTTACAAACCTGTCCTACAATGGTGATCGCACCATCTCCCTCTCCAGCGAAGCGAGGCGGAGGGCCGGGGCAAGGTCCCCCCTTCACTCTTCCCGTCGCCGGGGCGTCATCCTGCTCGTCCTGCTCGGCATGCTGGCCCTGTTCGCCGCCACGGCCTTCGCCTTCGTGGTCATCGCCTCCCACGCCAACCGGTCTGCCAAGTCGCTCCAGAATGCCGGCCGCGAGGTTTTTTCGCCCCGCCTCGATTTGGATGAGGCCATGCGTCAGGCGCTCCGCGATACGGCGGTTCCCACTTCGGTCGTCCGCGGTCACTCACTGATGTCCGACCTCTACGGCGAAAACGCCGTCACCGGCTGGGTTATCAACGGCTTCACCGTTTCACCCGATTTTCCTTTCGGTACCGGAACAAACCCGAATCCCAAGGGGCTGGCTCCTAACCTGCTGCCGGGCATCCCCACTGCCGTCACCGCCCACCAGACCGCGGCAGCCGGCGGCCAGGTGATCGAGTTCACCGCTGGTTACACGCTTCCCGGAAATAACTTGGGCTACTCCGGCGGGCTCATTCCGGACTTTCCGGAGGGGAATCCTTCGGCAGGCCAGTTGGCCACCGCCGGCAACCAGGTGCCAACAACTCGCACCATCCCCGAGTGGTTCGGCGCCAGTGGCACCAACGCTGTGGCCAACGAACCGTCCGAATTCCAGCGCCGCGTCGGCTGCGTCCTCACGATAGTTGATCCGAACAGTCGCCGGTACAACCTGTACAACAAGAGCACGCGGATCGTCGGCTACCGCCGCGTTCCCTTCAGCGACGCCAGCGGCACCGTCATCTACCACCGCTACCAGGTGCTCCCCTTCGAGGGCGTTTCGGCCGCCGACACGGTCAACTACTTTCGGAAAACCGGCGACCCCTCCCGCATCAAGAACACCGGCCCCGACTTCGTCATCAACGGCACCCCGTTCTCCGGCACGGGCGTCGGCTACAATCCCAACCCCATACCCGGTTATGCCGTCTCGGATGCCAAGATCTTCAACAACGCGGGCTACACCGGGTCGCCGTTCGAGCAACCCTTCGCCCTGCTGCCCAACCCCACCGATCCCAATTACTATGCCCCCACGGCGCTCTACACCCCCTACTCTCCCAATGAAGACTACGATGCCCCCGACGCCCAGAACATGCTCCTGGCAATGGAGCACTTCGATGGTGCCGGCACGGTCGTTACACGCAGCCCGTCGCTGCACCGCCCTGCCTTGGCTGACTACTGGCTCCACCGTTTAGCTGCACTGCTTCAGGGCTCATCCTACGGCCTGTTGCCAGTGGAGGCCTGGCGGGTTCTTATCCGCCCTGAGTTGGCCCCCACCGCCGCGGTGAAGAACACTATTCTTGAAGTTAAGCGCCGCTGTTTGTTGCGTCCCCTCTCGGAAGACCACCCAGACTTCGACGGCAGCAACTCGAACTGGCCGACGGCCAATACGCCAAAATACGATACCGCGAGCGTTTTGGCGGACTCGGATATCTCCCGACTTCAAGCCAAGGCTCGACGCGCCTGGGGTGCTGCCAATCTGGTCCCCGGCTTGACCTATCCGTGGTTCGTAGACGTCAACAACGACGGCCTCCCCGACGATACGAACGGGGACGGCTTGTACAACGAGGAAATCGTCCCCTGGGACGTCGACAACGACGGCGACGGCGTCCCCGACAGCATCTGGGTCGACATCGGCCTCCCCGTCCGCAGCTTGCCCGACGGGCGGAAATACAAGCCGCTGGTCGCCATGCACTGCATCGACCTCGACGGGCGTCTCAACCTCAACACGGCCGGCTCCCTGGAACAACTTGCCAACAAATACACCCACGACGCCACCGGGCTGCTCTACCCGGGCAATCCCGTCAACAGCGACGAACTGCGGGACGACTACTTCGCGGTCGACGGCGTCGTCTATGGCCAACAGCTCACCGAAAGCGTCGGCCCGGCAGCCGACGCCACCAGCAACGTTTCCCTCCGCCGCGGCCAGGGCACCGGGCCGGCGGAGATCAGCCTCTACCCCATGTTCTATGAGATCGCCAAGAGCGTCTATACGGTCCCGGCGGACCGCCACAATTACGCGATGCTCCTCTACCGCAACCTGATGCTCGGCTGGAAGGGGACGCTCAGTTCGCGCTACGTGGAGTTCGACGGGCGCTACGGCGAGCTGTACGAGCGAACGGCGGCCGAATTCTACAAGCCGGGCCCGGGCAAGAGCAACACCGCCGAAGCCCTGGCCATGGCAAGGCTCTTCGGTATGCCCACTGCCTACAACTACATGACCTGGCTGGCCAGCGGCACGCCCAGCCCCTGGGGCTCGCCCCTCGACCTGAAGGGCGCCATGACCGTGGGGCTCGACCTCTTCGGCCAGCCCATCTACTCCGACTTGCGCCCCGTCGCCCTGGCGGTCAATCCGCTCGGCTACGTGTACGGCTCGAACCAATTGGCCTTTGCCTCGTCGCTGGTCGACACCCCCTACGAGCTCCGGCTCGGCCGCCTGGCTGCCCAGGATGCCGGCTCCAATGCGGGCCAGGATAATCCTTTCACGATCGCCGAGTTCGAGCCCTTCCTCCGCCGCTTCGACGCCGACGCTTACCGTCTCCCGGGCCGACTCCGCCAGTTGCTCAACGCCGGCGCCAACGACCCCTACCGCTTCATGGCCACCACCGAGAGTTGGGACATCCCCGTGCCCGCCATGGCCCTGCCTAAGGAGTTACTCGACGACTGGCAAGTGCTCGGGCAAGATCCGGTCGACGCCAACAAGATTCGCCCGCCGCTCCATATCGACGACCTGATCGCCGCGCGGATCCACTCAGTCAACCAGGCGTGGGTATCCGATCCGTCGTGTCCACCGCCCGCGCTATCTTTACGCTATCCTAGCGCCGTCACCGGCGTTGCCAATGCCGTCGAAGGCGCCAAGCGAGTCAACATTGCCGAACTGCTGGGAACCGACCTGCTCTCGGGCCTGCGGATGGACCTCAACCGCCCCTTCGGCAACGGTGTCGACGACGACGGCGACGGAATCGTCGACGAGCCGAGCGAGCGGCTCACCCTCGCCGCGGCAGGCCGATTCGAGATGTTCTCGGCCACCGCCCGGTTCGATCACGACAACGACGGCTGGGAGTACCGGGATTATGACGGCAGCGGGACCATCGACGCCGCCGACGACAACCCGTCGCTCCCCGGTGCGCTGGCCGAGCATCTCGAGGCCTCGCCGGTTCACGATCGCATCTACGAGTATCGCCAGGCCTACGCCCGCCACCTCTACGTGCTCATGATGGCCCTGGTCGACGAAGCCTGGTATCCCGAATGGGACCCCTTCATCGCTCGGCAACTGAACACGAATACGTCTTTTGTTCCGAGCGCTGTGGATAGGCAGCAGGCTCGGGCTCGGGCCATTGCCCAATGGGCAATCAATGTGGTCGACTTCTGCGACTCCGACTCAATCATGACCCCTTTCGAATACGACATCTATCCCTTTGCCACGGCGGCGACCTCGGTCGCCGCGGGGCAGCTCATCTCCACCTGGAGTGGCGACGGCGATCCGGCCACTCACGAGGACGACACCGGCGTCGTCTTCGGCTGCGAACGTCCCGAACTGCTGATCACCGAAACCGTGGCTACCCACGATCGGCGGCAATCGCAGAAGCCGCCTACGTCTTCGCCTCCCCCCGATCCAAGAGAGTATATCAATACGCGTCGTCCGGAGGGTGCACTTTTCGTCGAGGTCTTCAACCCAAACACACCTTCCGAACTCGTCGCCGGTGAATTCGCGGTCGATCCGTCAAGCGGCAACAATGTGGGCGGTATCCGCCTGAATCAACAAACCCCGGGCAGCGGGAGTCCCGTGTGGCGTCTGGCAATCTATGCTCTACCCACCGACCGAAGGGCCGGCGAACTGCCAAACAACCGGTTGGGCTACGCCGATCCTCTCGATGCGACATTGAGTAACCCGCCGACCTTGGCTCGGTTGGTCTATTTCGTGGACTCTTCGGATGTCCTCCCCGACGAAAGCCCGACAGTTCCGGCCTTCCGTCCGTCCGCGTCGGCATTAGCCCCGATCCTGCCTCGTCGTTATGCTGTCGTGGGCCCGGGCGATTACCGCAACAACCAATACGGTCCCGGGCCTGGAAATGGGGTTACCCTACTCGGTGCAACGCCTGCTTCCGACGTAAGCAATCTCCGGCGTATTGAGATTGTCCCGAACGTCGATCCGAACGTCACCCAACAGGTCCGCGTTTTTGCCGACGGCGTGAACGATTCTGTCGAACAACTCAGGAGCGCTGGCGCCGTCAGCCCCCCCGTTGGAATCGTTATCGACAAGGTTCGTGCAGGCGCCAGCACCTCGTTGCGAGACCTTCGTCTCAGCATCTCTGAACCAATCAATGGGTATGCCGCTGACGCGACGCCTCCCCCGGCCAACTTCAATTGGGTCAACGGCTACGACGACGGCGCAACCCCTCAGGATCCGGCCGAGGACTTGAGCCGAAGCGACACGTGGGGAGCCACCGACTCGGATAACGACAACATCTACGAAGCGTGGAACGGTCCTCTTGGAGGAAATGGCGGTACCGTGTCGGCCGTTCACTACGTTCATCTGCAGCGGCTCGCCGATCCGACACGCCCCTACCATGTCGATCAGAATCCCTATCGAACCGTCGACTTCGCTCCCGTCGACCTGACCGTTTTCGACAGCGATTCCGGTGCTGACAACCACGTGATTCCCAGCGACAACAACCGGCCATACCCGTTGGATTCGTCGAACGTCGCTTCGCTCTTCACTCGCCAGCGAGGCGAAGAAATCGGCGACGCCGCCAACACGCGTTCCTTCTGGCAACCGGTATTGGTGAATGCCCCCGATACCAACGTCCCTCTTGCCAGAAACCCCGTCGCCCTGAATGGGAGCGTTGCGGCAACGCATACGCACTTCAATGGTTCGCTTGGAGCTTCTTTAGGCTACCTCAACGAATTCTACTTCGAGGGCAGGCCGCTCTCGGCTTCCGATTTCGCGGTCAGCGCGTCCTACGCCGGCGCTCCGGGAACAGAAAGCGGCGCTGCCGGGAGTCTGCGCTTTAATCCCGATCCGTTCCCCTGGATCACCTGGCTCAACCGGCCTTTTGCCAATCCCCTGGAATTGCTCCAGGTACCCGTTGTGGGGTCGTCGCAACTGCTCGCCTCCTACGAGAACGACCTGACAAAAGCGCCCACGGCCAACCAGTCCTACACGGGCGGCCACGAAGGCTTCTCCCATCTGGGCAGCTTCTTTGCCGCTCGCAATCCGTCCGACAACTCGCCCTCCGCCGACGTGGAGGCGGCACGCGGAAGACTGCGCGGTCTCACCGACGCCACCCTTAACGACCTTCCCGCCGCGCAAGTGCGCGCCTCCAACTTCTACCGCATCCTGGAATACGTCCACGTTCCCACCCGCTTCGTCAACTCCTATGTCCACGGCTACGACGCCGCCCTGATGGGACAACGACCTAACGAACCGCCCCACCTGTTCCATCCGCCTTTCAATACCTTCTCCGACTATCGCGAACCTGGAAAGATCAACCTCAATACCCTCAACGAACAGACCGTCTGGCAAGGTCTGGCTGGCGACGATGCAGAACTGGCCGATCCCAATACCGCCGCCTTCTTCATCAATGCAAGGCGAGCCTACGGCGATCCGGCGACGGGCCCGTTCGACCTTGATCCGTTGGCCTCCGCGGCCACGCCGCCCCTCCCGACCCGGGTTGCGAACCCCTTCCGGTCGTTTGCCGGCGAATACTTGTTGCCGTCGATGCCGGGGCGAGACATACCGGACAACCCAATGACCCTGCCGGGCATGCCGGTGGATCCAGCCAATAACGAGTATGACCCTTACTTCGCCCATGTCATTCAGGAGGGCGTCAACGCGACCTTGCTCCGAGCTCGATTCAATCCGGGGAACCTTCTGGAGCCGCTGAACAACCGCCCCCCGCTGTTTGCCAATTCGGCCTCGACCGCCGCGTATGACAACGACCAGAAGAACCCCTACTACCAATACGAGTCGCTCTCTCGCCTCAGCAACCTGACCACGACCCGGTCCAACGTCTACGCACTCTGGATCACCGTCGGTTACTTCGAGGTCGAGAAGTACGGCCTCTACGATCCCGGCGTCTCGTGGCACAAACACGTCTACCCCGAGGGCTACACGATCGGCCAGGAGCTGGGCGTTGAGTCGGGCGAGGTCAAACGTCACCGCGCCTTCTACGTCATCGATCGCTCCATCCCCGTCGGGTTCGTTCCCGGCCAGGATTTGAATACCGAAAAGGCTGTTTTGCTTAGAAGGTTCATCGAATAACTCGTTTAGCCCGCTGCCGCAGGCGAGGCTTCAGGCTTCCAGGCCCGGCGGGCCGCGCGACAAAATGCCAGGACCGATGAGGAGTCCATAATCATGAAACGATCCCGCCAACTCCTTCCGCGTCGATTCCGCGTCGGTCCCTACCGCCGCCCGGCTCGCCATGCCTACACCCTGGTCGAAATCCTCACGGCGACCGTCCTGATGCTCATCATCATGATGGCCGTCACCGTGATCTTCGCCAACGTCACCGACAGCATCGGCCAGTCGCGTTCCACCCTGAACATGACCCAGCAGCTCCGCTCCACGGTGGCCACCCTGAGCCAGGATCTCGACAACGTGACGGTCGTCATGTCGCCCCCTCGCCATCCTCGCGACGGCCAGGGGTACTTCGAGTACGTCGAAGGCCCCATCGGCCCGATCGTCCAACCCTTCCAGCTCTATCTCCAGAACCCGAGCGACCCGACAAGCATGGCCGTCCTCTCCAACTACTCGATCAACAGCGATCGTGAAGGCGAGGTCAACGGGATCGTCCCTCTCGACGTCGAGACGACCGCGGGCGACATCGACGATATCATCATGTTCACCGTCACCAGCAAGGGCGAACCCTACACCGGCTTGATCGGCAACACGACCCAAACCGCCAACTCGGCCGAGATTATCTGGTTCGTCCGCGGGCGGACCCTCTATCGCCGTGTCCTGCTTATCAAGCCCGAAATCGACGTCCGATCTGTTTCCCCCTACGGCTTCTACTCCGCCTACGACCTCTCCGTCCACAAGACCTGGGACGACGCCACGGTGACCACCACCACCCCCACCACCACGCAGCACCGCCCGGTCCTCAAGGCCAACTCCCTCGCCGACCTGACGACCCCCTCGTGCCGCTTCGCTCACCACCCCGACCCGCGGGCGTTCACCGATCCCCAACCCACGCCGATTCCCGCCAACGTCAGCGGCGTCTTCATGAACAAGGGCGATTCCGTTCGCTACATGACCGAAGGAAAGGTCTACCCCTTCTTCCTCCGCCCCTGGCTCGGGGCCCCAATCCCGGGCACCGACCGGTGGGTGCCCGGACTCGGGCTGCCGATCCTGGCGGAGAGTTCCACGCCCTATACGCAGTTCCCGACCAACCCGCCTAATCCCACGGCGCCCTGGCCCGCCGGCGCCGCGCCCTGGGTGGCGGGCGATGCGATTCCCAGCGAAAATGCCTTCGGCGTCGATCGAACCAATCCCATGCTCATCCAGATGCCGCCCCTGCCCGCCTCCGTCGAACCGAGCGGACCCTTCGATCCCTGGACCCCCGGGCGCGAACACCCTTGGACCAACGTCGATCCCAACACCGGGGCCATGGCGGCCTACCGCGTCAACGCCACCCGCGTCAGCGACGACGTGATCATGACCAACGTGATCGGCTTTGACGTCAAGGCATGGGACCCCAACGCCCCTATCTTCTCCCACACGACCGGCAACCCGCTCAATCCCGAAGTCGTCGTTATGCCCGGCGACCCCGGGTATATTGCGAGACTCAGAACATTCCAGGAGACCGTTCGAATCGCGGGGTTCGCCAGCACAAGCGGCCTGCCGCCCACGGGCGCCTATGTCGACCTGAACTACATGGCCAAGATCCCGCGCTACGCCGATCCCAGCGGCAGAGCCTACTATCCCGACAACCCGGCCGTCAACACGAGCGGCACCCTTCCCCCGCCCATCTTCGCCCGGCAGGGACATCCCAAGTCGCTGGCCTACGGCACCCAATGGCCGTATGCCTTGGGCGAACATCCCTATCCGCCCGACTATGGTCCCAGCTACCAGAAGCAGCCCTACGAGTACTTCCCGGCCATCTACGACACCTGGTCGCTGCACTACGAATACAACTACCACGGTGTAAGCTTCGTCTCCGACAGCCCTTACGATGCCAACCGGGCGCCAGCACCGGTCCCCGTCGGCAACGAAGATCGCGACACCGACGGCGGCGGAAATCAACTCTACGACGAGGGCACCGACGGGCTCGACAACGACGGTGCCAGCGGCGTCGACGACGTCGGCGAACGCGAGACCCAGCCCCCCTATACCGCCCCCCTCCAGGGAATCCAGATCCGCATCCGCGCCTTCGAACCCTCCAGCCGCCAGGTCCGCGAAGTCACCATCGTCCACAAGTTCCGCACCAAGTGAGCCCCCCGTCGCTCGACTCTCCCGAGTCGAGACCCCCGTCGCTCGACTCTCCTGAGTCGAGACCCCCGTAGGGTGGGCCAAGGCGAACCATAGCACAAACACCCCTCCCCCCGTCCCGCGGCCCAACACCGAGACCACCCAATTCATCCCGCCACGAGCCGCGGCCCACCATGTTCTGCCCTCTGCCCTCTGACCTCTGACCTCTGACCTCTGACCGCTCATGGCTCATAGCGTGGTACTCCTCCTCCTCGCCGCCTCGGCGTTGCCCGCCGCCTCCCCCGACGCACCCCGGCCGGAAAAGCCGCTGCCCGCCGAAGGCCCCACCGCGGCCGATTTCGCCCAGCACGTGCTGCAACTCAAGAAGCGTCTGCCCCACGACGGCTTCACCGTGATCATCCAGAAGCCGTTCGTCGTCATCGGCGACGAGACACCCGACGCGGTCCGCCAGCGGGCGGAGAAGACCGTCAAGTGGGCCGTCGACCATCTCAAGGCCTCGTTCTTCGACAAGGAGCCCACGGAGATCCTCGACATCTGGCTGTTCAAGGACAAGGAGAGCTACGAGAAGCACGCGGCCGAACTGTTCGGCAGCCGTCCTCACACGCCCTACGGCTACTACTCCTCCCAGCACAAGGCGCTGGTCATGAATATCGCCACGGGCGGCGGGACGCTGGTCCACGAGATCGTTCACCCCTTCGTGGCGGCCGACTTTCCCGCCTGCCCCTCCTGGCTCAACGAAGGGCTCGGCTCGCTCTTCGAACAGTGCGGCACGGTTGACGAACGGATCGAAGGCTTCACCAACTGGCGGCTTGCCGGCCTGCAAAATGCCATCCGCGACAAGCGGCTCCCCAGTTTCAAGACCCTCTGCTCGACCACCACCGACGAATTCTACGACGATCCGACGGGCACCAACTACGCCCAGGCCCGCTACCTCTGTTACTACCTGCAGGAGCACGACCTGCTCCGCAAGTTCTACCGCCGCTTCCGCGCCGACGCCGCCGCCGATCCAACCGGCTACAACACCCTCGTCGCTCTCCTCGCCACCGACGACATGGCCAAATTCCAAACCGACTGGGAATTCTACGTGTTGAAACTCCGCTTCCCGTAACGATAGGGGTAGGGACGGCCGATTGAGTTCGACCGCCCCTCCCTCCGAACCGTACGGACGGTTTTCCCGCATACGGCTCTCCGGTTAGTAGGTTCCTGTGGATTGGACGAAACGTACATGGGATGCATTCAGGCTATTGTACCCATGTTCCGCAAAGTAGGCGTTGGGCCAACGCTGATTGCGTG
>Ga0209723_1000937_pt1 | contig 49554 bp, 52 predicted proteins | sample BiotimSIPDNA_2_FD_185750 | JGI IMG/M metagenome (GOLD analysis project Ga0209723, IMG submission 185750) | Anaerobic biogas reactor microbial communites from Washington, USA - Biogas_R2 time_0 SIP DNA (SPAdes) (version 2) | ecosystem: Engineered > Bioreactor > Anaerobic > Unclassified | place... | reverse complement strand
TTTACGCGGAGTGTCCGTGGGCGTCGTCTTTCTTTTCCTCGCCCCAGGCAATCAGCTTGCCTTCATGCTCCATCTCTTTTACCCACTTCGGGTGCAGCATGGTGAGCACCTTCTTGTCCATCCAACCGGAAAACATCGCCTGAACGCTCCCGGGATTCCCGATCGTCCCCAGGTACAGGTGGATGAAGAAAAACGCAAAGATCGCCACAAATCCCAACGCATGCAACGGGTACATCCAGCGAACCAGACCTGTCGGCAACGCCGTCGGAAACCACATGATCAATCCCGTCAAAATCATGATCACACCGAAAATCGCCACCACCAGGAAAAACGCCTTCTGCCCCGGATTGTATTTCCCCGTCTCCGGAACCTTATCCACATGCCACAGGTAGCCCCCTGCCGCCATAATCCAGTCCCGATCCTCCGGAAACACAAATACTCCAGCTTCCTTCCACCACATCCGGATCGCCAGGATCAACGATACCGCAAAAACCAATCCCGTAAAATTATGCACCAGCTTCATGCTCTTCAATCCGCCGAATACATAACCGATAAAATTGAACGACTGGAACATCATCCCCAGCCCCGTTATGCACAGAAGCAAACAGGAGATGGCCATCGCCCAGTGAATGATCCGCTCATAGCTGTCGGTGACCTGTACATATCCCTTTTTCATGGCTATTCTCCTCCCTTCTGTTCTTGTCCATCCTCATGCGGCGTCTTCGGCCCGTGAATGATGTAGTGCAAAAACGCGCCGCCCACCACGCCGCCCGCCGCCAGCAAACTCAACGGCTTGAGCAGGTCTTTCCAGACGATCACGGACAGAGGCACTTTCGGATCGATCGGCAGGGCTTCATAAACTTCCGGCTTGTGCCGCAGGATGTAAATGACATGCGTGCCGCCCACAAATTTGTCGCCGTAGACGTTGGCGTCGCCGCCCAGTTCCTTTACCCGGGCATAGGCTTTTTTGATCATCGCGTCCTTGTCGCCGATCGTCAAGGCCCCTGTCGGACAGGATTTGACGCACGCCGGCGCCTGGCTTTCGCGAATGCGGGAATAGCACAAATCGCATTTGTAAACCTTGTCGGTTTTTGCGTCGTACTTGGGAATGTGAAACGGGCAGGCCGCCACACACTCCTTGCAGCCGATGCACTTTTCATGAGAAATCCCGACGGTTTTCAGCGGGGTGTAGTACAGCGATCCGCTGGGACAGACCTTCACGCAGGCGGCGTCGGTGCAGTGCATGCAGCCGTCCTTGCGGAAAATCCATTCAAAGTTGCCGTTTTTATCTTCATATTCCTGAAAACGGATCAGCGTCCAGGTATTCCACTGCAAATCCGGCGGATTCTGGTAGCTGCCCCACTGTTTGGTTCTCAGGCCCGGCATTTCATTCCATTGCTTGCAGGCCACCTGGCAGCCGCGGCAGGCCGTGCACAGCGTGGTGTCGATCAATTTTACGAGTTCAGGTTGTTTGTTCATGGTCGCCTCCCTCCTACAACTTTTCTACGTTGACCATGAACGCCTTGTACTCGGGGCAGAAGGTGTTCGCGTCGCCAACGGTTGGGGTTAATACGTTTGTGCTGTCTCCGCCGTCCTTCGGGAAGAGCCAGCCGTAATTGAAGGGGAGGCCTACCTGATGAACCGTTTTGCCTTCCACCTGGAAAGGCTTGAAGCGCTTCGTCACCATTGCGACGCAAGGCGCTTCGCCGCGAATCGAGGTCACCTTGATCCGCTCGCCGTTTTTAATTTTCAGCTCCTTGGCCAGTTCGTCGCCGATCTCGACGTAGAGTTCGGGCATGGCTTCCAGCAGCCACGCCTGCCAGCGGGTCAGAGCGCCGGTGCACCAGTGCTCCGTGCAGGAGTACGTTGTGCAGACATAGGGAAACTTGTCGCTTGCGCTCGCAACTTTGTCCATATCGCTTTTGAAAATCTCAACGGCCGGGTTGATCCGCTGCGAGGACATGGGATTTTTCTCAAGCGGACTTTCCAGCGGTTCATAATGCTCGGGGAAAGGACCCTCGACCATGCCGGGTCCGAACAAGGCGCCCAGACCGTCTCTCTGCATGATAAAGGGATACTTTCCTTTTGCTTTATCCGCCATCGGCGGCCAAGGGCCGTCCGGCACGTCGCCCACCCACTTCTCGCCCGTCCATTCCAGCAGCTTGCGCTTGGGATTGTAAGGCTTGCCGCTCACATCACAGGACGCACGATTGTAGAGAATGCGGCGGTTGACCGGCCAGGCAAACGACCAGTTGGGGAAAAGGCCGAGCTCGGTCGGATCTTCCTTGCCGCGGGATTTCATCTTGTTGACACTGTCCGCGGTGAAACTGCCGGACATAATCCAGTTGCCGCAAGCGGTCGAACCGTCGTCTTTGAGCATGCCGAAAGTCGGCACCAGCTGGCCCTTTTTAAACTCGGTCCTTGTCTTCTTGGCTTTGTCTTCAATCACTGTATCTTTAGTGAAACGGCCATTGACCTGTTGCGCGACCTTTAAAACATCCATGTGCCCCTTGTTGTCCAGATAATCCCACTTGAGATTGACGATGGCTTCTGCATTGGGACCGCCTTCCTTTTCATACAGTTTCTTAACTTCCGCCAGAATCTTGATTTCTATTTCGCCCACGGGAATCGCGTCGCCGGGGGCATCGGCCGCCTTGTATTTCCACTGCACCCAGCGGCCGGAGTTGCTCTGCGAGCCTTCCTTCTCCATCGAGGCGGAAGCGGGGAGGAGGAAACATTCCGTTTTGATCCTGGTGGGATCGACGCCGGGGCCTCTCCAGAATTCGTAGGTTTCGTTGTTGAAAATATTTTCGCCCACCAGCCAGTCCAGATTCTCAAGCGCCTTGCGGACTTTATTGGAATTCGGCGTGCTCACGGCCGGATCCGCGCCGATGGCAAAAAAGCCCTTGATCTTGCCGGCGTACATCGCATCGAACATATGCATGGTCGAATAGGCCTTTCCGTCGTCAATCTTGGGCATCCAATCATAGCCAAAATCATTGTTTCGGGTTGCTTTGTCGTCCCACAACGATTTGAGGAAGCTGACAAAGAAATTCGGATAATTCGAATAGTAGTTGGCCGATTGCGGATCCTTGGACACCGGCGTGTATTTGTGCAGATATTTTTCCAGTGTCCCCAGCGACGCAGGCAGCATCTTCAGATAACCGGGCAGATTGCCGTACAAAATGCAATGGTCTGTGGACCCCTGAACGTTGGGTTCGCCGCGCAGCGCGTTGATCCCGCCGCCCGCGATGCCCATGTTGCCCAGGAGAAGCTGGATGATCGACATGGTGCGGATGTTCTGACTGCCCACTGTATGATGCGTCCAGCCCAGCGCGTAGCATTCCGTTCCCGCTTTGTCCGGCACGCCCGTGGAGGCGTAGATTTCATAAACCTTGAGCAGGTTTTCCTTTGTCACGCCGGTGATACTCGACACCTTGTCCAGCGTATAGCGGGAATAATGCTTTTTCAAAAGCTGGAAAACGCTGCGCGGATGGGCAAGCGTCATATCCCGCCGGGGGACCCCTCTTCCATCTTTTTCAAACGCCCAGGTGTCCTTGTTGTATTTGCGTTTTTTGGCATCGTATCCGGAGAACAGACCGTCCTTGAAAGAAAATCCGCTGTCCACGATAAACGATGCGTTGGTATAGTTGAGAACATAGTCTTTGAAGTGTTTGTTGTTTTCAAGGATATAGTTGATCATGCCGCCTAAGAAAGCGATGTCCGTACCGGAGCGAAGCGGAACGTGAAAATCGCAGCGGGCGGATGTTCTCGTATAGCGCGGATCAACATGAATGATCTTTGCGCCCTTTTCCTTGGCTCTCAAAATCCACTTGAAAGCGATGGGGTGATGCTCGGCGGCGTTGCTGCCCATAATCAGAATGACATCTGCGTTTTTTAAATCGCAGTAATGGTTCGTCATGGAACCGCGTCCGAACGACTCTCCCAGAGCCGCTACAGAAGGACTGTGTCAGACCCTGGCCTGATGGTCGATGTAAACCAGGCCCAACGCCCGGGATTTGACGCTGATGAGCCAGCACTCTTCGTTGTCGACATTGGAACTGCCGTAGTGGCCGATGTTCTCACAGCGGTTGACGAGTTCTCCCTTGGCATTTCTCTTCACAAATCCTTTGTCCCGTGTGTCCTTGATCAGGCGGGCCATGCGCTCAAGGGCAAAGTCCCAGTCTTTCTCTTCCCACTCCGTTCCGTAAGGCTTCCGATAGAGCACCTTGGTCAAACGGTGCTTGTTGGCTTCCGTCAGATCGAAAAAGCCTGCGCCCTTGGCGCAAAGCGATCCTTCATTAATGGGATGATCCGCGTCGCCTTCAATGTTGAAAATTTTGCCTGTAGCCTTGTCCACGCTACAGACCAGACCGCAGCCGACGGAGCAGTAACAACAAATTGTCGTCACCTGCTTGGCAATCTTGATGCGATCCATTTTGCTCAGTTCGTCGGCATATGCCCGGGTTGGATTCAGGTTGAGCCCCAGACTCGACAGGGCAACCCCGCCTCCGATGGCGCCGGTCATGGTTAAAAACCCTCTTCTTGTAATTTGCATAAAATTCCTCCCGGTACCTGTGTCAATTTTGATCTATGTCAAACGTGGCATACCATGACCGAAAGTCACATGAATGTCAATATGTTATATAAAGCATATACAGGCATGTTGAAGACATTGCCGATGAATTTCATTGACTTTTGGTATCCAACATTTCTATAAGGGAAATAAATCCCTGAGACACGGTCGGGAGGAACACTCCACAATGGACATCAAACATAAAGTCTGGATCGAAAAAGACGGAAAAGTGATTTTTGGCCGGGGGCGCGACGACATCCTCAAGGCAATCGATGAACAGCGCAGCCTCAATGCCGCGGCCAAAAAGCTGGAGATGTCCTATCGGGCGGCCTGGGGAAGACTAAAGGCGTCGGAAGAACGCATGGGCATGAAACTGGTGGAAACGGGCGCCAAGGAAAAATCCATGCAACTCACCGACCAGGCGAGGGCGCTCATTGACCGTTTCGACAGGTTGGAAAAAGACGTGGAAAAACTGCTTCAAGGCGCAGATCACGATTTTCAGAAGCTGCTGCGCAGGAATGGAAAATAATTTTCCCGCCGGCGTCAACCGCACTGAACGGATATCCCCTGGATGAAAAGCGTCAGGCTGTCGCGCACCGTGGAATGGATCCTTTCGGCGCGTTTATCCGGGGCCCCGGTATAGATATAGAGGGAAATAATTCCGTTGAGCAGCCCCCAAATTGCATTTTGCACCTGGCGCACGTCAATGGTCGGCACAAAATCCCCCGCGTCGACGCCCTTCTGAAGGATTTCGGATATCGTCCGGATATTTTCGTTCGTGGTGTGAATCAGCTGGGTGTTCTGGTCTTCGGTCAGATTCATGTTTTCCGAATGCAGCATGAACGTCATGAGAATCCGGAAGAGTTCATTGTTTTCCAGGAAGAAATCCACATAATCTCGGCCGAAAGCCAGCAGAAGCTCCGCCGCCGTCCCTTCCTTCTTCACAAAGTTCTCTATTAATTTATGGCGTTCGATATTGGCGGAAATCAGGATCTGGGTATAGATTTCTTCCTTGCTGTCGAAGTAAAGATAGATGGAGCCCTTGCTCACCTCCGCTTTGGCGGCGATAAGATCAACGGTCACCGATTTGAATCCGCGCTCAAAGAACAATTTACGCGCGGCCTTCAAAATCGAATTTTTTCGATTTTCTTTTTCTTTTCTTCTTCTTTCTTCCGAACTCAAGGCTAATTTCTCCTCTCCTTATTAGATGAAGATCATTTAAAAAAAACAACACTCCGCCGTCGTCTAACGCCCGACAAAGCAGCCGCACCGGACTGCGATTGGTCTCCGCGCCCGCTTTCGACGCGCCCTTTAAGACCGTTTTTGCAAATCAATGTAAATACTGGAAAACAATCGCTAGCAGGAGCGCATGACTTGCGGTCATAGTCCGTACCGCAATTGATTTTTTCTGTCAAGAAAAATTACAGGCATTCAGCAAGTGTTTGCCTCCGCATTCTCCACGACGGAACTCCGCGGGCCGCAACATTGCCGCTGGGCGTTACTTTGGAAGTTGCGCCAGCCGGCGGATGATAGTTTCCAGCGGCGGACGTTCGTTGATGTCGTGCACATCAATGTACCGGAGAATGCCTTTTTTATCGATGATGATGATTGCGCGCTCCGCCGTGCCGTCGGAACGCAAAATGCCGTAACGCGACGCGACGCCGCCGTGCGGCCAAAAGTCGGAAAGAACGTCGAACCACAAATCGCCCATCTGCCGCGTCCAGGAATAAAGCGTGGGAATATTATCCACGGAAATCCCCAGCAGCACCGCATCGTGTTCGTCAAACAACTCCTTGACGATGTTGTACCCCGGCCACTGGTCGGAGCAAACCGGCGTCCAGGCGGCGGGCACGAATGACAAAACGACATTCTTCTTTCCCCGGTAATCCGCCAGAGAAACTTTTTTCCCGCTCAACGCCGGAAGCGTAAACACGGGCGCTTTTTGGCCGACTTTGACTTTCAAAACACTGTCCACCGGTTTGAGTTTTCCGGTCTGATAGACATTTTCCTTGTAAGCGTCGGACAGGGCCGACGCGCCGGAGGCGGTAAAAAAGAAAAACAACAGAAAAAGAAAAACCCTTTTTTTCATAAAAAGCCTCCTATTGAACATTTGCCAGCTTGACCACATCCGCGAGGAACGCTTCGATATTTTCATGCGCGCCGAGGCGGGAATACACGACCTCCGCCTTTTGGGAACCGTTTAATTTCACGACGATGAAATACGGGGTACGAACCTCGCCGATTTTTTTGTGAATTGAAAAATCCGCATCCGGAACCAGCGGAAACGGCACCTTGTATTTTTTCTTGAAGGTATTGACTTCAAACATTGAATTTCCGGCGCCGACGCCCAGAATCTTGATTTTTCCCTTCAGGGCGGGATTGTTTTCAATAAGGTCGAAAAACCGGTTCATATTGGGAGCGTCCTTCTGGCAGTACGGACAGTACATGCTGAAAATCTGAACGATCAGCGCCTGCGTTTTAACCTGATCGACGCTGAAGGTTCCGGAGCCCGAAAGGCCCAGATACTGGAGATCCCTTCTTTCCGGAGGCTTCGGCAGTTTCAGATCAGGCAGCAACTGGCCCGGCTGCGGCGGCTGCAAGGGCGAAGCAAACGCCGTTGCGGAAAAGGCGAAGATCCAAACAACAAAAACAACAAGCAATCGTCTCTTTCTCATGAATATTCCTCCTGCTAATTCCGGGACATTAAATGGTGTACCGCTTTCTCCAGCCCGTCGAGCGACAGCTCAAACATGGGGAAAAGACCGGCAATCTGCTTGACGCTCCACGTGTAAAACCAGGAATCCCGGTCGACCGGATTGAGCCAGACACTGTGCCGGAACGTTCCGGCCAGAAACTTGAGGTAATCCAGCGAAGGCCGCGCCTCGTTCTGTCCCACGTATATGGCGCCGCGCGGATCAACCAGCTCATAGGGCGCCATGGACGCGTCTCCGACAATGATCAGCCTCGTATCCGGATCCGAGCGCATCAGTTCATCGAGGGGCACCGGCCGCTTGTAGCGGTGCGGATCGAGCCAGACCTTGGAGTAAATCGTATTGTGAAAGTAATAGATTTCCAGTTCCTTGAACTGGAACTGCGCGTAATGAAAAAGGACCTGCACAATATGCACGTAAGGGTCCATGGACCAGCCGCCGTTGTCGATAAGCAGCTTGACCTTCAGGCGGTCGGCCAGACGCCGGTCGAAGACGATTTCGATTTCCCCCGCATTGCGCAGCGTCTGCCGGATGGTTTCCTCGACGTTGACGATGTCCTTGGGCCCCGCGGGCTGAAGATGCTTGAGCCTTTTGAGCGCTTCCCCCATTTGCGAGGCCGTGATGGGGCCGGTTTGCGAGTAGTCGCGGTAACGCCGCTCCAGGGCCACCTTGATGGCGGATTTGTTGCGGGACTCGCCGCCCACGCGCATGCCCCCCGGATGATTGCCGGAATGCCCTGTCGGGGAGGTTCCATGCGTGCCGATCCATTTGTTGCCGCCGTGATGCGCTTCCGTCTGCTCCTTGAGGCGTTTCAGAAAATGCTGCACCAGCTCCTCGGGCGTCATCTTCTTCACCTCTTCTTCTGAAAGCCCCAGGGCCCGCGCCACGTCGCCCGGATCCTTAAGCCAGTCGGACAGCATGGCCTTGACCAGGTCGGAGAGCTCCGCGTCGGTGGGCTCCTCTTCGGGCATGCCGCGGAAGGCCACGGCAAAGACCTGGTCGTAGGTATCGAAGTAGCGCTCGCTCTTGACGAGCAGGCTGCGCGCCGCGCTGTAGAAATCTTCCAGCGACGTAACAAGCCCCATCCCCAGGGCTTTCTGCAGGCGCAGAAAGGACGTGGGCGTCACGGGGATGCCCTTGTCGCGCAGCGTATAGAAAAAATTGACAAACATGGTCCCGTCCTTTACTGATGCGCCGCCAGATACAGGTCGGCGCTCTTTTTAAACAGGACGCCCAGATAGGGAATCGCGGCAGACTTGAGCTGCTTGACGTTGAAATCGGGATCGGCCTGGAGCGCGCGCATCCAGTTGATCAGTTCCCGCGTGGCCGGCTTCTTTTCAACACCGCGCACCTCGCGCAGGCGGTAAAACGCGTCCAGGCAGGCGGAGGTCAGATCCCGGTTCAGGTCCGGAAAGTGGACGCCGATGATTTTGCGCATCGTGTCACGGTCGGGGAAGGCGATATGATGGAAATTGCAGCGCCCCAGGAACGGATCGGACAGGTCCTTCTTGGCGTTGGAGGTAATCACAATAACCGGGCGGTGTTTGGTCTGGATGGTGCGGTCGATTTCGATGATGTCGAACTGCATCTGGTCGAGGATGTCGAGCATGTCGTCCTGGAAGTCGGTGTCGGCCTTGTCGATTTCGTCGATGAGCAGCACGACCTTTCTCTCGGCGACAAACGCCTGGCCGATTTTGCCCATCTTGATGTAGTCCTCGATATTACTCACGTCGCGTCCGGAATCGGAAAAGCGGCTGTCGTTGAGGCGCGTGAGCGTGTCGTACTGGTACAGGGCGTCAATCAGCTTCATGCTGGATTTCACGTTTAAAATGATGAGCGGCATATGCAGCGACTCGGCAATCGCATGCGCCAGCATCGTCTTGCCCGTGCCCGGCTCGCCCTTGAGCAAGAGCGGCATTTCCAGGGCCATTGAAATATTCACGATTTTAGCCAGTTCATCGTCCAGAACATAACGCGATGCCCCGCTGAATTTGGCGGGGCGGTTGTCGGAAGCGGTCATTCAGTTACTCCTTATGCTATTTTTTATCTCCAGCCGGCGTTCTTTGGAAATGAATACCTCCCGGAGCGTTTCGTCAACTCTCGTCAACATTTTGGAAGCCTAACACGCTTTGGGAAAAAAATTAAGTCCAAGAAATGAGGGAGGGAAAAATAACACTTGACTATTGTCCGCAATTCCTCTAGGGTGCGATCAACTTCGCGGGTCATACGGAATATGCGAAGGAATTAAGTTGAATGGTGTCATTGAAAGCGCAAGGTCGGCCGCCTGGTACTTTTGGACAAGGCGGCCTTTTTTTCTTCCGACTTTGGTGATCGTTCGACTTGGCACATTTAAGAAAGGGGGACGAACAGCATGTCAGAAGGAAAAGTAAAGTGGTTTAACGAACGCAAGGGCTTCGGCTTCATCGAGCAAGAGGGCGGAAAAGATATTTTCGTGCACTTCAGCGCGATCCAGTCCAGCGGCTTCAAGACGCTGACGGAAGGTCAGCAGGTGACCTTCGATGTCATCCAGGGCAAAAAAGGCCTGGAAGCGGAAAACGTCAAAGCGCTCTAATCGCGTTTTACGCCGAATTACGACGCCCCGGGCTTTGCGGCCAGGGGCGTTTTTTTGCGCCCCGCCCATCCTTAATCACCATCCTTAATCTTCCTTGACAAAAACAGACGATTAGAGTTACTTGCATTTTTACTTTTTGCCGGCGGCCCTGCTGCGGCATCCCCCAAAACAACAAGATTTTGCAGGGATAGAGCCGGGAGATTCCATCCCCGCCGGCAGTAATTCTTTTAGCGGATCAAAAACAGCCGCCCTGAAGGAGGATGGACATTGTATTTCTCGGATGACACACTCGAAGCATCGCGCAGGCTTTCCGAAAAATGGCAGGCGGAGGTTGCAACGACTTTAAAAACAATCCCCGACCGGAAAAACCGTTTTTCAACCGTATCCGATCTGGACATTCAACGACTCTATACTCCGGAAGACCTGAAAGACGCGGATTATGCCCGCGACATCGGCGCGCCCGGCGAGTTTCCCTATCTGCGCGGCAATCAGGCCACCGGCTACCGGGGGCGGCTCTGGACGTTCCGCATGTTTTCCGGCATGGGCGCCGCCCAGGACACCAACGCCCGCTGGCGCATGCTGTTGCGTGAAGGCCAGACGGGCCTTTCCACGGCCTTCGATTTTCCGACGCTGATGGGCTACGACAGCGACTCGCCGCGTGCCTTGGGCGAAGTCGGCAAGTGCGGCGTGGCCATCGACACGCTGGAAGACTTCCTCGCCCTCATCGACGGCATTCCGCTCGATCAGGTCACTACCTCTATGACCATCAATCCGCCGGCCACCGTCCTGTGGGCGATGTACTGCGCCGCGGCCGACATCAAGGGCGTGCCGCTTGCGAAAATCGGCGGCACCACGCAAAACGACATGCTCAAGGAGTTCATCGCGCAGAAGACCTTCATGTGTCCGCCGGAGCCGTCGGTCAAACTGATCAGCGACACGGTGGAGTTCGGCGTAGAGTACGTCCCGCGCTGGAATCCCATCAGCATCAGCGGCTACCACATCCGGGAGGCGGGCGCCACCGCCGTACAGGAACTCGCTTTCACACTCCGGGACGGCATTGAATATGTCGAAGACGTCATTCGGCGCAAAAAGATCGATATTGATGATTTCGCGCCGCGCCTGTCTTTCTTTTTCAACGCGCACATCGATTTTTTCGAGGAAATCGGCAAGTTGCGCGCGGCGAGGCGCATGTGGGCAAAAATCATGCGGGACCGCTTCGGGGCGAAAAACCCCCGGTCCCTGTGGCTGCGTTTTCACACGCAGACCGCCGGCTGTTCGCTCACCGCACAGCAGCCTTACAACAACGTCGTCCGGACCGCCGTGGAGGCGCTGGCCGCGGTTCTGGGAGGCACCCAGTCGCTGCACACCAATTCGCTCGACGAGGTGCTCTGCCTGCCGTCCGACCACGCGGTGGAGGTGGCGTTGCGTACGCAGCAGATCCTGGCCGAGGAAACGGGCGTGGCCAACACCATCGATCCGCTGGCCGGGTCTTACTTTGTCGAAACGCTCACGAATGAAATCGAAGCCCAGGCCTGGAACTACATCGAGAAGATCGACGCGATGGGCGGCATGATCGCCGCGATCGAAAAGGGATTTCCCCAGCTCGAAATCGCGGACGCGGCTTACAAATTCCAGCGGCAGATCGATGCGGCCGAAAAGGTCATGGTCGGCGTCAACAAGTACGTCACCGACAATCAGCAGGCCGTGCCGCTGGTGGAAATCGACGAAAAGGTGGGCGAAGAGCAGATCCGCCGCCTCAAGGATATCCGCCGGCGCCGCAACAGCCGCGCCGTTTCACAGTCGCTTGCCGACATCCGTGCGGCCTGCAGGAATGGAACAAATGTGATGCCTTTCTGCATTGCAGCGGTCAAGAATCTTGCCACCGAACAGGAAATCTGCGATGTTTACCGGGACGTTTACGGGGAATACCGGGACCCTGGCTTGTTCTAAACCGGTCGGGAACGGTCGCGATAACCGGGAGGTCGCTCGTCCGTTCCCTACGACCACAATCATGGAGATGTTATGTCGGAAAGAAAATTACGGGTGATGGTAGCCAAACCCGGCCTCGACGGCCACGACCGGGGAGCGCGCGTGCTCGCGCGCTGCTTCCGCGACGCCGGCTTTGAAGTGATTTACACCGGCTGCCATCAGACACCGGAGCAGGTCGCGGCCGCCGCCATTCAGGAAGACGTGGACCTCGTAGGCCTGAGCTGTCTGTCGGGCGCGCACCGGGTTCTGTTCCCCCGCGTCGTGGAACTGCTGCGGGAAAAAAACGCCTCAGACATCATCGTGATCGGCGGCGGCATCATTCCGGAGCAGGATGCTCAGATGCTGTATGACGCGGGAATCAGAGCCATCTTCACGCCCGGCGCGTCGCTCGATTCCATCGTGGACTGGATCCGCGCCAATGTCCCCGGCAGGGCCTGAGTCGCGGGGCACAGTCTATGGAAACCATCAAAAAAATTTGCGCGGGCGACATCCGCAGCGCCTCGCGCCTGATTCGCGACTTGGAAGATAAACTTCCCGCGGCGCGCCCCCGGCTCAAAGAACTGTTCATCCATACGGGAAAATCATTTATTATCGGCATCACCGGATCGCCCGGCGCAGGCAAGAGCACGCTTACCGACGCGCTCATCGGCGAATTCCGCAAACTGAAAAAAACCGTCGGAGTCCTGGCCGTCGATCCGACCAGCCCCTTTTCCGGCGGCGCCATTCTGGGCGACCGCGTCCGCATGCTCCGCCACGCAGAGGATGAAGGCGTTTTCATCCGGTCGCTGGCCACGCGAGGCGCGCTGGGCGGCCTGTCGCAGGCGGCGGGCGACGCCATCCACGTCATGGAGGCAATGGGCAAGGACGTCATCCTGGTCGAAACCGTCGGCATCGGTCAGCAGGAGCTCGACATTATGTATCACGCGCACAGCGTCATCGTGGTTCTCGTGCCCGGCATGGGCGATGAAATCCAGACGATGAAGGCGGGCATCATGGAAATTGCGGACCTCTTTGCAGTCAACAAGGCCGACCGTCCCGGCGCCAGACAGCTGCTCGCGGAACTCGCCCAGCTCCTCAACGCCACGCCGACGGGTGAGGGCGGATGGCGCCCGCCGATCGTGAGCATCGGCAATCTGTACGAGCCGGCGGGATTCGCGGAAAAGACGGCCGAACTGGCCCGCCTGGTGCGCGAACATCACGACCACCTGATTCTGAGCGGCCGGATTGCCGAACGCATGGAGCGCAAGGCCAGAATGGAAATTTCGGACGCGCTGCGCGCCTGCCTCTTGGAACCGGTTCTGGGGCGCCTGGCGGAAAGCGGAGAACTCGCCAACATCGCCCGGAGAGTGCAAAACCGGGAATCGGACCCTTACTCGGAAGCGGAAGCCGTCGCGCGCCGTTTTCTTAAATCCGGAGAAACGTCATGAAAAATCCCAAAAGTCCCGCGCGGAAAACGGCGGCAAAACCGGCGATCCCATCGGGACAGAAGCCGGCGGCCGGCAAGGCGGCGTCGGCCGCGGCATCCAAAACACGGGGGCTCGTCATCGTGATCACGGGCAACGGCAAAGGAAAGACCACCTCCGCCTTCGGCCAGGCGCTGCGCGCCGTCGGCCAGGGTTTGCGGGTTCTGATCCTGCAGTTCATGAAAGGCCGGGATTACGGCGAGTTTATCGCCGCCGAAAAATATCTGCCGCGCCTCACCGTCCGCCGCTGCGGCCTGGACAGCTTCGTGATGCGCGGCCGCCCGGCGCCGGTGGATATCGACCTGGCCCGCGAAGGTTTTGCGCTCGCGAAAAAAGCGGCGGCTTCCGGCAAATACGACATGATCATCCTCGACGAAATCAACGTCGCCGTGGATTTCAAGCTGATTCCCCTGGAGGAGCTCATCGACCTGATTCGCAGCAAGCCGCCGGAACTGGACCTGATTCTCACGGGACGCTACGCGGCGAGAGCCGTCGTCAAACTCGCCGACACGGTGAGCGACGTCCGGGAAGTGAAGCACCACTATGCCGCGGGGATCAAGGACCGCGCGGGGATCGAATATTAACCTTTTGAACCGCATCCGCGGCAACGGAGATCCGACATGTTTGTCTGGCTGACATCCCCCGAAGCCTGGGTCGCGCTGGGGACGCTCACCGCCCTGGAAATCGTTCTGGGCATCGACAACATCATTTTCATTTCCATTTTGGTGGGCCGGCTGCCCGCCGAAAAAAGAAATTTCGCCCGCCGCACAGGCCTTTTTCTGGCCATGATCATGCGCCTGGCGCTCCTGTTTTCCATCGTCTGGATTTCCCGGCTCATCGAGCCGCTCTTTACCGTCCTCGGACAGGCGATTTCCGGCCGCGACATTATTCTGATCGGCGGCGGGCTGTTTCTGCTGGCAAAGGCGACGCATGAAATACACAGCGCGCTGGAAGGCGCGGAGGAACACAAACCACAGCTGAAAACGGTTTCGACGGCGGCCGTGCTGATTCAAATCGCTCTCCTGGACATCGTCTTTTCGCTTGATTCCGTCATCACGGCGGTAGGGCTGGCCCAGCACATTTCGATCATGGCCATCGCCATCGTCTGCGCCGTGGCGATCATGATGTTCGCCGCCCGGCCGATTTCCGAATTCGTGGACGCCCATCCCACCATCAAAATTCTGGCTCTGTCGTTTCTGCTTCTGGTCGGCGTTACGCTGATCGTCGAAGGATTCGACGTCCACGTTCCGAAAGGCTATATCTACTTTGCGATGGCGTTTTCCGTGGGCGTGGAAATGCTCAATCTGCGCCTGCGCAAAAAACAGACCAAGCCCGTTCAGCTGCGTCGGGACATCGTTGAGTAAAAAAAAGGGGCTTTTTGGCCTTTCGACCGAAAACCCCTTTGCCGAACGGAGGGTGCGGCTTTACAGGCGCATCAGCGCGGCGTCATGCGCAGCGCGCCGTCCAGACGGATGCAGCAGCCGTTGAGCATCGTATTTTCCAGAATGTACATGACCATGCCGGCAAATTCCGCGGGACGCCCCAACCGCTTGGGGAAAGGCACGCCCTCGGCCATGCTTTCCTTGACGGCGGGCGGCATGCCGGCCATGAGCGGCGTGTCGAAGAGTCCCGGCGCAACCGTCGCCACGCGGATGCCGTAATCGGCGCATTCCCGCGCGATGGGCAGCGTCATTCCGACGATGCCTCCCTTGGAGGCGGCATAAGCCGCCTGCCCGATCTGCCCGTCAAACGCGGCGATCGAAGCGGTGTTGACGATGACGCCCTTCTCGCCCTCTTCGTTGGGGGCATTCTGAACCATCTGTTCGACGGCCAGGCGAATGACATTGAGCGTTCCCACCAAATTGATCTGAACGACTTTATTGAAAGACGCAAGCGGCAGCGGACCTCTTTTGCCGAAAATCTTTCCCGCGTCGGGGACCCCCGCGCAATTCACCGCCGCGTTGATTTTTCCGAACCGGTCAACGGTTTCCCGAACGGCCGCGCGGATATCTTCCTCGTTCGTAACATCGGCCCGGACAAACGCCATCCGGTCCGCATGGGCGACCGCCAGCGCCTCGCCTTTCGCCGCATCGATATCGGTAATCACGACTTTCGCGCCTGCCCCGATCATTGCCAGCGCGGTCGCTCCTCCCAACCCCGAAGCCCCGCCGGTGACCAAAGCGACAACTTCCCCGATTTTCATAATTCCTCCTTCCGGTGCATGTGATGAATGCGTGTGTTTTTACGCCGTGTTGTTTAACACAAGAAGAAAACCCTGACAATAAAATATGCCCTTCAGGGCAGAAAGGCGTAAGCCATAAATTGTCCGTCGTGGCTTAAGCTGATATCCAGGCCGGTTGCGGCGCCGCACCGGCAGAGAAGAGGCGGCCCCGGAAGACCGTCTTCGCGCGCGGGCCGGACCACGGTAAACAGCGAGGGATCCTCCCGGAAAAAATCCGCGAGCGCAGTAACCAAACTCTCCCTGACCGCAACAGAAGCTCCCCAACCGTTCTGTAGTGGGACCACGCGCGCCACCGCGCGCTCCAGTGCTCCGGTTTCATCGGCGGCCAGACTATGCACATGCGTCTCCGTGATGAAAAGCCGGCAGAACACCCGTCTTTCTTCCGCCGTCACGACGGCCTTCCCCGTCCAGCCGGCGGGGAAAATCCCGTCGGGCTGCGTCTGGGCAAATCCTTCCCAAGGCAGGGGACGTTCCAGACAAACAGACCAGCGGCGCGGCAGAAAAGCCGCATCGCCGGTCTGTTTGCTGAACACCTTGTAGGCCGCCTCTTTGCAGGCCCAAAAAGACCACAGGGCCGCATCCGGCATGCCGGCGTTCGCCACTTCGTCGATTTCAGTAGCGGTGAGTATTTTCCTGAGGAAGCGCAAATCCGTGCTTTTTTGCAGGTTCGCCGGACTCGTCAAATCCACGACGTCGTTCCCGATGTTCGGCAAAATACTTTTCCTCCATCTGCGCCAGGCGGTCGATGATCTGCGCCGCGTATTCCCGCTGCGCCCGCAGGCCTTCCCTGCCCGTCGGCGCCGGCTCGAGCACCTCCACCTGCGCGTCAAACGTGTCTCCCCAGGCGGGAATCAGGCTGTATTTGTGCTGCCGGTCGCCGCGCAGGTAGATGCACAGCACCTTGCAGTTTTCCACCTCCTGGATGAACCGGCCGACGCCGTAGGAGAAATCATTCCGGTCCACGCGGCCGGTGCGCGACCGCCCGCCCTCCGGAAAAATCATGATCGTGTGCCCGTGGCCAAGCAGGTAAACGCACTGCTCCAGAACGCGCTTCATCTTCTCCCGCGATCCGCCGCGGTCCACGGGAATACACTTGGACAGGTAGCACAACACAGCCAGAAAAAGATTGCTTTGAAAGTTGCGCCGCTCCGGCAGATTCCAGGGCAGTTTTTTATACGCGGTGAAATGCCGGCGGAAGCTGAAAGCGGCGTAGCTTAAAATAAACGAATCAATCATGGTCAGATGATTGGCGCAGATCAGCCACGGCCCCCGATGGGCGGCAAAGGCGGCCGCGCACTGCCGCCGGATTTCCCGGAGGTTCCGGATCCGGTAATGCAGCGCGCGCGCCACGATAAAGTAAAAAGGCGCAATAAGGACGATCGCCAGGCGCCCCAAAAAATTCTGCACCAGCAGTCGCATTCTGGATCGCGTGTCCATAACCCCTACCCGAGCTTCTTTTTAATGATGTTCACCGCATCGCCGATGGTGCGGATCTTGTCCGCCTCGTCGTCGTCCACGCTGATATTGAAGACATCTTCACATTTGATGATGACATCGACCAGGCGCGCCGAATTGACCTTCAGGTCGTTGAGGATGTGCGTCTCGGGCGTCGCCTTCTCCAGAAGCGTCACATCTTTGGTGTACGCCTTCAGAATGTTCACCATTTCTTCAAATATTTTTTTCTCGTCCATCTTTCCACTCCTTTATAATTATTTTCCTTCCCATTTTTTGAAAATGATACAGCTGTTGACATCCCCGAAGCCGAAGCCGGCCTTGGCCAGGTATTTCAAATCGGGGAATTCCAGGCACGCCTGGGGGATTTTCGGGGCAAACGCCGCGATGTCCGGATGCACATCCTCGCAGTTGAGCGACGGATGCAGAAACCCTTCGTAAACCTGCAGGACGGAAGCGACGCACTCCACGGCGCCCGCCGCGCCCAGACAATGGCCCACCAGCGATTTGGTGGCATTGATATAGGGAAACGTCTCCGGCGTGCGCTCGAGCGCGGCCGCCCAGCTCTGCACCTCGTACGGGTCGGCGTACGTCGCCGTCAGATGCCCGTTGACGGCGTCCACGTCCGAAGGCCTGATGCCGGCATCCGCCACGGCGCCGCGGATGCATCTCCGGACGCCTTCGGGATTGGGGGCCGTCATCGATCCGCCCATCCGCTGGCCGCCGCTGTTCACGTAGCCGCCGGCGATCTCCGCGTAAATCCGCGCGCCCCGCGCCAGAGCCGTTTCCAGCTCTTCCAGAACCAGCATGGCGCCGCCGGAGCCCGGCACGAAACCGCAGGCCGTCGCCGACATCGGGCGGGAGCCCGCGGCCGGGTTGTCGTTGAATTTGCGGGCGATCACGCGCATCGCGTCAAAGCCGCCCCAGATGTACGGCGACGCGCCTTCCGATCCGCCGGCAATCATTCGTTTGGCCAGGCCCTCCCGGATCCGCCACAGGGCATCGATCACCGCTTCATTGCCGGTGCTGCACGCAGACGAATTGGACGTGACCTTATTGCCGGCGCCGATCAGCCCGCCGATGCGGGCGCTCGTGCCGCTGTTCATAACCTGCTCCACGACCCGGCTGCCCAGCCGCCGAACCCGTCCTTCATTGATCATCGGCACAACGCTCAGCGCGATGGTGTCCATGCCGCCGATGCCGGAACCGGCGATGACGCCCGTGTCCCAGTCCACCGTATCATCGTCGCCGTCCGGAAGCTCGAATCCCGCGTCGCGCCAGGCGTCCACCGCCGACACCGACGCGTAGCCGATGTTGTCGTTGATCGACAGAAGCTTTTCGCGGTCGAAATACCGCTTGCGGATCTCGTCGAAATTCTCGGGAACGCCGGCGATCTGGCAGCCGAACTTCAACTCTTCCAGTTGCGGAATAAAGCGAATGCCCGAACGCCCTTCCCGCAGCGCCTGTTTGAAGTTCTCCAGGCCGTGCGCGTTCGGGGCGGCCACCCCCATGCCCGTTACCACAACTCTTTTATTCATGCGTCCACTCCCATCCCCGCCAGTTTTCCTGTACAAACCACTTCTCCACTCTCCCTTTCCATGCTGACTTCCACTTTCAGCGCTCCTTTGCGCAGATAGATTTTCTTTCCCCGGACGATCACCCGCTCGCCGGGCCGAACGAGTCCCCGAAACTCGACCTCCTCCGCCAGCGAAAAAAGGCTGAGCGGCATTTTCATTTCCGAGGGGCGGACATTATGCCGGCGCGCGAGCAAATACAGGCCGAACGCAACGACGCCGATCTGCGCCATCGATTCCACCAGGATCACGCCCGGTGTGATCGGCCGGCCGGGAAAATGCCCCGGATAGAAAAATTCATCCTCGCGAAACCGGTAGGCCCCGACGATCCCCTCGTCCGTCAGGCAAAGAATTTCATCGATGAACCGAAACGGCTTCTGCTGCGGCACCAGCGCCAGGACTTCCTGCCGGATGCTCTCGTCAGCCTCCATACAGGCCTCCGTTGACATGCACCACCGATCCGGTAATGTAGCTTCCCCGCGTGGCCAGAAAGGCCACCACGTCCGCGATTTCCTCCGGCCGACCGATGCGGCCCAACGGAATGTTGCCCATAATTTTTTCCTTCACTTCCGCCGGCAGCTCTCCGGTCATGTCCGTGTCGATGAAGCCCGGCGCGACGGAATTCACCAGAATGTTGCGGCCGGCCATTTCCTGCGCCAGCGACCGGGTGAAGGCGTCGAGCGCCGCTTTTTCCATCGTGTAGGCGATCTGTCCGGGATTGCCGGTATGCCCCACCACGCTGGAAATGTTGATGACGCGGCCCGAACCGGCCCGCATCATGAACTGCCGAAGAATCCGTTTGGTCAAATACCAGGCGCCGCGCGTCATCGTCCGCTGGGCGTCGAACTGTTCGACCTTCATGGTAATGATGTCCGCGTTCACCGACCAGCCGGCGTTGTTCACCAGCGCGTCCACGCGGCCCGACGTCTCCTTCAGCGTTTGTATCAGGGCGTCGATCTCTTCGAGCGACGCGAGATCCGCCTGAACGAGAAAACTGTCCGCAATCTCTTCGTGCAGGGCCGCGGCCTTTTGGGCGCTCGCGCGGTAGTGAATGCCGACGCGGAATCCCTCCGCGGCCAGCGCGCGGACGCACGCGGCGCCGATGCCCGTGCCGCCTCCCGTAACCAGTGCCACCGGTTTATCCATCAGGTTCGCTCCTCGACTTTCAGCATCAGATGGGCCCAGGACAATCCCGCCCCGACAATCGACATGGCCAGGCGGTCGCCCGGACGCAGGTCCTCCCAGTGCGCGGAAAGCACCGACGGCGCGCTGCAGCAGCCGGTGTTGCCGAACTGATCCACGCCGTACCAGTGGTTTTCCGGCGCGATACCCGTGCGTTCGCAGACGGTTTTGAGCATGCCCAGATTGGCCTGATGGCCGATGAACAAAAACCGCTTCGCCTCGCTTTCGTAACGGGTCCGGAAATTCCGGACGCCCTCGGTGGTCGTGCGGATGGCGAAGCCCTGAACGGCGTTGCCGTCCTGGTAAAAGCGCCATTTCCAGTCGATTCCGACCTTGGTCCAGGCCGACGGGCGCGAATCGAAGCTGCAGTCGCAGAAAACGGCCCGCGACGGAATGCGGGCGGACACGACGGCCGCGGCGCTGCCGTCGCCGAAAAGAACGGCCATGGAGCGGTCCGCGTAATTCACCGACTTCGTCAGCGTTTCCGAATCGACCACCAGCACGTAAGGCGGCAGCGTTTCCGGCAGCATCCGGCATAAAAAGGTGATCTGCATGCCGAAGGAACTGCACGCCGAATTCATGTCCAGACAGGGCACTTCAATGCCCAGTTCGGCGGCGACGGCGGAGGACTCCGCCGGCGCGATGTTGTCGGGCGACGAGCTGCCCGCGATGATCATGCCGATGTCGGCTGTCCCGAGCGACGCGCGCTCAAGGGCCTGCCGCGCCGCGGCCGCGGCCATCTCAGCGTTGGTGTACTGCCGGGCCTCAAACGCGCCGTGGAAATCGGCGTTCTTGGTGGCCCGGATGTAATCCAGCGGCAAAACGGTGCGGCGGTTGGCGATGCCCACGCGCTCGAGAATCCACTCGTTGGACGTGCCGATATCCAGGTCTTCGAGAAACTGATTGGAGATGACGTTCTCCGGATTGAAATGTCCCATGCCGTGCAGATACACCATTGCTATACGATCTCCCGTCCGATAATCATGTTCTGCACTTCGCGGACGCCTTCGTAAATATCAATGATGTGCGCATCCCGCGCCAGCTTGGAAATTTCATAGTCCGTCGTAAAGCCGTAGCCGCCGTGCAGATGGAGCCCTTCGGTGGAGCAGAAAACGGCCGCTTCCGCGCAGGTGTTCTTCGCGAGCGACGCATAAATGCCCGCGTCCTTCGCCTTTTCCTGAATCTTCCAGGCGGCCTTGATAAGCGACAGCTCCGCCAGCTCGACTTTCTTCCACATGGCCGTGATCATGTCGCGCGCCACCGGCAGATCGCAGATGCGCTGGCCGAACTGCTTGCGTTCGGCGGTGTAGGCGATCGTCACGTCCAGCGCCCGCTTGGCGAGACCCAGGCCGATCGCGGCGACCATCGGCCGCGCGTAGTCGAGCACATCCATGATGTACTTGAATCCGAAGCGCCGGTTCCCGATGATCTGGTCGGGATGGACGACGACGTCCTCGAAGGTGACGCTCGCCGTGTTGGACAGGCGCTGCCCCAGTTTGTCCTCCGGCTTGCCGATGACAATCCGGCCGCCGGTGGGAAGATCGATCGTCCGGGTCGCGTTGCCGACGTCCGGAATGTCTTCGGCCGTCACGGAAGGCGCGGGAATGACCACGCACGCCATGAAACTGCCCGCAGGCGAACCGGTCTTGCAAAGCACCGTAAACTGCGACGCGTACGACGCGTTGGTGATAAAACACTTGGAACCGTTGAGCACATAATTGCCGTCGTCGCGTTTGGCGATAAAGCTCGTCATGAGGGAGTTGTCGGAACCCGCGCCGGGTTCGGTCAGACAAAAGGACGCCAGGAGCGGTTTTTCGACGAAGGGCCGCAAAAACCTTTCCTTCTGCTCCTCGGTGCCGTGCTGGCTGATCACGACGTTCGCCAGATCGTTGCACATGGCGGACGTGGCGATGCCCGTGTCGCCGTAGGAGATTTCCTTGATGATCGCCGCCGAGGAAAACACGTCCACGTCGAAGCCCTTCACCGATTCGGGAATGCACAGGTTGATGACGCCCATCTCCCATGCCTTCTGGATAATCGGCCAGGGAAAGCGGTGCGCCTTTTCCATTTCCAGAATATGCGGAGTGATATCGTTTTTGACCAGCTTGCGCACGGTCTCCACATACAGCAGCTGATTTTCATTATAGTTGAGATCCATAATTACCCTTTCTGATTGTTTGTCTGTTGCGGAATTACTGGGCGGAAAAAATTTTCTCCGCGGCCGCGAGTCCCGTGATCGACTCGCAGGCGACGCCGATACTCTTGAAAAAGTCGCGCAGCGGCCGGCCCGGTCCGATTTCAAAGACGCGCGCGGCGCCGGCGGCGAGCGTCTGCATGTTGTCGCACCACCGGACGGGATTCGAAAGCTGGCTCACCAGGTTGCCGATCACCGCCTCGACGGACGGCTCATGAAACGTTCCGCGATAGTTGGAGGTCACCGAGCCCGCGTTGCGGCCGTCGAAGGACGAACTGAATTGCCGGAGCGTCGCGGCGAAGGGTTCTTCGATTTTTTTCATGAACCGGCTGTGGAACGGAGCGCTGACGTTCAACTGCACGAACCGGCAGCTCCTGGAAGCGTCAAACAGCGCCTTGCAGCGGTTTTCCGCCTCGGGCAGCGCGGCGGCCTCGCCGCTCACCACCACCTGAGTCGCGGAGTTGATGTTGGCCACGTCGATCGGCAAATCCGCGAGCGCGGTCTTGAGGGCGTCCGCGTCCATGCCTTCGGCGATGACCGCAGCCATGGATCCCACGCCGACCGGAACGGCATCCTGCATCAGCCGGCCGCGCATCCGGACGATCTGCACGGTATCGGCAAAGGGCATCACGCCCGCCGCCGTAAGCGCCGTAAACTCGCCTAACGAATGGCCGCCGAAGCAGTCGGCCCGGAAACCGAATCTTTCAGCCAGCCCGCGCAGCATCGCCACTTCGGTAGTGACAATGCAGGGCTGTGTGTATTCGGTCAGATTCAATCTCGCATCTTCTCCGAAACACAGAGCCGCGACATCCCACCCCAGGACGTCGGACGCCTCTTCAAAGGTCCGACGACAGACAGGCATCGCCTCGTAGAAATCCTTTCCCATTCCCGGCCGCTGCGATCCCTGACCGGGAAAAACCGCCACCGTTGCTTTCTTTTCGCCCATAACACATTCTCCCGTGTCTCTGGTAAAACCGTTCATAATCAACAAACACCCCGCCTCAAAGCACAAAACATGCCATAAAGAGCCATCCGAAAACGCTGGATGCAGAAGCTGAAATCCACTGATCTTTTAAGGCTAAGACCGCCTGTCGCGCACGCCGGATTTCTGATGTTAACGTGTAATTTGCTTTGCACTGCGAACGGATCTTCGCACAAAAGAGGTCATGCTTTCCGCACTCGGACATTGACATTGTGCTGCTTCATGGTAAAGGGGTTTTAAAACGAAGGATAGATGAAGTCAAGTTGAAAGTGGAACGCCTTTTGCCCGGATAACGCCATGAGCCTCCTGCCTCAGCAATTCTACAACCGGCCCACGCTCCAGGTGGCGCGCGACCTCCTGGGGAAAAAACTTGTCCGCCGTCTGGACGGCTGCAACCTGTCCGGCTTTATCGTCGAAACGGAAGCCTACCTGGGCAGAGTGGACAGCGCCTGCCACGCGCACCGCGGCCGGACCAAGCGCAACGACGTCATGTTCGGGCCGCCGGGCCGCGCCTATGTTTATTTCACCTACGGCATGCACTATCTGCTCAATCTGGTGACGGAGGAGGAAGATGTTCCCTGCGCGGTGCTTCTCCGGGCGCTCGTCCCGGCGACGGGACAAGACCGGATGCTGGCCCTAAGAAAACGCGGCGGAAAGGAACTGACCAACGGCCCGGCGAAACTATGCCAGGCCCTGGCGATAGACAAGTCGTTCAACGGCTGGGATCTGACGCGCGGCGAGCGGTTGTGGGTGGAGGAAGGCCTCGTCCTTGCGCCCGGCGATATCCTCGCCACACCCAGAATCGGCATCGATTACGCGGCGTCCGAAGACCGCGCCGCGCCTTGGCGGTTTTTAGCAACTCCGCCTCACTTTTCCGCCTCTCCGGAGTAGAGCTCCGGCAGCAGTTTCCAGGCGGCCAGGAAAAACGCGGCAACCACCGGTCCCAGGACGAACCCGGAAAAGCCGAAAACCGCCAGGCCGCCCAGCGTGGACAGGAAAATCAGCAGGGAGTGCATCTGGATATCCTTGCCCAGCAGGATGGGCCGCAGCAGATTGTCCACGGAACTGATGACGACAAATCCGAAAATCAAGATAAGCAGCCCCTGCCAGATATGCCCCGTGAGCAGCATGATGACGCCGGCCGGCGCCCAGATCACCGCGTTGCCGATCGCGGGCACAATCGAAAGACCGACCATCAGGACGCCCCAGACCAGCGGGCTTTCAATGCCGGTGATGAAAAAAACCAGACCGCCCAGAAATCCCTGAATGCCTCCGATGACAAACGTGAATTTCAGCGTGGCCTTGGAAGTCACCAGAAATTCGGAAATGAAGGTGTCCAGATGGCCCTTGTCGACCGGCATGTGCTGGACGATCACATCCACCAGGTGCTCCCCGTCGCGCAGGAAATAAAACAGACTGTAGAGCATCACGGCAAGTTGAATGAAGAAAAGGATCGTGTTTTCCGTAAGGGCGGAGAGGTTCCGGACGATGAAATTGGCGGCTGCCTTGAGCGCCTCGGCGGATTTGTCCGTAATGAAACTGTGATCCAGTTCGAAGCGGGCGACCAGCGGGTGCCGGCCCACCGTGTCGAGCAGACCGCTGAGCGAATTTATAAGGGAGCCACTCTGCGCATTGACCGCATTGTAAAGATTCAGCGATTCGCCGATCAGCAAAAAGAGAATCAGCCCTACGGGCAGGATCAGCACGACCAGCACCGCGGCCAGCGTGATGCCGGCGCACAGGTTGGGGCTGGAAAACCGGGCGCACAGGCGTCTGTTGAGCGGCGCAAAAATCGCGGCCAGAAGCACCGCCCAGAAAATCGCGAAGAAAAAGGGACGCAGGATGTACCCGACAAGCAGCGTCACCGCCGCCAGCAGAAGAAAAAATATGTATTTGGGAAAATGGGCAAACGGTGTGTCGGACATAGCGTGTCTCCTTGGCGCTTGATCGCGTCCTAATCCAGAGGATATCGTTTGTTTCTGCGCCGGTAAAGGCGCAACTGCAACTGCTGCCGGATCAAAACGGTTTTGATGTGCAGCACGCGGTAACTGTAACGGATGTTTTTCCCCAGGCGGTCCGGATAGGCCGCGGCGCCCACATTGAGCTTGGCGCCGCCGGCGGCCATTTTTCGAAACAGGTTGATCTCCTTGCCGATCACCCGGGTGACGCCGCTTTTCACGGCATCGAGCATGGCGGGGCCGGTGTTCTCGCAGGCCGCATAGGTCACCACTTTACCCAGGGAGTAAAGCGAATGGCCGTCGCTGCCGCCGGTAACGGCCTTTTTGAGATCGACGGCCAGACGGGCGCAGCGGAGGTTCCACCGGTGAATGTTTTCGGCGTTGATCGCCTCCACGCCGTCCACGGATTCCCAGAGCCGCTCCAGGCGGGGCGCATCAAAGTTGATGTTGCAGATGCCGGTATAGGCCACGCAGTAGGGATGCGGGAAAACGGTCACGGAGGGAAAGAGTTTGGCGCAGTGGATGATCTCTTCCATGCCGAGGCGGGTGGAGCTCATGAGGTCTTTCCCCAGAAACGGCCGGACGAAGGTGGTGTAAAACTTTTTCAGATGCCGCCGTTCGTAAAAGTACACGAGGATGTGCGTCCCTTCCCGGGACGTGATTTCGATGCCGGGAATGCAGGGCACATCGCGGTAATGCTCCATTTCCATGGCGCCCCGGATGTCGTTGTGGTCGGTGATGGCCACGCCGATGCCCAGCGCGCGCGCCCGCGCCGCAATGATCCAGACGGCGTCGCGGCCGTCCGTATAATGCGTGTGGAAATGCATGTCAAAGACGGCGTGCTCCCTGCGCAGCAGTGCCAGATCCGGCTTTTCGAACTTTATTCTGGAGGATGGACGGTCGGCCATCGTATGATATCGATCCCTCTCTGCGTTGCAGCGTTAAACGGTTGAAAATTTATCACAGATTGCCGATAATCGCAATTCGGCCGGAGGGCAACGATTTGCCCGTCCGGCGCCGGGTATGATATAAACACCGTCCAAGGAGGCCTCTTTGAAAAACGATTTGACGCTGGTTCTAAAAGCCCTGAATTTTTCCGCGGGGAAGCATCGCCATCAGAGGCGAAAAGACACAGCCGCCTCGCCTTACATCAATCACCCCATCGAAGTCGCCTATACGCTCTGGACCGCAGGCGGGATTGCCGACGAAACGGCCATCATCGCCGCCCTGCTCCATGACACGATCGAGGATACGGATGCGACGCCGGGAGAAATCAGCGCCGTCTTCGGAGAGGAAGTGCTGGGGCTGGTGCTGGAAATGAGCGACGACAAGCGTCTTCCCAAACAGGAGCGCAAGCGGGAACAGATCGCGCATTCGCCGCATTTGTCCCGGCGGGCCAAACAAATCAAGCTCGCCGACAAAATCTGCAACGTCCGCGACGTCGCCTTCAACCCGCCGGACCGCTGGTCCCGGGAAAGAAGAAGCGAATACCTCGCCTGGGCCGAGGCGGTGATCGACGGCCTGCGCGGCGTCAACGCCGGGCTGGAAAAACATTTCGACGAAATCCTGGCGCTGGCCCGGCAAAAGATTGCGGAAGAGGAAAATGAAGCGGCTCCGCAGCCTGAAGAAAAATCTTGAAAGCTTCACGGCTCTCTTCCGGCGGATTTTTCTTCCCCCTTATCTCACTGTCCGGCCGATAACCTTGTAGTTGAATTCATAATTGAGCGCGCCGCTCCACTGCGTGTCGAAGATGCTCTTGTAGCGCGTGCCGTATACGGGACCGACAGGCTTGCCGTAGGTATAAAACCAGTTCACGACCGGCTTGCCGGTGAATCCCAGCGCGATCCAGTACGCGCCCGGAAGCAGAACGGGTCTTTCCTTGTCGCGGAACGAAAACGTTTCCCAGCGGTAACCGGGTTTCGTGGAAATTTCCTCGAGATCCATCATCTGCGTCGTGCATACGAGTTCGCCGGGCTGCCCCGCGGCATCGCGGAAAACCTCCACCCAAAGCTGGCCGTCCCCGCCGAAATTGTGCAGGGCCAGCGCGATGGAATTAAGACGGACGGGCTTTGCCAACTCGACGACCTGAGCGTACTGCGTCACACTGTGCGTCACGAACTCCGCCGTTTCGACCAGAAAGTTGCGGGACATTTCATAGGAATTCCTGCCTTTGGCCTTCGCCACGCGCGGAAAGGCAAAGTCCACGTTTTCCGGAAAATCCACGTTTCCGTAAGCAAACGGAACCGTAAAGCGCAGGACCTTGCCCGGAATCGGCTTGGGTGGCAGCGGCTTGGGCGGCGCCGGAGGCGGAGCAACGACAGGCGGTTTGGGCTCTGGTTTCGGCGCCACCACAGGCGGCTCGGGCTTCGGCTCCGGCTTCGGCGCCACCACAGGCGGGGGCGCTTCCGCCTCTTTTGCCTTGGCCAGAACGTTGGGACCCAGCAGCAGATTTTTCGGACCGTAATTTTCCCGTCGGGCCGTAACTTTGATGGCGTCGGACAGAAAATTCCCGCCGATGTTCTCCTGCAGCGTCGGCTTGCTTTTCGCACCACTGCTTTGCGCCCAGCGGACCAGGCCGTCATTTTTCGTTTCGTTGTTGTCCACGCCCACTTCAATGCGCACAAAGCGGTTGGAAATGAAAAACTGCATATTCTGGGGATCGTAGGGAACCCAGCCCAAATCGGGATACCAGACTTCCACCCAGGAGTGCCGGCCCTGCCCCATTTTAAAGGTCAGCGTTCCTTTTTCCCAGGACACGTTGAAGGGCTGGTTCATCGTGACGCCGTTGACGATGCGCACCGGCACGCCGGCATGGCGCAGCAGGGCCGCCGTGAGATGGGAGTAGTTCTGGCAGTTACCCTTGCCGGTTTGCAGCGAATAAAGCGCGTCGTACTGCACCGGCGGATTCACATAACGGACGTGATCCACCACCCAGCTTACAACTTTCTGCACGGCTTCATACTGGGTTTTCGCGCCGCGGGTCAGTCTCTCGGACAGCTCCCGGATCGCCGGATCGTTGGTCTGCACCTGCTCGGACGCCTGCAGATAATCCCGGAGATGCTCCGGCGCGGCGGCGGCCGGAAAAGGCGCAGTCGAGGTCACGGGCGCCAGGCCGGTGTCGGTCGAGGCGTCAAACGAAATCGCCGCGTCCACCACGCGGGGAACAGTGCGCCAGGTTGCTTCCAGAATCGTATTGCCCCGCGCGTCCGTGGAGGTTTTCCGCTGATCGGGTTCGGGCGAAAACCGCGCCTTGAAATTGGAAATTTTCTGTCGGTACGTGGGAGAATCAAACGTTTCCGGAACGACAAAGCTGAGCATCAGCACCTGCATGGCGTCGCCCGCCCGAATCTGGTGCTGAAGTTCGTAATGGATGTCGGATTTCATATTTCCCTGGACGGTAAAATTTTCAGCCGACGCGGTCGCGGCGCCCAGAAGACACAGGGTCAACAGCAGGGCTTGCAGGCTTTTTCTCATCGAAGATCCCCCAGTTGGAAAATTTTAAGACGAAAAAATCATAAACGAGACGGGCCGGGAAAGTCAACGAAAAGAAAAACGGATTATAACCAGTAAATCCGGCATGTTGACTGGCTACGGTAAAAATATAATTGACAACGAGCCATTTATAGATAAGTTACTCAAAAGATCGACGCCTCAGCGGCGTCGCTATTATTAAGGAGGAAGACGAATGCTGACAGTTACAGACAAAGCTTCGGAGGTCATCAAGGATTTTCTGAAGGATAAAAATCCCGAGGCGGCCATCCGCATCACGATGTCCATCGGGTGATCCGGGCCCGCTTTGGGCATGGCTCTGGACGAGCCCCGGAACGAAGATGAAGTGATTGAAGAAAAAGGCATGAAGTTTGTCGTTGAAAAGGAAATCTTCAATCAGGCAAAACCCATTGCCATTGATTTTATCACTACCCCCCAGGGAGCCGGTTTTAAATTGACGTCCAGTTTGTCCGCCCCGCAGGAGGGCGGCTGCTGCGGCACCTGCAGTTGCTGAAATTTGCGGGGGAGAGACCTCTCCCCCGTTTTTTTATCCCGCAATGATGGACGCCACCCTTTCACAAATTCTTGACGAGGCCGACCGTCTTGTCCGGCAGGGAAAAGCGGATGAAGCGGTTGGGCTGCTCGAAGCCTGCCATCTGGAGCATCCGGAGGAAGAACCCGTGCTGCTTCGCCTGGCCTGGGCGCTCTGGGACCGGGGCGCGAGCGAACGCTCTATCGCCTGCTGGGAAAAACTGTTCGATCGGGAACTGCAACGCAAGGTTTTCACCGGCTTTGCCTTTGACGAACTGGTCCGCATTTACAAACAGGAAGGAAAGCACGGCAGCCTGATAGCCGTTTGCGAGAGAGCCGCGTGTGTTCAGCCCGGCGATGTCGGTCTGCTGGAAGAACTGGGCAAGGCTTACCTTTTGGCCGGTCAAAGCCGCAAAGCTTGTGAGACCTTTGAAAAGCTCACGACGCTGGAGCCGGACAACGCCGTTTTTTTCTGCCGTCTGGGAGAAGCGCTTGTGGCCGCCGGCCTCTATGACGCGGGCGAAGAGGCGTACCGGCGGGCAGCCGGCATCGACCCCGGCGAGGCGGACCGCTTTTATCTCCAGGCAGCCGATCTGTATCTGAAAGCGGGGCAGTTGAACGCGGCCCGGCAACTGGCCGCCAGGTGCCTGGAAATCGCCCCGACCAACAGTCTCTACCACTGCTTCCTGGGCGACATTCTCGCGGCCGCCAACGACCCGGCCGGCGCCGCCGCCCAGTATGAGAAGGCCTGCTTTCTCAACCGGCCGCACGCGGCGGCTTATATGAACCGTCTGGGAAATTCGCTGCTCAACGCCGGCCTGCCGGCGGACGCGGTCAAAGCGTTCGAAGCCGCCCTGTCCGTCGACGACACCACTCCCTGCCGCTCCCATCTCGAACAGGCCCGCCGGGCTGCAAAACAATAGCGGCGGGCTATGTTTTCCGGATCATTTCCTTGAACACACGGTAAAAATCGTCGTGCTCCGCCATGGCCTGGCGCAGGATTTTTTCCACGGAACCGATGTCGCGCTTGTTGATCACCAGATTGGCGCTCTTACTGTAAGCCTCCAGATGATCCATCGTCGCCACAACGTTGCTGATCAGAACGACGTAGTTCTGCCGCCGGACGGCAATGTTCAGGTTCTCCAGGTAGCGCAGGACATTGTTGGTTTCCCACACGCCGGTGTCGAAATCCTCGTCGATGAAAATGACGTTGAAGACATGAAAACGCATGTGCCGGAGGGCTTCCTTGTAGGTGGCCGGCTGCGCGGTCAGAAATCCCATTTTCTTCAGTTCACCGCTGATCTTGTCGCGGATGACGGGATCCTGCTCGCAGATCATGGCGGTTTCTGCATCCGGCATGACGTAACCGAAAGGCCTGCCGGAATAGTCCATTCCTCCCCCCGGCGCTTTTCCCGCCGGTGTTGCTTTTTCTTCAGCCATTGACGTCTCCTCGTTGCCCCGGAAAAAACTTTTCTAGCCCCATAATTTTTCGTGCTGCTTGCCGTAGGACCGGTCCACTTCCAGTTTATCCAGATCGCTGGTTTTCTCGCCGCGCGCGTTCTTGATCGCGTCAATGCCGCGGCCGACATTGGAGCGGTTGGACGCATAGGCCTTGGCCGTATCCTCGCTGATCAGACCTCTTTCATACAGCTCGACGATGCAGTTGTCGAACGTCACCATCCCGAACGCCTTGCCCTGGGCAATGATGTCGATAAACGTCTTGCCTTCCGCTTCGCCGTGGATGATCGTATCCTTGACGCGTAGGGACGTTCCCAGCGCTTCGAAGGCCGCAACCCGGCCGCCGCCCACCTTGGGCAGCAGCCGCTGGCAGATGATCCAGCGCAGGGAATCCGCGAGCCTCGTCCGGATCTGATTTTCCTCCATGACGGTAAACATGCCCAAAATACGGTTCACCGTCTGTCCCGCGTCGGTTGTGTGCAGCGTGCTTAAGACCAGATGGCCCGTCTCGGCGGCGTTGAGCGCGATTTCCACGGAATCGCGGTCGCGCATTTCGCCCACCAGAATCACCTTGGGCGCCTGGCGCAGGGCGGCGCGCAGTCCGCTGGCAAACGTGTCGAAATCCTTGCCGAGTTCCCGCTGGTTGACCGTCGCCTTTTTTTGCGTATGCGTGTATTCGATCGGGTCCTCGAGCGTGACAACGTGCACCGCCTGCTTTTCGTTGATTTCATTGATCACGGCGGCCAGCGACGTCGTTTTACCGGAGCCGGTGGCGCCGGTCACCAGAACGATGCCGTTTCTTTCCAGGGTCACGCGGCGGTAGGCTTCCGGAAGTCCCAGTTCGGTAAACGTCGGGATCTGCGTTTCGAGTTTCCGCAGAACAATGGAATACTGGCCGCGCTGTGAAAAGATGTTCACGCGGAAACGCGCGATGCCGGGCAATTCGTAGGACAAATCGCAGGATCCCGAAGCGACCAGCGTCTCCATCAGCCGGCGGTCCTGGTTGATCAGATTGAGGGCGAAAACCTCCGTCTGAAACGGCGTCAGCTTTTCGAAGTGCGGTTCCAGATCCACCGGCACCAGCGTGCCGGCCGTCTCCACCTGAAACGGTTTGTCCACGGTCAGGATGATATCGGAGATATTGGCGTTGGATTCCAGCATCTTGATCAGGATATGATCGATCTCCGGTTTTCTCATAGCGGCGCCTCCTTAGGCTTCGGTGAAATCCGTGGGAGCGTATTTTAAAAGCGGCCGGAATCGCATCTTATCGTTCGCCTTCATATACGCGTCTTCCGCGCTGATCCACCCACGGTTGAAAAGGTCCATGATGCTGTCGTCCAGAAGCTGCATGCCGTACTTTTTTCCGGTCTGAATCATGGAGGGGATCTGATAGGTTTTCTGCTCCCGGATCAGGTTGCGCACGGCCGGCGTGGCAATCAGGATTTCCAGGGCCACGCAGCGTCCCCGGGTGTCCGCCCGTTTGAAAATCACCTGGGAAATCACCGCCCGCAGCCCGTCGGCCAGCGTGGAGCGAATCTGCAACTGCTCCGATTCGGGAAACACCTCGATGACGCGGTCCACCGTCTTCACTGCGCTCGTCGTGTGCACCGTCGCAAAGACCAGATGGCCGGTCGAGGCGGCTTCCACCGCCAGGGCCGTCGTTTCCAGGTCGCGCATTTCGCCGACCATGATGATGTCCGGATCCTCGCGCAGGGCGCCGCGCAGGGCCGCCGCGAAACTCTTCGTGTGAATGCCGACTTCCCGGTGGTTGATAATACAGCTCTGGCTCTTGTGGACAAATTCGATCGGGTCTTCAATCGTGATGATATGGTCCTTGCGCAGGCGGTTGGCTTCATCGATGATGCCGGCCAGCGTGGTGGACTTGCCGCTGCCGGTCGGCCCGGTCACCAGCACCAATCCCCGGGGCAGCAAGGCCAGCTTCGCGATAACGTTCGGCATGCCGAGTTCCTGGCAGGTCGCAATCTGGCTGGGAATTTCACGGAACACGGCGGCAATGCCGTATTTCTGCTGGAAGTAGTTGGCGCGGTAGCGCGCGAGCCCCGGAATTTCATAGGCGAAATCGACGTCGCCCGTTTCTTCGAACTGTTTGATCTTGTGTTCGGGCGTAATCTCATAGAGCAGAACCTTTAACGACTCGTTGTTGAGGGTGTCGTACTTGATTCGTTCAATTTCACCGCGGATGCGGATGGCGGGCTGCTGACCGGAAACCAAGTGGAGGTCGGATGCTTTATTTTCATGCATCAGCCGGAAAAAAGCGTCGATTTTTGCCATGGAGTTCTCCCGTGAAATGTATTTTTTACGCGGCTCCCCGCAAAAAGAAGGGAAATGAATCGCCCCCCATTCAGCGGGGCTCTGACGGTAATTTTGCGGAAGTATAGGAAAAAGCGTTCGGTTTTGTCAAGACAAGTTTGGCGGGCATTTCCGTCCGTCTGAACCGGCCGGGAAATCGGCAAACGTGCCAACAAATCCTTGACACCGGCGCGAATGATGGATATGCTCGCCACGTTTTTTCGACGGTTGGGGATGTAGCTCAGCTGGGAGAGCGCGGCGTTCGCAACGCCGAGGCCAGGAGTTCGATCCTCCTCATCTCCACCAAGCCTTAATCCGATAAAGTCCAAAGAAGTCCATTAAACCCGCATAAACAGCGGGTTTTTTGTTGTTCTTTGTCCAATTACGTGCTATAAGATTTCATAAGATACACTCATTTTACGGGTAGATTTTCCAAATATACCCGCACGAAAAAAGACGATACCCGTATCATACCCACATTATGAGGCAAGAAACATGATTAGAAAAATTGATTGTCTATCCGAAGAAGAAATCAATGCCGCAAAATATGAGGATCATCTTTACAGGCTTTATGATGGCGATGGACTTTACCTGCACATTTCACCTGCGGGCGGCAAGTGGTGGCGCTTCAAGTATCGCTTCAAACGCAAGGATAAGAATTTGGCATTAGGCACATACCCAGCAACAAATCTTGAGGATGCCAGACGAAGCAGAGATGCAGCAAAAGAATTACTGTCACAAGGTTTTGACCCTTCGGAAATTCGAAAGAAGGAAAAAGCACGCGACAAAGCTGAACGGCTTGAGGCTGAGCGAATACCCTCTGTTCGTGCCACCTTTGACGGAAAAATTGAAATCTGGAAAGGGACCAATACAATGCGGCTGACATTGGACGAAGCCCGATTTATCGGGACCCTACTAACAAACATAACGAGGTGATTGTAATGTCATTAAGTGAATTAAAGGTCCGCACCGCAAAGCCTAAAGAAAAGTTTTATAAACTTACTGACGGTGACGGTCTTTATCTGCATGTGGCAGAAACTGGCGGCAAGCTATGGCGGTTTCGATACCGGTTTGATGGAAAAGAAAAGTTGCTTGCCCTTGGCAGCTATCCAGAAATAAGTCTGTTGGATGCACGAAAACGGCGCGACGATGCCCGGAGACTTCTAGCCAATAACATTGACCCCGGCGCGGTTCGCAAGGCCCAGAAACAGGCCAAGGTTGAAGAAACTGAAACCTTCGAGGTCATAGCCAGAGAATGGCACAACAAATTCAAAACAAAATGGGCGGAAGGCCACGCTCTAAAATACATGCGGCGCTTGGAGCTTGACCTCTTTCCGTGGATTGGCTCACGACCAATAAAGGATATTTCAGCGCCGGAGTTATTGGCAGTATTGAGGCGCACGGAAGCACGCGGAGCAATTGATGCGGCGCACAGATTAAGAGGTCTCTGTAATATGATTTTTAGATACGCCACCGCCACCGGACGCGCACAACACAACCTAGCGCAGGATCTGATAGGTTCATTGCCACCGGCACAGAAAAGACATCTGGCAGCCATCACAGAGCCGAAGGAAGTCGCCAAACTTCTCCGGGCTATTGATGATTATCATGGTTCGTTTATCGTGCGGTGCGCTCTCAGGCTATCCCCGCTTGTATTTGTCAGGCCTGGCGAGCTTCGCCACATGGAGTGGGACGAACTCGACCTTGAGAATGCCGAATGGCATATACCGGCGCACAAGATGAAACTCCGACAGCCACACATTGTTCCTCTATCAACACAATCTATTGAAATACTAAACGAAATAAAGCCGCTTACAGGTAATGGGACTTATGTGTTTCACGGAAGAACATCGAACAATCCGATGAGCAATAATGCGATTTTAGCCGCTCTTCGGAATATGGGCTACACGGCAGAGCAAATGACACCACATGGTTTCCGGGCGATGGCGCGAACTATATTAGACGAAGTTTTGCAAGTCCGGGTTGATCTTATCGAGGCACAATTGGCGCACCGTGTCCTTGACCCTCTGGGCAGAGCCTACAACAGGACATCTCACTTACCCGAACGGCGGAAGATGATGCAGCAGTGGGCGGATTATTTGGACGGATTGAAGCACGGGGCAAAAGTTTTACCATTCAAAACCAAAGAGGTATAAAATCACAATTCAGGAATAGGCAGGCCAGCCGACAAGCGGGAGGACCCCTTCCCGCTTTCCTGATTAATCATGGGGTGCTTTGAGAGGGAAGCAATGGGAAATTATTCATGGTTGACACAGGCAGTAACTAACCCCGGAGAGTATGCCGGACGACAGGTAGTAACAAGATTTAACTTACTTGACATTGAAATATTTGATCTTCTGAAAAATGGATTACAGGCTTACGCACCTGGCACATACAAGAGGATCGTAGATGAAGATAATCTTAAAAAAAGAAGGAAACATTCTCTGGAAGAGCTTGAACGCTTGGAATATCTCAAAGAAGGAACGCGTGAGACCGGAAGAATCCTTACAAAGAGCAGGAGTGTTGGAACTGAACGCACCAAGAGGACAGACGACGAAATAAAGAGGGAGGCTAAATGCAACTATGAAAAACAGCCCGAGGACACTCCCATCATTCCAGAAGGTTGTAAAGCATTCCATTTCACCCTACCGGACGAGGACAGAAAGCGCAATGCTGCTATTGTAACAGCCCTTGGATTTATATTTAAGGCTCAAGATGTTGAAGAATACGAGCAAACCCACGGCATAAACATGCAGAAATCATCTCACCCCTCTGTCTTGCAAGAACAACCAGAAACGACCATAGAAAAGCAACCAGAACTGGGAAACACACAAACCACGCCACCTCTGGTCAATTTCTTTCACAAAGAAAGCCGTGACATATGGCGTATTGGGCATGAGGGGAAGCAGGCTTCGATAAAACACTATGACGGGTTCTCATATATTGCGGAAATCTTGCGTCAAAAGCCTGGTGAAAGTGTGTCATGTATAGTACTTGCTCAAATGGTATCCAGTAAAGGCCGAGGAAATATTGTTTCAGAAGATGCAGCAATGGACGAAGGTTTGAGTTTAGGTCAAGCGGCACAACCCATCAATACATCAAAGACACAAACAGAATACCTAAATAGATATAATCAACTAAGAGCTAGACTTTCGGAAATAGAAGACCTTCAGGAACATATAAGGCCGCCTGATGCAAATATAGAAAAAGCGGAAATTGAAGAAGAGATGAGCAAAATAGAGATTGCTATGAAAGAAAAAACTTTTGCAGAACCAAATGCAAAAAAAGCCCAAAGCAACATCAAGCAGCGTCTGAACGATGCTTATACCGCTATCAGAAAAGCCGGAATGAAAAATCTCGCCAATTATCTAGAACAGAACATCAAGGTTGACGGCGCTTTTGGCTTGCGTCATGTTGGTACGCTGGCTTGGGAAATCACTATAGAATAAAAAATATTTAAAATAATCGAATTTCACACAAAGCCATTGCAATATATTGATTGTAATGGCTTTTTTGTTTTCATCTTACATCAATCTTATATCATCATACCCACAAAGTAAGATGTCTTACTCATAAAGTAAGGCATGCCTCCCAGAAGGAAAAAACACTTTAAGGGAGGACACAAAATGACAAGAGATTCCAAAATACCTGAAATACAGGAACTACCTCAAACTGGACTGTTACGGCTTAAACAGGTGCTGCGCTTCATACCTGTTTCGCGTTCTTCATGGTGGCAAGGTGTGCGCAGCGGCAAATTTCCGAAACCATTAAAATTGGGCGAAAGGACAACTTGCTGGAAATCCGAAGATATTCGCGCTTTGGTGAATGGGGAGGTGCGGCCATGACGGAAAATAAACTTACAGCTCAATTTGAATTCACAGGATCAGGTTGCCTGAAGGCAATCCTCTTAAATGCTTGGAGTGAAAAAGAACAGGCTACGCTTGAATGCGCCCTGGATCGTCTTTTCAAACCCCAACATTTCGGCTGGATTCAAAAATTTTTGAGACGGAGGCAAACATCATGATGGATAATAAGCACAAATTGATGATCCGTTTTATTGATGCGTTGGAAAGATTTATTCTTCGTTTATTCCTTCATCGGCGCGAAAGAATAATCTGTCCAGAGTTTGACCGGCGGCTCTCACGGGAAATCGACTGTCTGCAAACTTTGATCGAGGGGTGCAAAGATGAAGATTGAAGAAATGACAAAACCCCGACCGGGCGACCTCTGTCTTGTATGTGGCGCACCTCCCGCGATTATCGGAATCTTCACGCCGGAAAATCAAGCGGCATGGGGGGCACCAATCGGCAAATCACGTTTCTTCCGTTACTGCCTCTGTTCGAGATGCCAGGGACAACCAGATACGCCCGATAGAGTCGAGAAGATCATCCGGGCAGAACTGGACAGCGGAGATGTTATTTATCGAGGTGAGATCTATGCACAATAATACCCTACAAGCTGCCCTAGAATATGCCGAACGCGGATTTTCCGTCATTCCCGTAAAGCCGGACGTTGACGAAGAATCGAAAAAGAAATCCTATGTCGCCTGGACCCCATACCAAACGCGCCGGGCTACGCCGGATGAAATAAAATCATGGTGGGCGAAGTGGCCCAGGGCCATGATCGGGATCGTCACCGGCGAAATTTCCGGGATCTTCGTTATCGACTGCGACAACAAAGAGGCTTACGAAAAAATCCAAGCGTTACTGCCCGATTCTTTCCTTTGTCCAGTTGCCAAAACTCCGAGGGGCTGGCACCTCTGGTTTCTCTTCGCATCACATTACAGAGTAGCGAACAGGGCCAAAGTCATGCCGGACGTCGATGTCCGCACCACGGGCGGGTACATTATCGCAGCGCCCAGCATCAATACAGAGGGCAAGGGTTATGAATGGCTGGACGGTTTAAGCCTGAATGATGTCGCACTGGGCCAGGTGCCTGATTCTATATTAAAAAATATATTTATATATATAGGCAAATCAAAAGAGAGACCACAAGAGACCACACAAGACCACAAAGACCACAAAATGTTTGAATACGGGAACCGCGACGATAGCCTATTCAGTGTCGCAAATGCCCTTGTAAAAGGTGGCATGCTTGCCGAAAACATTTTTCAAGTCCTTGAAAAGCTTATCATTTCATGGGGTGAAAAACCTGATCCGAAGTGGATTGATGCAAAGATAAAGAGCGCCTTACAGAGGGCAGACCGTCGGGAAAGAAACATTGCCGCAGAGGTACGCGAGTGGGTTGAAACCACAAGTGGCTACTTCGAGACCACAACTAACCACAAAGAGCTACAACTGACCACAAAAGAAGAGATGAAATCGGCGAATATGGCTTTGCTTCGCCTTTGTGATGAACCTGATCCTATCCTTGAAAAGCATGGAAACCGCCGGGGCTGTTACCGCCGTATTGACAAAAGCATTGAATTCATGGACTTCGCCAACGCTGACTTGGAAAATTCTATTGACCTTCGCCTTCCCTTAAACCTTCAGAGCAAAACAAAATTTTTTCCGAAGGCTGCCATCGTTATTGCTGGTGTCAGTGGAATGGGTAAAACCCTTTTCTGTTTCAATTCCATTGTTGAAAATATGGGGAAATTTCCTATCTTCTATTTCAACAGCGAAATGGGACCAGAAGCACTCAAAATGAAATTGTCATACTTCCCGATTCCGATGTCCGATTGGGCAAAAAACATGAAGGTCATCGACAATTGGGATTTCAATAATATTGCCGACAAAATACAGCCGGACGCCTTCAATGTCATTGATTATCTGGAACCCGAAGGCGACAAACCCTATAACATCCATGGAGTAATTAGCGCCATTATTAGGCGACTCAATAAAGGTAGTGTCCTTATCGCTATTCAAAAGAAACCAGGGGCAACAATGGGCACTGGCGGAATCTATTCGATCAAGGCCGCGACATTGGCCCTTGCTCTTGATTGGGGGAAAATCGAGGTCGTGAAAAACAGGTTCAGAGAAGCAGACACCCTGCCCTCTTTAAACAAGATCAATTTTGAGGTGCATCAAGGTCATAAGTTCGTGGCTCAGGGGGGCTGGTACAAATGACAAAAAAAAGCATGTCGATAAAGCGAATATTCCCGCTTTTATGAAATATCAGGGGCGAAAAGGTAATGGAAAGTACTTAACCAATGTGAAACGGAGTTTACTAAATGCCTAGCATAAAAATAGATAGAGTGAAGTTAAATCATATGCTTACCGCTGGTAAATCACAGAAGGAAATTGCTCAATTTTTTGGGGTAACCGAGGGCGCAATCTCCAAAGCCAAGAAAGAGCTCAATATCGCTGTTGTTAAGAATGTCTCTTTAGAGCGGGCCCACCAGGTCGTTGAGAAAAATCTGAATGCCGTCGAGCAACTTCAAAAAATCAATGGTTACGCGAATGAACTTCTTGACCTGCTTATGCGCTGGAATCGGGGCGATAAAGAAGCCCTTCAAATATTAGAGTCACAAGTCCGAAAAGTTAAAGTGCGGGGATCGGAAGAGGAAATCACAGAGTTCCGTCTTAAAGACCCTCGTGAATTGGCCCTCAAGGCCATGGCCGAGATTCGGGGGCAGTTAGCCCTACAGCTCGATGTCTTCAAGGCACTGCATGATCTTCAGGCCATCGCAGAATTCCAAAAAGAAGTCTTAACCATTATCGGAGAGGTGAGTCCGGATGTACGGGACAGCATTATCAGCCGACTTAAAGAAGGCCGAGCTATACGACAATCTGTTGAAATCCATTAATATTCAATTCAAGACTGAAGCGGATTATCAGCGCTATCAAAATGATCCGGTTGGTTTCGGGCAGAATGTTTTGGGTGATGAATTTACGGAAGACGTCAAAACCTTGATGGAGTCCGTCAGGGATTATCCGGTTACCGTGGCCAGGAGTGCGAACGCAACGGGCAAAACCCATGCAGCGGCCAGAGTGGCCGTGTGGTTTTATAAAGTATTTCCAGATAGTCAAGTATACACAGCCGCTGCGCCGCCGGAAAGTAATTTACGGAAACTACTTTGGGGCGAAATCGGTTCAGTAATAGAAAAACACCACGAGCTATTCAAACCGGATACCGTTATAAATCTTCATATTTCGCATTCTGCAAAGTCTTTTGTTACAGGCGTAACAATACCTATGTCAGGGTCCGAATCGCAGAGAGAAGCCAAGTTTTCGGGAAAACACGCCCCTTATCTTCTGTTCATCATCGATGAAGGCGACGCGGTCACCGACGAGGTTTACAGGGGCATCGAATCATGTATGTCCGGTGGCCATGCAAGACTTCTGATCATGTTTAACCCGCGCCATCAATCCGGTGAAGTGCATCATATGGAGAGAGATGGACGTGCAAACATAGTTAAGCTGTCCGCCTTCAATCATCCGAATGTCGTTACAGGTAAAGACCAAATTCCGGGTGCCGTGACCAGAGAAACCACCATCCGCCGTATCAACCAATGGTGCAGGCCATTGGCAAGTGGCGAGGCCATCGACCTCGGATGCTTTGAATTGCCGCCCTGCCTGATTGGTCAGACAGCCAGAAGTCAAAGTGGTGTGGAATATCCGCCGTTGAAGGCCGGATCCTATAAAATCATGGAACCGGCTTTCTCTTATATGGTTTTGGGCGAATATCCGGCACAAGGCACAAATCAGCTTATTTCAAACGAATGGGTTTCGGGAGCACGTTCACGCTGGGATGCATACGTTTCCATGCACGGGGAAATTCCGCCTGTGGGGACCTGTGCCATTGCCGGTCTTGATGTTGGCGAATTTGGAACCGACTCAAACGTCCTTTGCTTTCGTTATGGTGGATTCGTGGAAAGATTGCTTTCCTGGGGTGGGCTGGATGTCATAGCTACTTCAGATCGTGCCGTCATCGAATATCAATCAAGGGATGCTTCAGGTGTCAACGTTGATGCCACGGGCGTTGGCGCTGGTGTCTCGCCTGCTATGCAAAGACAGGAGTGTGTTGCGGTCCCGGTTAAAGTCGCTTCGTCACCTACGCAGCGCACCGAAATCGGTGAGTTTTATATTTTGCGCGATCAGCTTTGGTGGTCCGCCAGGGAATGGTTAAGAACCGATCCTTCGGCTATGTTGCCGCCGGATGAGATGTTGATTGAAGAGCTTTTAACGCCCACCTATTCAGTTGAGCGTGGAAAAATACGTGTAATGGCAAAGGCTACAATGCGGGAACTTTTGAAACGATCCCCGGACCGTGCCGATGCCTTGTGTTTAACTTTTTACTCCGACGATTCTTTTTTCGGCGGACTTACCTTCAAGGAGTTTCCAGATGACTAAAATTAGAAAAGTTGTTCACCCACAGGCGTGGGAATTGCGACAGGCGCGGATTGATCAAGCGCACATCACGAACCAAGCGATAGTCGAAAAGCCGTTCTGGTACGAAAACACGGAAAACGGTCAATGTTATTATGATCTATTAGGCTGTATTGGCTGGCCAACGGAAGTTTCCGTGCAAGCTGCAAAGGCAATGCCGGGCTATGCGGCCGTTGTTGGGGTTGTGAAACCGAAAGATGAAGCAAAAATGATTCAGGATGCCCCGTTTCAATTACTTGCAGAGGGAGAAAGCCGGGATGTTCCAGGGCTATTGAAGTTGATCCTTTCGCTTCGGGAGGAATACGGCTTTGGTTTGCATCCGGGATTACTCCAAGGGTGGTGGGGTGATCCGGACAAATTCGTTACGCCGCTGGCCCTGCTCAATGAAAGGCTTATCTCCAAAAGCGGTGAGAACGCAGCGGTTCTGATTATTCCGCCTTACGACTTTTATGATCCGTCCGCATTTGAGAATTATTGTCAATCGTTTCATGGCGCATTTGCCCAGAACCGTTTTTTCTGGGGTCACAATAAAATACTGCGCCAGCATGTGCGGAGATTTTTGCGCGGCAATCCCGCTGTTATGGCGATTGGCGGCCTTGTCCATACGCTTCTAAGCCATTGTACATGGGCAGAACCCAGCAGGGACGCTGTTTTTGTGATAGAGGAAGGTTTCTAAATCCGTTGGTTTAAGGGCCAAAAAAGGCTCAACGTGGGGTTTCCAAGCCCGATCCTGCGAACCCGATACCGCAAGGGCCGCTCACTCAGGGTGGTGGCGTGCCTTCCGACACGCTTCACGTCGAACCTGTTAGCGAATTACTCTCTTCCAAAGAGAAAGTCAATACTAACCCCGTTCAAGTTGCAAAAGCAAAGCTTGCAGCCAGGGGGATGCAGACACCATTATGAATCGTGGCGGATTATCTGTCCCGACCACTCGACTTGACATACAGTGTCCAATCAAGTCTTACTGACAATAGTTTCACCTACAAGTCCACAATTTCTGATTCGTGATTGGAGTGACGATAACCACTTCAAAACCATAAAGATGCTTCATGCCACGGGCAGGAAATTACGGACGCATTGAGCAGTAACACAAAAACTTAAGTGTCTCCCCAATACTATTTAAAATGGTATCTACATTACAATCTTCTGTCACTTTTTCTCCACCCAGATCATAATACATTGCCGGATAAATAAACAGCTCAAGAATGGTCGAGGTTATTACACCACTGAAGGAGTCGGTCTATTCAAACAAATGCTTGAAGAAGAATCCAACAATGATTAATCCGCCCATTATCGTTCCGACAATGACTAGAAAGGATATTTTGTCCGCATCGATTTTTTTGTCTATGTCGGTTCTGGAAAAAATATATCCCAAAAAGATAAACAAGACGATAACAAAAATCCCATGTGTAATCCAGTGATGGCCGGAAAGGGATTTCATCCAACTCTTCAAAGGGTCATAGGATTCTTTCGCAATGATCAGCAGTCCGTTAAAAATGCTTGCGATGAGAAACGATAACCCGAATCCTACAGAAAACTTGTCCCATGGTTGATTTTCAAGTCGCTTTCCCATGTTATTTCCCTCCCATCAGGCTCATTTTGATACCTTTGCTGATCATTGCGCCAAAGCCTTCCATGCCCAGTCCCAGAACAACGATCGTTAATGCGATCACGATTGTCAGATTTCTGACTTTCGTGTCCTTAAAAATCTGGTTACGGAAAGTGACGATAGGAAGCAGAATGCTCAGGAAGAGCAACATGAAGAATATATGCTCTTTGGTCTCCATGAAAAAAGAATGGGACCACTTCCATGGTCCGGCCAGGATGATTGATTTATCGCTGTTACTGACGGCGGCGCCATAATAGACGACATACCACCACCCCCCGATCAGATAGGAGAGCCAAAGGAATAGCGTTGTCCCGATACTTGCCAGTTTCAACCGGCGTTGATTCGCCTCGCTGCTATTTGCTGCTTCCACGGCAACCCAGAGGGCAAAGAGAATCCCGAACACGCCGAATATCACATGCGGCATTGTCATTAATTCCTTCCACATGTTGTCACCTCCATTTTTAATTTATCATCCCTTGTCCAGTGATGATATCAACATACAAATATTCATTTAGATAAACCTTTAATCTTTCTTTAACTATCGGCCACGCCAGATCATGTAGATTGCCGGATAAATTATCAACTCCAGGATTGTTGATATTATAAGGCCGTCAATCATGGGGACGGCAATGCGTTTCATCATGTCCACGCCCGGCCATGGCTGAACATGATCAGGATCAGACCGGTCAGGATAACTCTCACTGTCATGATCTTGGGACGGATTCTCTTTACGGCACCATGCATGATGCCCTCTTTCAGATCGGTCGCCATGCCACTCTATGTCTTTAATATATTGATTATTTTAATTCCATCGTTACCTATCATGGTATACATCCTTTTTAAATTTTTACTCTCCTCAGCCTGAGGGCATTTCCGACCACAGAAACGGAGGAAAGGCTCATGGCCGCCGCCGCAATGATCGGGCTGAGAAGAATGCCAAAGTTGGGATAAAGGATGCCCGCTGCGATAGGTACGCCGATGGCGTTGTAAATAAAGGCAAAGAACAGGTTTTGCTTGATATTGGCTATTGTGGCGCTGCTCAAACGCCTCGCGCGGACGATGCCGGTGAGGTCGCCCTTCACCAGGGTAACACCGGCGCTTTCCATGGCCACATCCGTGCCCGTTCCCATAGCGATGCCCACTTGCGCCTGGGCCAGGGCGGGGGCATCATTGATCCCGTCACCGGCCATGGCAACAACATACCCGCCCTGTTGAAACTTTTTAATCGCTGTTGCCTTTTGATCCGGCAGAACCTCGGCTGCCACTTCGTCCAGATTAAGCTTTTTCGCAACGGCCTGGGCCGTTATCTTGTTATCACCGCTCAACATCACAATCCGGATGCCTTCGGCATGCAGTTGGTTGATTGCCTCGGACGTGGTCTCTTTGATCGGATCGGCAACCGCAAGCATTCCAGCAATTTCTCCGTCAATCCCCACAAACATGACCGTCTGTCCTTCGGACCTCATCGTCCGGGCATGCTCAGCCAAAGGACCGGTGTCAATCTTGAAATCTTCCAACAACGAACTATTGCCAAGCAATACCTTTTTGCCGTCAATCTCGCCGGAAACGCCCTTGCCGGTATGGGAAACAAAATTACTCGTATCGGTCAGGCGGATCCCCTGATGGACAGCCCCTTCGATAATGGCTGCTGCCAATGGGTGTTCGCTGCCTTTCTCCAAGGATGCCGCCAGTAACAACACTCTGTCTTTATCCATACCCGGAACCGCGACAACCTGCATTAGTTTTGGCTTGCCCTCAGTCAGCGTTCCGGTTTTGTCAACCACGAGCGTCGTCACTTTCCTCAGGGTCTCGATCGCCTCGGCATTCTTAAACAAGACCCCCATCGTTGCTCCTTTCCCTGTTGCTACCATAATCGACATCGGCGTTGCCAAACCCAGAGCACAGGGACAGGCAATGATCAACACTGAGACAGCGGCAATCAGTGCATAGGCTAACCGGGGCTCAGGACCGAAAAAGTACCAGATGGCAAAAGCAATCCCTGCGATAGCAATCACAGCCGGCACAAAATATCCGGCTACAATATCGGCAAGCTTCTGAATAGGCGCCCGGCTTCGCTGGGCCTCGGCCACCATCCTGACTATCTGCGACAGAACTGTTTCAGTACCTACGTTCTGAGCCTCCATGATCAATGACCCGGTGCCGTTTACCGTAGCCCCGATTAGTTTGCCCCCGACGTGTTTCTGAACCGGTATCGGTTCGCCCGAGATCATCGATTCATCGACGCTGCTTAATCCTTCCAGAACGACGCCATCCACGGGAATCTTTTCTCCCGGCCGGACACGCAAACGATCGCCCTTCATGACATGTGCCAAAGGAATATCGCTTTCATTCCCCTCAGTGTCTATTTTTCGGGCCGTCTTCGGCGCCAGACCCAACAGTTTCTTTATAGCTGTACCGGTCCGGCTTCTGGCCCGCAGTTCCAGCACCTGACCCAGCAATATCAAGACAACGATGACACTCGCGGCCTCAAAATAAACCCCAACAGTGCCTTTTGCCGTTCGCATCGTGGCCGGGAAAAGATAGGGAAACAAGACGCCAATCAGACTGTAGATGTAGGCTACCGAAACCCCAAGGCCGATCAGGGTAAACATGTTAAGACTTCTGTTGATGACGGACTGGACACCCCGAACGAAGAAGGGCCATCCCGCCCAGAGGACTACCGGCGTTGCGAGCAGGAGTTCCAGCCATTCATAGGTCCTGGCGGCAGCCAGGGTATCAAGTAACCCGCCTCCCGGAATCATGTCACGCATGGCAATAATCAGCAGAGGAAGTGTCAGGATGGCGCCCACAATGAAACGTTTGTACATGTCATCATATTCCGGGTTGCTCTCTGTCTCGGTCATCGATGCGGTTTTCGGTTCCAATGCCATACCGCATTTTGGACAGCTTCCAGGCTTATCCCGGATGATTTCCGGATGCATCGGGCAGGTATATTCTATCTTTCCCTCTACCGGCATAGTAGTTTTCGGTTCCAGAGACATGCCACACTTCGGGCAATTGCCCGGCGCATGACGGATAATCTCGGGGTGCATCGGACAGGTCCATTCAGCTTTGATACTAACTACAGTGTCCTCTCTTCCGCTGGTCATCTTACCTACCGGATCGGTGATTTTCATCTTTCCCCCACAGACTCGATTACATTGCTCAAAATATCGTCACTATCTGTTGCGCGTGCAAAAAATCCGGCACACCTCACGGACCGGTGAGTAAGTTGTAAATGTTAACGAACACGAGGCTGACGTATATCCCGCGCTTGTACCCATAGCATGATTCAGGTTTGCTCTTCAGCTTAGTGCCAACCGGGGCAGACAGAAACATTTTTCGAAATACATTAAGTTTCAAGATCGCGCTTCATCCGGTCAAAATCTTCTTTACTGATTTCGCCCTTAGCATAACGCTTCTTCAGAATATCCAGGTGAGTTTCACCCTGTGACGGTGTCTGACCCTTTGTTTTCTGGGCCTGAACAATGAAATAGATCAGCACGCCAACGACAATTAAAAAAATAATCCACATAAACATTCCTCCATAACCAAATCCGTAATGCATCATGGGCCACCAGCCGCCGGGACCTTGTCCATCATAGCACCCCATACCTCCACAGGACACAAGCAATCCCGCCATCATAAAAACAAATAACTTAAAAAATGTTTTCATCTTCGATATCTCCTTTTCAGAGGTGATTCTATTATTCCAGCTTAAGAGTTGTTTCACATGTTTTACTATCTCTATTGGTGAATATTTTCCCGGTTGCACTTTTGCCTTTGGCGCTCATTGTTATATTAATGGCTTGATTTCTGGGCAGCCAAAGATCCAGAAAACCGGTCGGTGCTGTTTTCATGGTTTTGTTAATCAAGGTTTTACCTCCCGCAGTAACGGCTACGACTTTTAAGTTTGTGCTCTTCAATTCCGCATCGCAACTCGATATATAATGTGTTGCACATTCATGAGTTTTGTTAATGTATGGCGCAATGGAAACCATCATGACATCATCTGGTAGCGGGACACTGATCATCTGTCCATCCTTGAACTTGAAAATGACCTTCTTCGGTGTAACAAAAGTTACAACGTCAATTTTATCCCCGTGCCACTTGTTGGCTATCGCGACCGCCGTTTTCCCGTCAATTCCTGTCAGTTTATCTTTTAACTGCTCATCATTGCTTTTATTGATGGATGTCGGATTGTCAGCGGCATAAGCAATGAATAATGATATAACTGTCAACATAAGCGACAATGCAATTATTTTCACGATAATATTTTTCATTTAAAGCACCCCTCCTTTTATTTATCCGGAAGGAAGCAATAGAATGCTGCCTCCCGGATAATAATATTAACGCCTTGAAACAGGGTCGAAGGCCAACTTAGGCGATCTGCTTGTTTAATAAGCCGATCTTATATAGCCCGTTGCCTTGTCAATATGAACCCTGTCAACGAGATCGTTCTTCTTTGTCAATATCTCTGCTTCAAAGGCATTCCCGGTGTCTTTTATCTTACCCAACTTCAGGTTGGGGTTTCTTGAAGACTTTAGATAGTCATTCATCATGGCCTCGGCTTCCTTCGCGTCTATGGTTTTGCCTCTTGACGGATATTGCCGTCCATAGCCACGACCAGTTCCATAATAGTCTCCCATCATGCCAGGCCCCATACCGTAGCCGTGACCGCCCATCATGCCGCGTCCCCTGCCCCATCCCCTGCTGTATCCATAGCCATGCCCCATGCGCAAGGCGTGATCAAACATCACCAGATGCCAGCGGCTCTGAAGAAGGATAACATTCAATACCTGAGCCGTATCGCGATCCTCGGCCTTTTTTACGAGCCATTCATAACGGGGCAACAAATCGTTTTCCATTTTTACGCTAAGTTCGTAGGCATCCGTCAATGTTTTATTCTCCACCACGGGGGGCGTTTTCCCATCAGCAGGCAAGTTATAAGCTTTAAACAGTTGGCCGATCCATTCAACATGATTCTCTTCCTGAGGGATGACCATCATATAAGGCATATAGACATTGAATTTTTCCTGATCGGCCTCATACTGTGCCAGAGATTCTTTTTCCAGTGTCAGAATCTCCCGGAGTTTTTGTGCCCATTCCGCGTTTTTGGGTGTCGGAAGTTTATCAGGTACATCAATCCAGCCATCGCCCATCATGCCGGACCCCATACCGTAGCCACCATAGCCTCCCCCCATCATTCCCGGACCCATGCTATAGCCGTAACCGTATCCGGGACCCATACCGTAACGATAGCCATCTCTATCGGTCTGACTCTGCACCGTAGCAGCACCAAGGACAAATGCCACAACCAGTGCCATTGAAAGAATAAAAATGTTCCTTTTCATGTGTTCCTCCTTTAGTTTAAAAAAATCGAAACGTGCTGCAGCGTATGCGAGCAAAGACTGAAAAGATGTTATGCCAAAGATCAGCTTCTAACGAGCAACACCGGGCATTTGGCTCTTTTCATAACCTTATTGGCAACGCCACCCATCAAATTTTTCAAAATGCCTGCTTTCCCATGGGATGCAATGACGATCAAATCAATGCCCTTTTCTTCTTGTTCTTTGAGTATCTCTTCGTAGGGTATGCCTCTTCTAGTATCGTAAACAATTTCTATACTGGAGTGCTTGTTTGTAATTTTATTAGCTTCCTTGTGCAGCTTATCTATTGCATTTTTTATGCTGTCCTTATAAATTTTCTGCACAGCTCCTTCGTCTATGCAATAATCGACCGCACATTGTTGAAAGCCGTCATCAATAACGTGAAAAAGAAATATCTTTGATTTGTTTTGCTTGGCAATGTCTATCGCCTCTTTTAACGCGTTATCCGCATAAACCGAAAAATCCGTCGGTACTAATATCTTCTTCGGTGCAAACATAACAATTTTCTCCTTTCCTTTTTCATTAAAGTTGATTTTACTTATTTACCTACTCAAGTTGGTTACTGATTATGTTAAATGCATGCTTCAAAATATGACATGTGGACATGGGGAACACTCATAAGTATCGCCGCTTAAAAAATCGTGTTTCTGCGAAATATAAATCTATTGTTTGGCTGTAGAATGAGTGAACAGATCAGTAGAAAGCAACGTTCTAAATTCTTGCGTGAGCAGAATTTCAGGATCAGGACGATTACTTTTTTGATTGTTTATTCTAATCTTAACATAATTGAATGTCAATGAAATCCTGTCCGAAAAATATGGGGTGCGGACGGTGTTTATTACGGTTTGAAGTCCAGCATCTTTGTTATGGTTGACGTTTTGTTGACTTCAGGAAGCAACGGAGTATATTTTCCTTTGAGAATGCTATGACCGACAAAATATGAATAAAATTATTGCCCCAAATACCTCACTGTTTCAATTGGCATCAACGATGATGTTATTTACCGTGTAGAACATCCATCCATCGGATCGCCTCAGAATCACTGATTTTTCCGAGATAAACCTGTGTTGTCTTCAAGTCCTGATGCCTCAAGATTACTTTCGATACTACTTCGAGCGGAACCCCATTTCTGCTGGCATACGTCGCCGAATATCTTCGGAGATCATGAGGAGCAACCCGAACATTCAATTGTGTCCCGAGTCTCTTAATGAATGATCTTGCCGTCGAGTAGCAGATGGGAAATATCCGGTCTTCTCCATTTATGACTTTCTCTTTGATATACTCAGATAGTTTTCTTGATACGTTCTCCGGCATATAGGCTCTTTCCGTCTCTTTACCTGATTTAGGTTCCCGCAGGGTAATGGTTCTGTCAGAAACATCGGATGCTTTGATCTTAAGTAATTCGCCAATACGTAACCCGCAACGGGCCTGAAGTTCCAGTATTATGCCTATTCCGCTGATTTCGCCACCTGATTCCGATGGAAGTCGCCACCCTGTTCCGAATCATGTCGCCACTCCGGGGTCGGAGCGAAGCGACGCTGG
>Ga0209723_1000936_pt1 | contig 49559 bp, 40 predicted proteins | sample BiotimSIPDNA_2_FD_185750 | JGI IMG/M metagenome (GOLD analysis project Ga0209723, IMG submission 185750) | Anaerobic biogas reactor microbial communites from Washington, USA - Biogas_R2 time_0 SIP DNA (SPAdes) (version 2) | ecosystem: Engineered > Bioreactor > Anaerobic > Unclassified | place... | reverse complement strand
CCTGTCCGGGAACCTTGCCCCCAGGGGAGCCGTGGTGAAGAAGAGCGGAGTTGACCCGAAGATGTTCCGGCACAAAGGACCTGCCGTTGTTTTCAATTCCGAGGAGGAAGTGAAGGAATTCCTCCTGACCAAAAAGGTCGAGCCGGGCTCGGTGCTCGTGGTCCGGTATGAAGGGCCGAAGGGCGGCCCGGGAATGAGGGAACTGTCCATCCCGGCGGCCATGCTCGTGGGAATGGGGCTTCACACCTCAGTGGCCATGATAACGGACGGACGCTTCTCGGGCGCCACCCGGGGACCCTGCGTGGGGCATATCGCTCCGGAAGCCTGGGTCGGAGGTCCCATAGCACTTGTTCAGGACGGGGACATCATCGAGATCGACCTGGAGGCCAATTCCCTGACCCTCCAGGTACCGGAGGAAGAGCTGGAAAAGCGGAGGAAGGAACTGAAGCGCCCGGAACGAAGGCTTGGAGGGGTGCTCTCGGCCTACCGCAGGGGAGTGGGATGTGCGTCCGAGGGGGCAATATGGCTCTTCCGGGACGACGAAGAAGAGAACTGACCGGCTGGCCGGAACGAGACAGCCCCCGGAAAAGACCGGGGGCTGTTCTTTGCGGGCAATTCTGAAAAATTAAAAGAGATTCCCCTCGCTGTTGAAGGTAAGTTCGTACGGCTCACCTGTCACCGTAAGGTTGGGGTGCTGCGACGCATACGGCAGGAGGTTCTCCGAGATTTCGATTTCCCCGAGGTGGACTGTGTTCTTTATTCGCACCATCCTCACGGCAGTGCGGTCCATAACGTTGCTCATCTTGATGGCCGCCTGAATGGCCTGGCGGTCGTTCTTCAGCACCATGGGAAGTTTCACGCTCATGGGTACCGTTGACGTCAGCGCATTCGGGTAGGTCTGCTCGAAATCGAATTTATCGAAGGCCCTTTTCGTGGTAAGGTCCAGGATCCCGAGCCCGTTGGCATTTCCGCTGGATTTGTCGGTAACATCCAGGGCGCCGACCCTCGTGATTTTGGGCCCTCCGGATGCGTAGGGCGTGTGATAGCGGCCGACGATGTTCGTGTCAAAACCGGTTCCGCTGATGTCCTTCCCGATCTCGTCAAGGATGAGCACGTCGAGTTCGTCGAAAAATATTCTCGGGTAGAGACTCCACGCTTCTTTCAGCAGTTCCGGCTCCCTGGTCTCTATCATTTCCTTCCCCATCACCTCAAGCCTCGCAGTTTCGTGATAGGCGTTCTCCAGAATGGCCACGGCACACAGGATATTTTTCTTTTCGATGGTCACCCGTGCGATGGCGGGAACCGTCTCCGCCATTTCCCCGAAGCCAAGCATGTGGGCAAAGTCGGCGCCTTTCTGCTTTCCCATGCCGATGGTGATCATCTTCATCAGTCCGCTCTCGCACGGCCCCCGAAAGGCCACGTGGGGCTTCACCCTGTTGATGACCACAATGGCGTCCGCCTCGTCCGCATACTTGTCCAGGTACACGGGCCGCCCGTTGGCGGATGTCCCCAGCTGGACTGTGTCCATGGTAGCCCGTATAGGGGCTCCCACAAATTCCTCTGTAACCCCCATACCGTTGAGGATATGGATCTGCCCCTCAGCAGTAGCCCCTCCGTGGCTTCCCATGGCAGGAAAGAGGAAAGGGTCTCCCCCGACTGCCCGGATTTCTTTCACAAGGACTTTCAGCATGAGGGCGATATCGGTGATCCCCCGGCTGCCGGCGGTCACTGCGACCTTCCAGCCTGGACGGATCTTTGCCAGGTATCCGCTTTCCTTCAGTTGCCTGGAGAGCACTTCTTCAAGATTTCCGACACGGGGCCGGTCGAATGTCTGGCGCACCTTCACCATCCGGGGTATGGGGATCGGGTCGAGGAGCTGGTCAATAGCCGACATGTTCTTTTCCCTTCCTTCGGATCAGATTTTCAGGGCGACACGGAGGCAGTCATGGCTTGTTGCCGCCATGTTGAAACCGTCCTCCCACTTTTCCAGCGGGAACTCGTGGGTCACCAATGGATCCAGTACGACCTTTCCCGTTCCCACAAGGTGGATGGCAGTCTTCCAGTCGTAGGGGATCTGGGAAATTTCTCCCTTAACGTCGATTTCCTTTACGATGATCTTGTGGGTGTCAACCGGAGCGGTAATGCCGCCCCGTATGCCGCCGCCGGCCCAGAGGACCTTTCCGCCCTTCCGGACGATATCCAGGGATTCCGCTATGGGTTCCACGGATCCCGAGTTCTCCAGGACAACGTCCACGCCTATCCCTCCCGTGAGTTCGGCGATGCGCTTCCGGATGTCCTCCTTATCCACGTTGATCACTTCGTCGGCTCCCATCTTTTTGGCCATGGCGAGCCGGAAAGACGCATCCCTGTCTACGCCGCTCATGAAAATCGGTCCTGCCCCTATGGCCCTGCACACCTGCATGAGCAGGATTCCCCTCGCTCCCGGTCCGAGTATGGCCACTGATTCCCCCGCACGGACTCCCATCCTGGAGACGATGCTGTGGACAGAGCCAGCGGTCGGTTCCATGAGGACCGCAGATTTCGGGTTAACATCTTCGGGGAGGACATGAAGCTGGAACTCCGGCCACACGGTGTATTTCGCAAAGCCTCCGCCTGTTACGTAGTGCGCCCTCCCGTCCATGGGCTTGAGGGTGTTGCAGATGTTGAATCGGCCTTCAAGGCAGGCCGGGCAGTGTCCGCAGTAAAACGTCACGATTTCGCACACCACCCTGTCCCCCGGTTTCACCCGGGTGACTTTGGAACCGATCTCCCTGACCTTCGCCACGATTTCATGTCCCTGGACTACCTTCCGCTCAGGGTGCAGCACCTTGGCGGCTTCTTCCCTGCTTGCTCCCCACTTGTGGATGTCGCTGCCGCAGATGCCGCAGTATTCCACCTCAAGAAGAACATCGTGGGGTGCGTAGGGATTTTCTCCGAGCCTTGGAACAGGAACTTCTTCGAGTGCAACCACTCCATCCGGATTTGTAACCAGGCCGAGCATCGTCTTTTCCATGAGTGAGACTTCCTTCCTTCCTTCTGGTTTAATTTTTTTCCCGGGCTTTCTTCCGGGAGGCCTTCCAGTGCGAATATGCGGGCGTTGACTGGATCAGGGAGAAAAGCGCCAGTGCCAGGAGCACCGCAGAAATCGGGTTTTTCAGGAAAATCATCCATGACCCCTGGCTCATGAGGAGCGACTGGTGCAGGGTCACGTCAAGCATCCTTCCGAGGATCAGCCCTACCACAAGTGGCGGCACCGGGATCTTCAGCTTGTCCATGAAGTACCCCAGGATCCCGAAGGCGAACATGAGGCCGACCTCGAAAAGGTTGTTGTTGATGGCAAAGGAGCCTATAACACAGAGCACGACGATCGCCACCGAAAGGACTCTGTTGCTGATCCTGGTGACGAAAATGCACGCCTTCGTGAACGCTATCCCCTCGGCCAGCATGAAGAAGTTCGAGAGAAGAATGGCCCAGAGAAGGGTGTAGGTCACTCCCGCATATTCGGTCATCAGCGTGGGTCCCGGCATGATGCCGTGGATCATAAGTCCTCCCAGGAGAACTGCCGTTGAGGAGCTGCCGGGAATGCCCAGGGAAATAGTGGGAATAAGGGCTCCGCCGACCACGGCGTTGTTTGCCGCCTCGGGGGCAGCGATGCCGTAAGGGCTTCCCTTTCCGAAGGACTCCTTGTCATCGGAGAACCGCTTCGCCTCATTGTAGGCGAACCAGCATGCCGTGTCGCCGCCTGTCCCCGGGATTATGCCCGTGAAAACACCTATGAGTCCGGAGCGTATGAACGTAGGGATCAGCGGCCGGATTTCCTTCCAGGGCAGCATGATCCTGTCCTTTATGGAACTGATCCGCTCCACAGCGCCTTCGTCTCTCTCGATGAGCCGTATTGCCTGGGGTATTGAGAAAAGGCCGATGAGTGCCACCGTAAAGGGGATCCCGGAAAAAAGGTTGATGTTCCCGAGGGTGAACCGCGGAATGCCCGTAATGGAATCCATGCCGACGGTGGAAAAAAGAAGCCCCATGGCGCCTGCAAGGAGCCCTTTTATGGGCGAGCCCTGTGAAAGGGAGCCTATTATGGTCATGCCGAGGACAGCCACCGCGAAGAGTTCCACGGGGCCGAACATGACCGCAATGCCCCCGAGAACCGGGGCGATCGTGAGCAGAAACAGGGTGCTTATGAGCCCCCCGACGAAGGAAGCCGTAAGGGAGATGCCGAGTGCCCTGCCGGCCTCTCCCCGCTGCGCCATGGGATATCCGTCCAGAATTGTTGCCGCTGCGGCAGGGGTGCCGGGGGTCCGGACAAGTATTGCAGCGATAGAGCCGCCGTACATGGCTCCCATGTAAATGGACGCCAGCATGCTGATGCCGGTTTCCGGGCGCATAACGAATGTTACGGGAACCAGCAGGGCTATGGCCATTGTGGCTGAAAGCCCCGGCATTGCTCCCACAACAAGTCCCAGTCCCGTGCCGGCGGCGACCGCAAGCATGTTGTACCCGGTAAAGACAGATGAGAGCCCGAGAAGAATATTATCTACGATCATGCTAAACACCAGCCTCTCTAGACTTCGAAGAACCGTTCCAGGAGTCCCATGGGAATGGGGAGCTTCAGGAACCAGACGAAGAGGAAGTAGATGAATACCGAAAAGCCGAGGCTGATGAGAATGGCCCTGACGAATCCGGCAGCCTTGAGATACAGGTATGAAACGACCATGAAAAGAGGCGTGGCGATAAAGTACCCGATGCGGGGAATAAGGTAAATGTACACTGCTATGGAAAGGGTGAACAGGATCACTCTCGGCACGTGGACTTTCTGCCGGGCGGAAGTGTCCCCGGCCGGCTCCCCTGTCCCGTTTTTCACATCCCTTACCGACTGCAGCACCATTGCCCCCGAGAGGAGAAAAATCAGTCCCGCGACTATCTGGGGAAAAAGGGCCGCGCTGGAAGGCATGGTGGATCCTTTGAAATAGAAGTAGGCTCCGATAGTAACGGTAAAAGCGGCAAAGAGGGAATGCTTCAGTACGTGTTCCAAATCAGTTACCTCCTGTGGCTTTTTTCCCTGCCCGGGTATTGCTTCGAGCCGGGGGAGAAGAAAAGGGGCGGTTCCGGCGGGATGCCGTGAGTGCCCCTTGTGGCGACCGTAGCTGTTTGGAAAAAGGCGCCGCGGCAATCAGCGCGGCGCCTCCGAATCGGCGAAGAAAAACTACTTCTTCTGATACTGGTCTTTGACTTCCTCCCATATCCCTTTGAATATGGTTTCCTGTTCTTCGAGCATCGCCTTGTATTCGTCCCCGAACTTCATGTCGATTATAGAAGCCCGGTCGTTGCATGCCTTCACGAATTCAGGCATCTCTGCCATTTTCCTGAATGCCTCAACGAGGGCTATTCTGGCCTCCCCGGGAATTCCCTTCGGTGCGCTGTAGCCCCGTGAAGAACCGGATACGACATTATGCCCAAGCTCTTTAAGAGTAGGAACATCGGGAAGCAGTTCGTAGCGTTCTTCTGCGAAAAGGGCGAGGGGAACGAGGTTCCCTGCCTTTATCTGGGGATAGGTGATTCCCAGGTTGTTGAAGCTCGCATCTATTTTTCCGCCCATTGCCGCCTGCCAGGAGGGACCGTCTCCCTCAAAGGGTATCATCTGGAATTTCAGGCCGGTGGCTTTTTCAACGATAAGGGTTGTGAAGAAGTCATCTCCGCCCACACCGGAATTCCCGACGGTAATTTTTCCGGGGTTGTCCTTGACGGCCTGGAGAAAATCCTGCACGGTCTTGTAGGGGCTGTCCTTCCCCACCACGATGATACCGGGGTCAGTAACGACATTCGCAAGCGGTTCAAGTTCTGAAATATTGTAGGTGATCTCAGGGTTCATGATGTAGTTCGTCTGAAGCATGGGCGTGTTGGTGATGCTGATCGTGTAGCCGTCTTTTTTCGAGGTCTTTGCAAGCTGGGTCCATGCGATGGCTCCAGTTGCTCCGGGAATGTACTGGTTAATGAATGACTGTCCGATGACTTTCTCAAGGTACGGCTGGGTCAGCTGCGCGAGGGTGTCGCTTCCGCCGCCCGGCTTGAATCCCTGAAGAACGGTGATCTGCTTTGCCGGGTACGCGGCGAAAGCCGCACCTCCGACCATAACACAGGCAAGAACCACGAGAACCCCCATAACCCATTTCGATTTTCTCATATGCCATTTTCCTCCTTAGAAAGAGTTTTATGGATATTGCGGATCATTGAAGCCGATTGGAATCTTCCCTGTTTGAGCTTGATTCGGGTGTCTTTTGGTTTTTGAAGTCTACAGACTATTTTGTGAAAAAATATATTAGCTGCTCGGCCAAGCTCAACCAGCAGATCCGAATTCAGGATATCCTGTGCGTAGAGAATTGTCAATCATCTGTTCCGCTATATGTTCCGCTATAGTGATGCCATATTCGAAGAGAAGCCCTTTTTAAATCCGAAAGATAATTGAAATCAGGGGCAGAAAAAAGAGGCGTTTTTTCAGTCCTCTTTCCGGTCTGCCCTGAACTGAGTCCCGACAGGAGGACCCCCATTTTTTCTCGCTGTTTGCGGTTTTCTTACAGTCAGCAAGGCGGGCCGAAAGGCCCGCCTTGCTGACTTTGCCTGTTGAATGACATTTATAGTGTCGGTTTATTTTCTCTCTGTCAGCGGGCGAATTGAACATTCCGTGCCCTTCGTTTCTGCAGGAAAAAGACGAGGGCAAAAATGGAAACTCCGAGGGCGTCCCAGATTCTTCCCGGTATGAAAAGGGGACCGGCACAAAGGAAGAGGAGTACCCGTTCGTATATGAAAAGGGAGGTGCTCAGGTATCCCTCTATGGCAGCGGCCAGACTCGTCAGGGCAAACATGACGACAACGGTTGTAATGGAAAAATCAAGAAGGGAGCCCTGCAGCAGCATTTCCGGACGGTAGTAGAAGAGAAAGGGGAGGATGTACAGCCCCTTGGAAAATTTAAAGCTCGTGAACATGGTTTTCCAGGGATCGGCCTTTGCGATCCCCGCCGCGACAATTGCCGCCAGTCCTACCGGGGGCGTTATCTCCGAGTTGATGCTGAACCAGATCATGATGAAATGGGCCACCATGAGCGGGAAGCCCATATCCAACAGTGCCGGGCCGACGGATATTGCGGTGATGATGTACGCGGCGCTGCTTGCCAGCCCCATGCCGAGAACCGTGGAGATAAGGCAGACGAGAATGATGGCAATGAATGGGCTCCCGTGAGACAGAGCCGAGAAGAACCAGGAAAATTTTAGCCCGATTCCGGTCAGACCTACGATGGAGAGAATAATGCCGATGCAGCCGGTGAGGCTCCCGATGCTGAGGAGATATTTTCCTCCGAGAACCATGCACTCGTAGAAATTTTTCCCGTCGATCTTCCGCTTTTTACATGTGTGCGTGATCAGGAGAGCGCCTATTCCAGCAAGCGCCGCGGTGCCGGGGGCATACCCCATGGCCATGACAACGACGATAAGAACGAGTGCGAAGAAGTAGTGCCAGCCGTCCCGGAGTACGGTTCCGACAGGTTCGATATTTTCCGCGTCTGCCCGTCCGATGTTTTCTTTTTTCGCTTCGAAGTGTATGAAGAGGAAAACCGTGGCGAAATAGAGGAGGATCGGTGTTGTCGCAACCGTGGCGATGGTAATGTACGGAATTTGGGTAAACTCGGCCATCAGGAAGGCGATCGCTCCCATGATGGGAGGCATGATCTGTCCGCCGGTGGATGCGGCGGCTTCGACTGCTCCTGCGACATGGGGCTTGTACCCTACCCTGATCATCATCGGTATCGTGAATACGCCTGTCGAGGAAACGTTCGCGATAGCGCTCCCCGAGATGGAGCCGATCATGGCGCTGCCTATAACAGCTGCTTTTGCCGGTCCTCCCACGGTGTTTTTCGTCAGGGCGAAGGCAAGGCGGATGAAGAATTCACCTGCTCCTGTCTTTTCAAGAAAGGCGCCGAATATGATGAAGGGAGCTACATACAGGATCATCATTCGGGCGGAAAGCCCGTAGAAACCCTCCAGACCTGCATAGATACTGTTGACCACACCCGCAAGGTCGGCTCCCCTGTGTCCGAATGCCCCGGGGATAAGGTTGCCGAAAAAGGCGTATGCCAGAAGCACCAGCGAGACTGATGTCAGTGCCCATCCGATGACCCGGCGCCCGATATCTAGCGTGACAAGAATCATTGCCGTTCCCATGATCACGTCGAGAGGTTCGAGACTCCCGAGGCGCATAAACCGTTCGTTGTAGTCGTACATTGCGTAAAGGGATGCAGAAACGGCCAGGACGATAACGAGAATATCCATTCCGGAGGAGAAGCGCCGGTATTCCCGGTTCCGCGAAAACGGGTAAATGACAGCCGTGAGAATACAGACCGTCATCAGGAAGACGGCGTGTTTTATCACCACGTCGGTTCCTATGAAGACGGTCCAGTACAGAATGAGAAAAGAGAGGAATGCCAGGCCTAAGTTGACGAAATGAAGGGGAATACCCGAAAAAGACCGTTCGATGCTTGTGTTGTCAGATTGTGTACTGCGCTTCTCCATTGGGACGGCTCCTTTCAAAAAGCCGGGCGCATTTTCGGGTACATGCGCCCGGCAGCAAAAACGAAATTTCCCTACTTCAGCACTCCGGATTCTTTAAAGAACTTCTCTGCTCCCGGGTGAAGGGGAATGGGTATCCATTTGGCTGCGTTCTCGAGAGACATCCCTTTGCCCGCTGCGTGGACCTTGCCCATATACTTCAGCCCCTCCGGGCTGTAGGCAGCTTTTACCATCTCGAACACCACGTTTTCATCAACGTCGGCCCGGACCCCCCACATGGCGCCGGAGCCCACGGTTTCAACGTCCGCATCCACGCCTTTATATGTGCCGGCGGGAAGAGAAAGAGGAAGGTACTGGGGTTTTTCGGCGATCAGCTTGTCCCTGTATCCGGGGGCAAACGTGATAAGAACAAGGTCGTGTGTAAGCGCAAGTTCGGAGATCGTAGGAGTCGGAAGTGTTGAAACCTCCATGACCGCATCGACCTGTCCTGCCTTCAGGGCTTCCATGGCCTCTCTCGCGGGAAGATAGACGACCTTTTTAAAATCCTTCTCCGGATCAATTCCATGGGCCCGGACCCAGTCAAAGAACTGCTGATGCATCGATCCGCCTGGGGATCCCGCACAGACGACCTTCCCCTTAAGATCGAGGTAGGTCTTGATTCCTGTGGATGCAAGTGTGTAGGGCTGACCGTACTGAAGATACAGAATACCCATGCCCCTCATCTTGTTAAAAGTCTTTTTGTAGGGTGGTTTTCCCTCAAATGCCAGGGGCGGGTCGATGGTGTTCAGCATGCCGATCTCTGCCTGACCTGAATCGAGCCGGTTGATGTTTTCGTTCACTCCGCCCGAGGTGACCGCAGTAACCTCTACTCCCGGAGCATGTTTTGTGATGAAGTCTGCAAGGCCGCCGCCGATGGCGTAAAAGCCTCCTCCCATGGATCCCGTGGAGAAATTGAGCTGGACTGATGCATGAGCAGCAACTCCGCCGATAATAAGAAGCATCAGCGCCAAAGCAAAAACGGTGAATCTTTTCATGATGTTTTCCTCCTTTTTTCTTTTTTGTTCATGCTGCTTTATGTTGTACTCTCCTGCCCGATTTGGGGCTTGAGTTCATCCTCCTTTGCTGTTTCTGAGCCGGGGATCCTCACCTCATGCATCCGGGTTTGGCTTATAAAGGGATTTTTGCCTTTAGAGCTGCCAATGCCTGGTCTCTCAGGTCCCTCCCGGAAGGAGGGGATATAAAGATTTCCATCTTCAGCGCCTGCGTTTTCTCCCTTCCAGTATTCGCAATTCTCAAGCACATGGGCCTCGATTCTTTTCCTGGCTTCATTTTTATTGCCCGACTCGATGGTGTCCGTTATCAGGCTGTGCTGTTCCCAGCTGGGAACACGGTCAACGTGAAAAGTTTCCTCGATTTCCGTATAAAAAGTCGCATAAAGAAGGGTATACATTATGGATCTCCAGTAAATCGGGCTGAATGACCGCTGCAGATACTTGTTGCCTGCTCCTTTAACCAGGGTGAAATGGAATGCCCCGTTGAGGGATGCATAGTCTCCCTTGCGTGATCCGATGGAAAAAAGATCCCGCTGCCGCGAAATAATATCTCTGAGATCTCTGAAAACTCGTGGATGTGGTTTTTCTGAAAGGATAGCTGCCGCCATTCCTTCAATGGCGGCCCGTGCTGAAAAGACTTCGATCATATCCTGTCTTTCGAGAGGGGGAAGAAAATATCCCTTTTTGCCCGGAATCTTTTCGAGTATACCCTCCGCCGCGAGGCGTCCCATCGCATGTCTCAGGGGAGTTCGGCTCATGGAAAACCGTTCGGCGAGCTCTGTCTCGTAGACCCTCTCGCCAGGTCTGATTTCTCTTGTCCGGATCAGTTCAAAAAGGGTCTGGAAAGCTCGTTCTTCAGCCTGAAGGTTTATTGGAGACATAAAACGGCCTCCTGGAACAAGATTATGTGTCCATACTATGTATCCATAAATACACTCAAGAGCATTATATATCCTGCAAAATAGATGTCAATCTTTTATTAACCGGTCTTTTCCCTTGTCCACCCGTCAACCTGGAGGGAGAGTTTATATGAAGAAAATCTGTCCCGGAGTGCTGTTTACAATTGCCGCGATCTCACGCAGATCTGCCTCCTCCAGCTCTTCACCGCATGGAAGGACAACTGTCCGTGACGCCTCATCGTCAGGGGCACCCGGAGGGCAGTCCCAGGACAGGGGTGTTTCAAATCCTGCCGCACGAATCCTCCGTTCGAGTTCATCCTTTCCCCTTTCCACGCGGAAGGGGATCCCGAGAGGCACACTTTCCCCTTCGTCCGGAAGTGAGATGCCGATAAGGTTTGAAAGCCTGCAGGCATTGTATCTTCTTCTCGGGGGAATGTCTTTCCATTCTGTCCTTTCCAGCAGAAAACGTCCTGTTTCTGACGGGGCCCGGGCTTCATCATCTCCATCGAGCAGGTCCTCTCCTCTTCTGAGCAGTGATCGGTCTCCAGTGAGGCTTCCGAGTACTTTACATGAGATGAATGATTCCAAAGGAGGCGCAAGCTTCGGGTCAAGAGGGAAACGGGAGATGAGAAGTCCGCCGTCCGGTACCGGAAGGAATTTGCGGAAGCTGTAAAGGATGAAATCGCCGAACATCCCCACTCCCGGTGTGAAAAGAGCGTGGACGCAGTCTTCGATAATAAACGGACGTTCTGTCACTGGAATGGCCTTGAGGGCTGCTTCAGCCGCCCTGTTCGGAAAGCCGCAGAAGTGAATGTAGAGAAAGACGTCTCCAGGCAGGAAGTGCGGAAGGGGAGTACTTTCCGGAGAGGAATAAAAGAAAAGGCGTAATCCCTGCCTGAGGAAGGGATCCGCGATGGACGGACAACAAAGGGAAGGAAGCCAGGCTCTTCCTGAAAGCAGGTCTTTCGGCAGGGAGTCCAGTCCCTTAGCCAGTGCCGATCTTCCCGACGCCACTGAGAGGGATTTTCTTCCGTCGAGGGGCAGAAGAGAGGGCAGGCCCGGAGAAACGGGATCCTTGCTGAAAATATCAGGTGAAAGGCGTTCGTTGCCCGGGTGTCTCATTCGGGTGTCCCCTTTGGAGGGGGCTGTGTTATTTCCGGGAATAGCTATTTTCTTGTGAGCGCAGCGGCGCCTATTACTGCGGCATCGTTGCCCAGGAGGCTGAGTCTCAGATCGAGGATTTTTTTGAAAGGTGAGGCCAGGTAATCGATCACTCTCGGCCTGAGGACGTCGAGGAATCCTTCACCCCTGCTCAGCCCGCCTCCGAGAATGACCGCCTGGGGGTCCAGCAGGTGAACGGTGGAAGCGATTCCTTTTGCCAGGTGGTCAAGAGCCCTGTCCCAGAGCGGAGCTACCGATGGATCGCTTCGCCTTGTCCACAGGTATTTCAGGTCTGGCTGGAGTCCCATGCTCTCAGCGTTGCGCTCCAGCGCATCAGCGCCGCTTATGCCCTCGAGATGGCCGTGGGATCCGCATCCGCATGGTTCCCCTGCGCCTACGGCCAGATGTCCCGGTTCCCCGGCCATGCCGTGAAATCCCCTGAGTATCCTGCCGTTTATGACGATCCCTCCGCCGATTCCCGTGCCGAGGGTAAAAAGCACGTAATCCGTCATTCCCGCTGCTGCTCCTCCCCAGCCTTCACCCAGTGCGTGGCAGTTGGCGTCGTTTTCTATTTCCACAGGCAGTCCGATTTTTGCCGAGAGGATTTTCCGGACTGGAAGATTATTCCAGCCGGAGAAATTGGGAAGCAGAAGAGCAGTTTCCCGAAGGGTATCGAGCATACCCGGAATTCCCACTCCTACGGGACATTTCGGCCCCGCACCGAGTGTTCTGGCCATCTTCGCGACCTGTGCAGTAACATCGTCAGGTTCCCTGCCCGGCGTAGGTTCCGTGAGGCGCTGCACGATCCTTCCGTCCTCTACGAGGGCTGCTGCGATCTTGTGCCCGCCGAGGTCGATCCCGATGGCCCGCATCTTCTATTTTTCCTCCGCCCGCTTCAGTGCCGAATGTTTGTGGATTATCGGGCCGGTAAGAACATATAGAAGGCACCCGAGAACAAGTATTGCAGCGATCCATGCGGCGTAGGTCTCGCTGAGGATCCAGAGAAGCAGCACGAGAAAAGCGGCCGGCGCGAAATATTTCACCTTGTTGGATGGCTTGGGATATCTGAGGTTTGAAAGCTGCAGCGAGATCATCACGATTATGAAGAGCTGGAAAACCACTGAAACCGGTCCGGTAACGAGAATGTGGCTCTCGGGGTACATGACCTGGGCTGCGAAGGCTGCCAGCGCGATCCACGAAGAGTTCACCGTGATCGGCAGTCCGATGAACCCTCCCTGCCCGCGAAGAGGATCCACAAGCCGGAACTTGGAAAGGCGGAGCGCTCCGGAAAAGACGATCGCAGATGGCAGAATGGTCCTCCAGAACGGGCTCGGCCCGTGGAGCAGCAGGGCGTACATGAGCACCGCCGGCGCAGCTCCGAAGGCGGAAAAGTCAACAAATGTATCCAGCTCGGCGCCGAAATCGGTGGATCCCTTCAGCCACCGTGCAAGGTTTCCGTCCAGCCCGTCGAGGATCAGGGCAAGCATGATGAACTGGGCCGACCGCGCAAGCAGAGAGGGCATGTCCAGCCGCATCGACTCGATCGTGGAGAGGATGCTCGCGAACCCGAAAAACAGGGCCGAAAGGGTCACAAGCGTCGGGAGGACACGCCTCCAGTTTGCCAGGAATCTCAGTTTCCTGAGCTGGTCCCCGGTCATCACTATTCCTCCTCCCTGGGGAGTATCTGTGCGATCACCGTCCTGCCGGCGTGCACCTGGTCACCGACCTGGGCTGTTATCTCGATATCCCCCTTGGGGAAGTACATGTCGAGCCTTGAGCCGAACTTCATCATTCCGAAACGCTCTCCGCGCTTTACCGGCTGGGTTTTGTCGTTTCTCAGCCAGTACACCACTCTCCGGCAAACGGGGCCGACTATCTGGGTCACAAGGCAGGAAGTGCCCTCACCCCTGACCAGTATCTTGTTATGCTGATTCACTTCCGAGGATTTCTCCTGGAACGTGAAAAGCCTCCTTCCGGGGAAATATCCCAGGAAAGTGGAATAGCCGCTTATGGGAAAACGGTTCACGTGGACGTCGAGCAGACTCAGAAAAATGCTGATGCGCACAGTGTCTGTCTTCAGGTAATCTTTTTCGTACACATCGGTGATCTTTGCGATCTTTCCGCTCGCTGCGGCAATGACGCTCCCCGGTTCATCGGGGACGAAGACGTCAGGATCCCGGAAGAAGAACAGCATATAGCCTGCCGAGATATTCGCTGCAAGCAGGCCGGCAAAAAGGGATGTTCCCATGGAGAGTCCCCAGATCGCACACAAAAGAAAAATGACTCCCCCGAACGCTGCCGACCCCAGGAGGAACGGTTTGACTTCAGGACGGAATTTCATTGAAAAGCCCCCTCGTTTTTTCGACTAACAAATTATTATACATTATCATTCCCATACGGTCACCTGAATTTTCAAATCATACGCCTCTATCGTTCTTTTCATATCATAAATGATGGGAGAAAACCGGATAACGTGAGAAATACGCAGTCCTTTCACTTGCCCGCTTTCCTGTAAAGGTGTAAAATCAGAAATATTCATCAGCAGAAAAAAGCGGTCCGTCCGGGAGGTCTTCATGAAAAAAGAAAATGAACTCCCAATTTTGAATGAAAGAAAAATTGAAGGATCATCGCTTCTTTTCCGGGCGTCAGGTATCGTGAAGGTCTACAACCCCGGTATGGAAACGGAGGTGAGGGCCCTTGACGGCGTTGACCTCGAACTGTTTGCCGGGGAGCTTGTAGTGCTTTTGGGAGCCTCAGGCAGCGGAAAATCGACCCTGCTCAACATTATCGGCGGCCTGGATGTTCCCACGGAAGGACGGCTCTTCTACAGGGATGAGGAACTCACCGGTGCGGATGACGACCTCCTCACGCAGTTCCGCAGATCTTCGGTAGGATTTGTTTTCCAGTTCTACAACCTTATTCCCAGTTTGACCGCCCGCGAGAACGTGGATCTTGCCTCAGAGATAGCCCCTGAACCCATGCCTTCCGAGGAGGCCCTCGGGCTCGTCGGTCTTGAAGACAGAATGGATCATTTCCCTTCCCAGCTTTCCGGAGGGCAGCAGCAGCGGGTCGCCATCGCAAGGGCCATTGCCAAGCGCCCCGAGGTCCTTCTCTGCGACGAACCTACCGGTGCCCTCGATGTGAAGACGGGCATAACCGTGCTTGAAGCCATTGACCGTGTGAACAGGGACCTGGGGACCCTGGCGGTGGTCATAACCCATAACGTGGCCATAGCTGAAATGGCGGACAGGGTCATCAATCTCTCCGGAGGACGCATTGTCTCCATGCGCCGGAATGAAGAGCGCCGGCCGGCCTCTTCCCTTTCCTGGTGAAAAGCCATGCGTTCCCTTGACCTGAAGCTCTTCCGGGACCTTGCGGAAATGAAGGGGCAGATGCTTTCGGTCACCCTTGTAATGGTATGCGGCCTTTCCGTGATGATCATGTCGAGGGGGCTCGTGGTCTCGCTGGAGGAGACCGAGAGAAGCTACTATGCATCCGCCCGGTTTGCCGATATTTTCTGCGAGCTGAAGCGTGCTCCCAACTGGCTTGGATCCCGTATCGCCGAAATAGATGGAGTTGCGGAGGTTGAGACACGGATCAGGGGAACGGCAATACTGGATATCCCTGGCATGAAGGAGCCGGCTGACGGAGTTGTCCTGTCCCTTCCCGAGAACAGCCCCCGGAGGCTGAATCTTCTCCACGTAAAGGCGGGAAGGATACCCGAACCGGGGAGAGTGGATGAAATAGCGGTGAGCGCCGGTTTTGCCCAGGCTCACGGGTTTCTCCCGGGAGATGACCTCGATATGACTGTATACGGAGTCCGGAGAAGATTCCGGATATCCGGAATCGTACTTTCTCCTGAGTTCATATACGAGACGAGGGCCGGTGAAATGCTGCCGGAGCCCAGAAGATTCGGCATCTTCTGGATGAATTACGGAGGGCTCTCGAGGGCGCTCGGACTCGATGGTGCCTTCAACAGCGTTTCTCTAAGGCTTTCTCCGGATGCCGATATACAGGAGGTCAAGGCCGACCTCGACAGGATGCTGGCTCCCTACGGAGGGCTTACGGCCTATGGCCGTGATGAACATCCGTCGGCGAAGATGATGCAGGATGAACTGCGGGGTCTCAGGGGAACTTCCGTGGCATTCCCGGTGGTGTTTCTCGCAATTGCCGCTTTCATGGCGGGCACCGTGCTTACCCGCCTTGTGAAGCTCCAGAGGCAGCAGATCGCCCAGCTTAGGGCTTTCGGCTACACATCGTCATCCGTCGCCTTCCATTACCTGAAATTCGTCCTCGTACCCGTCGCCGGGGCAACAGCCCTTTCAGGTACCCTGGGGATGTGGGCGGGAAGGGGATTCGTATCGCTCTACCAGCAGTTTTTCCAGTTCCCTGCCCTGGTCTTCACGCCTGACTGGGGGGCCCTGGCAATAGGGCTCACGGGAGGGGCGGCCTTCATGGTGCTGGGAGTTTTGAGAGCGGTCAGCCGGGCCGCCTCCATCCCTCCTGCCGAAGGAATGAGGCCGGAGGCGCCCGCCCGTTATGCTCCGTCGCCCCTTGAACGGGCAGGAATACACAGACTGTTCTCCCCTTCCCTGCGCATGGCTCTCCGGAACCTTGAAAGAAAGCCCTGGCAGGCTCTTCTTACAACCCTCGGCATCGCCCTTGCGACGGCTATTCCCGTCTTCCCCGGCGCGATGACCGACGGAGTCGAATACCTCATGGAATTTCAGTGGAACCTTTCCCAGAGACAGGATGCCTCGCTCGGGCTTCTCGAGCCGGCAGGCCCGGGAGCCCTGTCGTCCATCCTCCGACTTCCGGGAGTGTATGCGGCGGAACCGTTCCGCTCGGTTCCCGTTATTCTGCGGTCAGGCCACATACAATGGAGGACCGCCATAAACGGTCTTCCGGAAAAGCCCCTGCTGAACCGACTCCTGGACGAAAACGCCCGGGAGATCATCCTTCCGCCTTCGGGGTTGGTCATGTCCCGAAAGCTTGCGGAGATCCTGAAAGTCTCCCCGGGCGATCCTCTGCAGGTCGAAGTCCGGGAAGGGAGGCGCCCTGTTCTCCAGGCACGGCTTTCGAGGACCATAACCGATTTCGCGGGGCTGGCGGTCTACATGGAGATAGATGCGCTCAGAAGATTCCTCGGTGAAGAGGGAACCATCAGCGGAGCTCATGTAAAGGTCGACATGGCGGAATGGGAAGCTTTCCTGGAAGATGTGAAGGAGAGTCCCCGGGTGGCATCTCTCGGACTGACGGGGGCGGTACGGGAAAATTTCAGCAGGACGATAGCAGAAATGATGTGGCTTTCCCAGGCAATGTTTTTTTCGTTTTCCATCATCGTCGCTTTCGGGGTGGTCTACAACGGCGCACGCATCGCCCTTTCGGAACGGTCACGAGACCTGGCGACGCTCCGCGTACTCGGCTTCACAAAAAGAGAGGTTTCTGCCATCCTTATCCTTGAACTGGCCATGCTCACGGCTGCGGCCATCGTGCCGGGACTCCTGCTCGGCCGCTGGATGACGTACGGTCTCATGAAATATTCAGAGACTGAAGTCTACCGTTTTCCCGTCGTCCTCACCGCCGGGACCTACTGGATCGCTGCGGGGACCGTGCTGCTTTCTTCCGGGGTATCATTTGCCGCTGCGGCCCGGAAGGTCTCATCCCTTGACCTGCTCGCCGTGCTGAAATCAGGGGAATAAAGGAGGAATCGCCCATGAGTCCCAACACTTCAGGCAGAAACAACGCGAAAATACGGAGGATGCTGCGCAGGGTGGTCTTCCTCATCATCTCCCTCCTCGTTCTTGCCGCTGCGGTTGTATCTCTCTGGCCTGAGCCGGTTCGGGTGGAGACGGAGAAAATATCAAGGGGGCTTTTTGAAGTATCTGTCGTAGAGGAGGGAAAAACAAAGATCCGTCACAGGTACATCGTCTCCTCCCCTGCGGGCGGTTTTCTCAACAGGGTCGCCCTTCGTCCCGGGGATGCCGTATCTGCCGGCAGTACAGTGCTGGCCGTGATGAAGGGAGAGCCTGCCGGTCTCCTTTCATCACGTGCGGTCGCCGAGGGAGAGGCACGGCTGAAAGCCGCGGAAGCGGCTATATCCCTCCGCCGGAGTGAACTGGAGCGGGCAGAGCAAGATTACAAGCTTGCACGAATACAGTTTGAACGGCTTGACAGGCTTCTCCCTTCAGGGGGGATCGCCAGGCAGGAATGGGATATTGCCCGGAACGGGATGCAGTCAATGTCAAAAGTTGTAAAATCTGCCGGATTTTCCCTGAAGATGGCCGAATTCGAGGCCGAACAGGCCCGGTCAGCCCTGGTCCAGGGTTCATCAGAATCCTCTTCGAAGGAGATCCGGATCCTCTCCCCCGTGGACGGATTTGTGCTGAACGTATTTGAAGAGAGTGCCCGGACCCTTCCCGCGGGAACCCCTATCCTTGAAGTGGGTGATCCTGAAGACCTGGAAGGTGAAGTGGATCTTTTCTCCGTGGATGCCGCTGTCGTCATGCCGGGATCGGAGGTGCGGATCACCGGCTGGGGAGGTGATGTTCCCCTGGCAGGGCGGGTATCGCTGGTGGAACGGAGCGGATTCACTAAAATTTCAGCCCTCGGGGTCGAAGAGCAGCGGGTCAGGGCGAGGATCGATTTCCTGGACCCTGTTCCCCGGGAGTACCGCCTCGGCGACAGGTACAGGATAGAGGTCAGGATAATCGTCAGGAGGAGCGAAAAAGCCCTCCTGGTACCCATGAGTGCACTGTTCAGAAGGGGCGGAGACTGGACGGTCTTTATCGCGGCGGAAGGAAAAGCCGTTTCACGGAGGATCAGTATCGGGCAGAACGACGGGATCCGTGCCGAGGTGCTCGATGGTCTTACGGAGGGAGAACATGTGATCCTCCATCCTTCGGCGGAAATAAGCGACGGGGTGCAGGTCGCAGTGAAATGAAGTCAGTCCGCAGCCGGGGCGGCTCCGGACTGACTTCCCCTGAATGCCGGAAATGCGGGCGCGGGAATCATTTTGTCGAACCCCTTGATGATCTCCATTGCGCCGTTTTTGTGTTCCACAAGGACTGAGCAGTGATCGATCCAGTCTCCGCAGTTGAAGTAACATATACCCTGAAACGCCCTGGCGGCGGGGTTATGGATGTGACCGCAGATGATCCCCTCTGCACCGCTCTTCCTTACAGACTGCGCGATGCGGGTCTCGTAGCGGCTGAAAAACTTCACGGCATTTTTTACCTTCCTTTTGAGGAAGGCGGCCAGGGACCATTCTTCAAAGCCCGCTGCGGAGCGGATTACATTGATCCCCGAGTTCAGCCGCAGGGTAATATCGTAAGCCCTGTCACCCAGCCAGGCAAGCCATCTGCCGTGCTGCATGACGGCATCAAACTCGTGGCCGTGGGTCACGAGATACTTCCTTCCGTCAGCTCCTGTATGGACGGCCTCCTTACAGACTTTCACACCGCAGAACGACCTGCCGTCGAACTCGTTCATGAATTCATCGTGGTTTCCCGGGATATATGTAACTGGAGTCCTGTCCGCAATGGAAAGTATGGACCGTATGACGGATGAATGGGATGAGGGCCATTCAGGCCTCCGGGCCAGCTTCCAGCCGTCGATTATGTCCCCGACAAGATACAGTTTTTCGCACTCGAGGGAAGAAAGAAAACGGACCAGGCTTTTCACCTTGCACCATGGTGTTCCCAGGTGAAGGTCCGAGAGAAAAACGGTCCTGTAGCGGAAGGAATTCATTGAGTCTGCCCCATGCTTTTATTTTCCATATTCGATCCCCTTTGCACTGTTTTCATTCCTGGGAAGATTCCCCCGGTCTGATGATCTGTTTCATTATATTCTCAAGAAGCTGTTTCTTCATCTGATCCTCGGTGCTGGGCGAAGTATCTTTTCCCTCTCCCGTGGGAATTTCCAGGGTGATCTTGATCTTTGTCTCATCTTTGCCCGAAGAGCCGTTGGGCCTTGAAAAGGAAGCCGCAGGTGTATTGGAGGTCACCTTGATGTCTGTCAGGAGCGGAGAATCCCACGTTCCTTTCACGTTGAATGATGTCTCACGGAAATCTTTTACGGACATTCCCCCCAGGAGCCCGGAAAGAAAATTCTGCAGAAATGCCGGGTCGGTGAGAGGATTCCCGTCCACCGCGAGTATGCCTTGCAGTGCCCCGAGAAAGGCATTGAGCGCACGGACGTTGATGTCTCCCATGCACTTCAGGTCAAGGGGCGAGTCGTTCCACCCAAGTGACCCGCTTGCGGAGAAATAGCGGTAGATTTTGTCCCCCACGGGGGCGGAGACCCTGCTGCCCGGCATGAGGAAGATATTTCTCCCGTCAAGGTTGAAACTGGCAAGGATGGAGTTGAACCTGATCTCTCCCGAGTCCGACACCGATTTGAGGGCGCTGAATCCGGAGACGCTTCCTTCTTTTGCTGAAAGCTGCCCGCTTCCGAAAACCATGCCGATCATTCCCCCGGTGCCCGTTCCCCTGGCCGTGAGATCGGCTTTGCCCGCAACCTTTCCCTGCCCGCCGAGAAGCCGTTTCGTGGCTCCTTCCATGTCCATGCCCTTTACGGTGAGGTTTCCTTCCCACCGCATTGTCTTCGGGTCGACCTTTCCGGAGAATGCCGTCGCGCCACCGTAATAATTCGCCTTGCCGTTCCTGATCTCGACGGCACCGTTCTTCCAGGTGAAGGGAACAGTGACATCCTTCGCTTCGGTCCTGTAGAAACCGAGAAGGGGGGATGTTATTTTTCCTGTCCAGGAATAGTCCTTTTCACTGATTACCCCTTTCGCATCAAAATCGGCCTTGCCCGTAAAGTTCCCTGCCGCCTGGCTCGAAAGCCCGACAGCAGTCGCGGCGATATCGATCTTTTTACTGTTGCGAAGGGAAATCTCCGTACCCGACCTGGTAAAGGCAAGCTTTCCGGCAACCGATACGGTGCTTTTTCCGAGGGTACCCTCGGCGTCAATAGAGAAAGCGTCTTTGCCGTCAGGCTTCAGCGAAGCCTTTACCTTCTCAACCAGCATACCATGGAATGTTACCATGGGAGACGTACCCGTGAAAACAGCTGAGAGTTTCCCTTTTCCGCTTTTCACCAGGGCAAGTTTCCCGTCCATGGTTCCCCCAAGGCCTGCCCCGGAGAAAAAGGCTTCAGAGAGTTTCCGGAGATCGATCTTTCCAAAAGATACTGAAATATCGGTTTTTCCTCCGCCTCCCGTTTCTATAGTACCCCCGGCGGAAACCGGCGAGTCGAAAACCTTCGCAGAAGCCGAGACGCGGAGTTTCGGCAGGTTTCCCTCCGCTTTTCCGCTGAAGGCGCTGACGGAGACACCCTCCACTGAAAGATCCGGCGATCCCTTCGCGGAAAGCGACAGCACGGGAGACCGGGTTTTTCCAGAAAGGGAAAACTCTCCCGATAGGGTTCCGGACGCCTTGCCGGCCGCAAGGTCCAGCTGCGGAGCGGCCTGTTTCAGCGAAAGCCCGGTGAAGGTTCCCTTGACGATAATGGAGGGACTTGCTCCGAAAGACGTTTTTCCCGAAAAGACGGTTTTTCCGCCCCAAAGGTCAGCGCTGCCCCCCGAGAGCACAAGGTCGTTGCCGGAAATCTTTCCCCTGAATGAAATGTTTCTCAGCGGAAGTGTCTTCGAAAGGTCGGTGTTCCGGCCCCTGAGGTCGAACTCCGCTGCAGGCGATGCCAGGGGAGACTTCACTGACCATTTCAAATCGAAAAGCCCCTCTGCTCCAAGGGGTTTTTCCCCGTCAGCCAGGGATTCCACGAAAGACCACCTGATGTTTTTTCCCTCGCCGTCAAGGGAAATTTTCGGCGTTTTCCCCGTAAGGCCGCTCAGTCCCCCTTCCCCGGAAAGTGTCCCTCCTCCTGGGAGGGACATGGAAAATGCAGAGACCGCTATGGTTTCAGCAGTGCCCGAAAACGAAAGGGAGAGGTTTTCGGGCTGTACTCCCCAGATAGAAAATTTCTGAGTTGAAAGCTTCCCGGCCAGGGTCATTTTGCCCTCCGGGGGATATTCCAGCTGGAGGTCTCCCCTGGCGTTTCCGCTCAGCGAAAGCCCCGGCGCGAAGGATGTCCCGGCTGATTTCAGGTTGAGTTTATCAGAGCTGACCGATACTTTCGTCGACGTCTTCCCCGTCTCCAGAATATGCACTTTTCCGTTCGCCGCAAAGGGAGAACCCTCCCATTTTCCCGCTGCGTTCAGGTCGATGCTGTTTCCCTTCGACAGTACTACGTTCCCCTTCAGGTCCGCCACAGAAAAACCCTCGAGAACGACGTTTCCTTGTGAAGAGAAAGAAACCGGCCCGCTCAGCTGATCGAAGGGACCTTCAAGATCTGTCCTCAGGGAGGACAGCTTTCCCTTTCCGAATGAAAGCCAGGGGAAAAACCGTGTCCATTCATCGAAATCAACGTCTTTAAGCCCGAGTTTTATCTCTGCATAGGGTTGTTCTGCGAAAAAAACGGAGAAGTTTCCCCCGGCGGGCGAGGAGAATACACGTCCATCCAGGGGGGAAAGGGTTGCCTTTTCATCGTCTGCGGACCATGTGAACCTTCCTTCCATGAGAAGGTCCCAGATGTCTCCTCCGGTTATTTCTCCCTCTCCCGAAACCAGAAGTTTCCCTCCGGGACGGCTGACGGTAAGGGTCGAGTTTACTGTTCCCTTTGCAGTGAATGGGAGGTTGAAAAAACCTGCGGCTTTTTCCAGCACAAGATCATTCACGTTTCCTTCGAGGAAAATTTCCGGCGAGACTTCGCCGGACAATGAAACAACCGTACTCCCCGCTTTCAGGAACCCGCCCGTAAGATAGACAACACTGTCAGCTGCCAGTGAGCCTCCGATCTCCACCTTGGTGCCGAGAAAATTCCCTCTCCCCTCGATCGTTGCCGTTCCCTTGCCGGGTGAAAGCCTCAACAGATCAAGAGAGAGAGTTCCGAGGGGTGTGATGAGCTCCACGGGAGAGAACACTACCACCGGCAGAAAGGGCATTCCTCCGGACGATTCAGGGAGGTCGGTCCTGCGGACAGCCGAGAAAAGCCTGTCAGTGGCAACGGATGCCCGGTTCAGTGACAGCTTGTCCACCTTTACGCTTCCCCTGAGCAGGGAAAGAAGAGAAAGTTCCACTGTCAGGCTTTCCGCACGGGCCATTTCTTCTTTTTCAAAGGAGAGCCGAACGTTCTCAGCCGAGTAGCCGACCACAGGGTTTCCTGATACCGTCTCCGCGGAAATGCTCCATCCGTTGAGGCTGCTCATGGTTTCCAGAAGGGCTGAATGAAAAAAACCTGTGCCGGCGTCGTATCCGGAAAACAGAACAAATGCGGGAACACCCAACAGGACAGAAAAGGCTGCCAGGACCAGAATGAGTTTTTTTCCGATTCGCGTCATTGCTTTTTCCTTTCGTTTCGCCTGTAATGCTTTTTTATAATACAGCATCCACGGAAAAACTATATACTACGCCCGACAGGGAGCATAGAGTGGTATTACTGAAAATAAAAGATCGAAAAGTGCAACCTGTTCAACCCACATATGGCGGCCTGTGAAAACCTGTGGAATTGTGGATATGTGGAAAAGTCCGTGGATAAAGCGAATAAACACCTCCGAAAAAGCTTGAAAAAAGGGGTTTTGTGGATAACCTGCCCATGTGTGGATAGTCCGGGGAAAACACTAGGGATGAAAAGGCTTCTTTTATTCCGGAGTTCCGTCAGCCGGAATCCCCGCTCACCTGGAGCGACGAGACGATGGGGAGCTCACAGCCTGTACGGGTAAGAATGAGCTTTCCTGCCGCAAGTACCCTGTCGCCTTCCTTAAGAGACCAGAGGTCTTCCGTCTCAGGGGCCCTGTACGCTGCCAGGGACAGCTTTCCTTCCCTGAGGAGAAGCCTCCTCCCCCGTTCCTCCCGTTTTTCCACGGTCATCCGTACCGTGATAAAGCAGCCGGCAAGAACCGCAGCCTCGTTCCATACCTGTGCTGCCGTAAAAATACGGCGCTCCGCCCTGCTCCACAATCCTTCGTTTTCATTTCTGGCTTCTGACATGGCGCTGAAAATCCTGTCCGCGTATTTCCTGTTGGGAGGAATGGCAAGAGGAAGAGCGAGCCCCCTGCGGACCAGCTCCTCGTTGATCAGCAGATCTCCCCCTGGACGTGAGACCCACACGTATGCCAGCAGCCTCCCGTACCTGTCGATCCGCTCCAGGTCGTACTCGATCCTCACACGGCCGGATGAAGCCAGCCGGATGTTTGCTTCCCGGGCCTCCCTTGCCAGCTCTTCTTCGGGCCGTGCCGGATGGTGCAGTTCGGGTGTATCAATGAGAAGATACCGGATGACGGTCCGTTCTCCCTCCACAGGCGCAGTTATGGTATCACCGTCGTTTACCTCGATGGAGCACGAAACCGGGTGCGGAGCGTCCGCAGCGGTCAAAAGGGCCGCGTACATCGCCGCTGCTGCGGCAAGACATGTGAAAAGTACCGCGAGCCGTTTCATGATCAGAACCTCCTGCAGGTTTTGTATCCGCCTGTACTGAATTCAATAGAAAACATGGAAATCTCTCCTCTCCTTTATTTTACCCTTCCCGGGTGATCGGGAAAAGAGATTTTCCTGCGATGAAAGGTATATAATGTCAGGAAGCGAGTCCACGAGTGAAAGGGGAAGTGTTGTGGAACCTGCCGTTCAAAAACAGCTTTCATTCTACGGGGATGCCCTTCTCCGCTACAGGGACGCCTTGGCGTCATACGGGGGTAAAATACGCCTGACCGGTCCAAGGGAACCTGAAATACTCTGGAGAGAGCACATACTTGACTGTCTCTGCTCCGTGCCGTTTCTGCCCGGTAAAGGAGCAGTCATCGATGTCGGCTCCGGTGGCGGGCTTCCGGGCATCGTATGGGCTATCTGCAGGCCGGACCTGGAAGTGACCCTTCTCGACAGCGTTCGCAAAAAATGCGGAGCACTTGGGGACATGGCCCGGGAGCTCGGATTGTCAAACGTCCGTGTCGTATGGAGCCGGTGCGAGGAGTACGCCCTGAAGGCCAGGGAATCCTTTTCTTTCGCCGGTGCGCGGGCAGTTGCCTCTGCCGGTGTGCTGCTCGAGTACCTGTCGCCTCTCGTCTCCGTCGGGGGAGAAATTCTCGCCATGAAAGGACCGCTCTTTGCCGATGAACTGGAGCCCCTTGAAGGAAAATGGAACCGCATGGGCGTATCCTCTCCATCCCTTGTCTCCTATGATGTGGAGGGAAAACAGCTTTTTCTCGTCCTGTGGAAAAAAAATGCCCCCTGTCCCTCCCGGTTCCCACGGAAAGCGGGCATGGCGGAAAAAATAAACTGGTGGAGGTGACGCCCCCTTGCTCATACTCACGGTATCCAACCAAAAGGGCGGAGTTGGAAAAACGACCACGTGCGTCAATCTCGCGGCTGAGCTCGGAAGGCTCGGGTATTCGGTCCTCGCCGTGGACATTGATCCCCAGGCCAACTGCACCAGCGGACTGGGAATTTCGCCCTCCGAAATCGACTTCAGCCTATACGATGTTCTTCTGGGAGAGACCGAAGCAAGAAATGCCATCGTCCCGACCCAGTGGGAAGGGGTCTCTATCCTTCCCGCCACCATCGACCTTGCAGGAGCTGAAGTGGAGCTGGCAAGCGTTATCAGCCGGGAAACGAGGCTTCGGAGAAGCCTCGGCACCCTCGACGAGTACGACGTGGCCGTGGTTGACTGCCCTCCCTCGCTGGGAATGCTCACCATCAACGCCCTTGTGGCCTCTGACAGGCTCATCATACCCATACAGTGCGAATACTATGCCCTTGAAGGTGTTGGTCAGCTTGCCCGGACTGTAAGGCTCGTAAAGGACAGCCTCAATGCGGACCTGACCATAGACGGTGTGCTTCTCACCATGTTCGACTCCAGGACAAGGCTTTCCGGCGAGGTGGCTGAAGAGGTACGCCGGCAGTTCGGGGAAAAGGCTTTTTCCGCCGTTATTCCGAGGAATGTAAAACTTTCGGAGGCGCCGAGCCACGGCGCTCCCATATGCTATTACGACCCGGCCTCCTCGGGAGCCCAGGCGTACAGCGACCTGGCAAAGGAGGTGTCCGGACTGTGGCTAAAACGAGAGCCCTAGGAAAGGGCCTGGGTGCACTCCTCTCAATGCCCCGGGAATCAACTGACGGTGAAAAAAAAGGACCCGAATACATACACTCTCTTCCGGTCAGGAAGCTTCGTCCCAATCCCTCCCAGCCAAGGAGGGAGATAGATGAAGTCGCCCTTGAATCCCTTACGGAATCCGTACGGATCCATGGCGTCGTCCAGCCCCTTGTCGTCAGGATGCTTGAAGGAACGGAAGACTACGAGATAGTGGCGGGTGAAAGACGATGGCGGGCAGCCTCCGCAGCGGGTCTTGAGGAAGTCCCTGTACGGGTGATACAGGGTACGGAAAGGGAACTTCGGGAAATATCGCTGGTGGAAAACATACAGCGGGAAGACCTGTCGCCTCTTGAGGTAGCAGCTGCATTGTCGGACCTCATTGATGACTTCAGCCTCACCCAGGAGGAAGCCGCCGCCAGGATCGGATGGAGCCGAACAGCGGTGTCGAACAGGATACGGCTGCTGCAGCTTCCCGAGGAAGTAAAAAATATGCTTGCGGAAAATCTTATTTCGGAAGGTCACTGCCGTGCACTCCTTTCCCTTGATTCACCGGAGGCGATAATTGCTCTCGCCAGAACCGCGGAGGAAAAAGAAATGTCCGTACGGCAGGTAGAGGACGCCGTAAAGCGGGCGAAAACAGGCAGGAAACAGCCGGAAGCAACGCCTTCACGGTATTTCATAAGGATTCCCCAGACCGTTTCGGAAATGGCCAGGGGACGGGGAATTTCCCTGAAGGTAACCGGCAGCGCCAACAAGGCAAAAGTATCCATAGACGGCCTTACTCACGAACAGCTTGAACATTTCTTCCGGTTCCTCGAGGAAAAAGGCGACGAACTGTTTCCCGGCGGATAAGGAGAAAACGAGTGAAGGGAATCGACGATCTGATAGTATACGGTAAAATACTCTCCACGGGTTTTTTGATAGGAGGATATGCTTTTTTGGGTGTTCTCGGAGCCAGATACCTGGTAAAGGCAGGATATCCGGAGTGGCTGAATGTCGCCCTTCCATTACTGACGACAGTGTTTGGAATTTACCAGGGCTGGATGTTTATCAGGGAAACATTGAGAAAAAAATAACGAAATGTTTCACGTGAAACATTTTTGAAGGGATGGTTTTATGGAAAACATTTTTGCTCCCTGGCGTATGGCCTATATCCAGGTCTCGAAAAAGCAGGAAGGCTGCATTTTCTGCGATTTTCCCAATGAAGACAACGACGAGGAACGGCTTATCCTCCACCGGGGGGAAAACTGCTTCGTTATCTTCAACGCCTTCCCGTACAATCCGGGGCATCTTATGGTCGCTCCCTATCGCCATACAGCTGATTATGAGACGCTGTCCGACGAGGAAATGCTGGAACTCCACAGGCTTGGAGGTACATGCATCGAAGTATTGAAGAAAGTGATGACCCCCCAGGGATTCAACCTCGGCATCAATCTTGGCAAGGTTGCCGGGGCCGGTTTTGATGGTCATCTTCATCTTCATGTTGTTCCCAGGTGGAACGGTGATACAAATTTTATGCCCGTCTTTGCCGAGGTAAGGGTCGTTGCGGAAGGCCTTCGGGAAACCTATAAAAGAATGAAGGACGCCTGGCCTATATGACTGACAGGTATCGTCAGCCTGCAGCGGAACTTTCAAATGAAATAAAAATTGAGAAATCCCGTTTTATCGCTTCTATAAAGATTTGCATTTCCGAAGAAGAAGCCAGGGAAAAATTGAAGGCTGTTTCAGAAGAACATCGGCAGGCATCCCATAACTGCTGGGCCTACCGGATCGGCACTGAAAAAGTTCGGGAGTATTTCTCAGATGACGGCGAGCCTGCCGGTACAGCCGGAAAACCTATCCTTGGTGCCCTACATATTTATGACGTTACCAATACGCTCCTCGTAGTCACCAGGTATTTTGGAGGAAAGAAACTTGGTGTCAGGGGCCTGATCGAGGCATACGGCACCTCGGCATCCGAGTTGCTCAGCATGACGGGAATAGTTGAAAAAAGAAGATCAGTCCGTTATGTGGTCGTTATGCCGTATGACATGATCAAGCTCATGGAAAGATTACTTGACTCCTGTGAGGCACCCCGTGAAGAACAGGTTTTCGAGTATGCTTCCGAGGTATCTGTCACATGTTCGGTACCGGAAGACATGGCCCCGCAATTTGAGAGCACACTGGAAGAATGGAAAAATACAGGCAGGATCAGGAAATCGCAGCTCCTGTCATCATGAATGGATTCCACGCAGCCGACTAAAAACCTATGAAGCAACTTCCCGTGAAAAATTCGAATCAACACACTAACGTTCTTTCCGAAACTCCATCAGGCAATACACTCCCGAAACATTTCTTCAAGAGCTTTCCGTCCCAAAATTATCCAGTTACATGACTACTCTGGAATGACATACCCGAGTTCGAGCCAATAGTGTTGAAAAAGGATAGGTTGATTTTCTGCCTATAGTGCTGTGTTATCACAGTCTGTAATTTTGTCGGTTCCAATTCCAGTCTCCAATCCGAACATGCAGCATTTAAAAAACAACACTTATCATTTAACCGCAAGGGGAATCACGAGGCATGCATGACTTTGACCTCACGCGGTACTGCATACGGTTTCAGGGGGAAGCAGCTTGGGAATTTAGTTGTGAAGTATTTAAATGTATTCAGAGTAAAAGAAATATGATTGCCTTGCATTATTTCCCGTTTTCTTCAGTAAAGTTTTACATAACCTGTAAAGAAACATTATGAATATCAGAGTGCAGATAAATTAAAGGTATACACAATGAACATAAGGTATCTTTATCCTGGCCAAAATTGTGAACCTGGATGTACATTGCGATCCTTTTCAAGCGTCATTTACGAATATAACGGTTGAAGATGTGAAAAAGTCGAAAAGGAAAACCGTACAACAATGATTCCGTAAGAAGAAATACCTACGGATCCAGTGACAGTCTGTATTTGCAGAAATATGGCTGACCGTGAAAACCAGTAAAACAGGAAATAATAAGGTTGCCGGGAAGAGTGGAGTAGGGGAGTGACTTGTATAGGTCAGAATAGATCAACGTTCTTTTACTGTTTTAAAAAAGTGATTTCAGCAGAAAGACCACGAAATGGAAGGAGGTTTTTGATGGAAAAGAAAACGATAACCAATAAAAAAAGAGATATTGCGCTTTTATCTGTCAACCAATAATATATATGGATGACAGGGGGGACGAAAAGAATGCATTCTCAATATGGCAGATTCATACTTGCCTCTTTTTTCGCAGGATTGACAGCAGTGGGGGCTTTTCTGAGAATTCCTTTTCCGGTGGTTCCCGTAACGCTGCAGAATCTGGTAGTGCTTTTATCAGGCTTTATTATCGGGCCAAAGCCGGCCTTTATGGCCCAGGCAGCCTACATCATTCTCGGGCTCGCGGGTGTACCTGTTTTTACAGGCGGGGGAGGGATATCGTATATCCTATCGCCCACATTCGGGTATCTTCTGGCCTATATGCCCGCATCCTGGGCGGTAGGAAGGATAGCCCTGTCCGGGGAACCTTCCGTTTCGCGGTACACTATGGCTGCTATGGTGGGGCTGGCTCTCATATACCTCATCGGGGCTTCCGTCCTGTACATAAACCTGAATTACCTTGCAGGCAAGCCCGTGACCCTTACGGATACGGTACGAATAGGAATATACCCTTTTATTGTTCCGGATCTTCTGAAAGGTGCGGCCGCAGTGCTGTTTGCCCTGAAAATCAGAAGACACGTATGGAGGAAGGAGCCCGGGACACAGCAATAGGATCTGGAAATACATAAAAATTGCCACAGGAAAAATAAGCAGGAATACAAAAAGGGGAATGTTTCACGTGAAACATTCCCCTTCATTCTGCGGAAGAGGCAAAAACAGAAGAAAATAGGCATTGAAAAGCGTAGGAAAAAACTGATCTAAACTGACTATAAGATGCCGTTTTATTCTCCGTCGGAGATTCTGTTAATTTTTTCGATGTACTGTCTTACAGGAAATTTTCTTTCCGCCCCCCTGTAATTCATATACCGTATCTTTCCGAATACCGGCCGTTCGGGCCAACCGCGGTCGTGAAGCCCGCCCACGGCCCAGGAAACACCTGCTATGCCGTTGGGGTCCTGCCCGTCGAGGCTGTACCTGTCATTGAGCAGCAGGGCGGTTGAGAAGGCCTCTTCAGGCGAATCGGACCATTCGAGGATCTTTTTTGCCCAGTACATGCGGCACCAACCGTGCATTTTTCCTCTCATGACAAGTTCCGTCTGGGCTGCGTTCCAGAGAGGATCTCCGGTGTCACAGCTTTCAAGCCTGTTGAGCGGGTATCGGGCAGGGCGCGTATCTGCCCTGTGCTCGTCAAGGGTCTTTCGGGCCCAGTCCGGAATTCCCTCGTATGTCCCTGCGTCTTCCCTGTAATGGCAGAAATTATCCGCAAGCTCGCGGCGGACGCACAGCTCTTCAAGAAAGGCAGCCCGGGATGGGGTATCGCCGGTCTTTTTGACCTCAAGTGCCGCCCTCTGCGGTGAGAGGTGTCCGAAATGGAGCCAGGGTGAGAGATCCGAGGTGCCGTTTTCTGCGGGGTTGTTCCGCCGGTCTCCGTAGCTGTCCAGCCTGTTCCGGATAAAAAAGGAGAGCCCCTCCGATGCGGCGCTCTCTCCCGGCTTGATCCACGAGATGGCGGGTCCGTACGCCTTTCGCCGGACGGACTTCAGCGCACGGTCCAGAGAGAGAAAGAGGCCTTCCGGGACAGGAGGAACTGCCGGGAGAGGTTCAAGCCGCGGAAAGTCCAGGAGCCATTCGTCGAGGAGGGGAGCGGCCTTTCTTCGAAAAGTGGCCGCACTGAACTCCTTTTTGGGTGAGACGATCCACGCCGGTATGATATTGTGCCCGTCGGTCTCGAATACGGGGCATACTGAGGAGGCCGCAGCGTTTTTCTTCCAGGGGCGCTTTTCAGGATAGGGATCGAAATCGGTCACCAGGAGGGCCGCGTCGAGGAGACGGCATGCCTCGGGTATCTTTTCCCCCGGGTCGCCGTACAGGAACAGGAGCGGTATATTATATCCTTCCAGTATCGCTGCCGTTTCCCTGAGTCCTCCCTCGAGAAAGGAGTAATGCCTCGAAGATGCAGACGAAAAAGAAGGGGAGAAGCAGAAAAGGACCACAAGCCCCCTTCCGGGTTCCGACGCGGCCTCTCGGGCCGCCAGGAGTCCCCAGTTGTCCCGGGCACGCTGCTCCCTGGACATCCAGTAAACTGCCGGGCCATTCCCGGATTTCCCTTCCGAAAGAAGCCGGGTCCTTTGTGCCGCCCCGGCGGAGAAAAACCGGTCATTCATTTCCTATACACGCTCCTTTTGGATTACCCGGGAAATAAACGCCCGGAAACAGATATGAAAAAAGCCCGCTCAGGGCGGGCTCAAAACAGTCTCTCTAATCCAGGACCTCCACCAGCCTGACCTTGAAGGTCAGTTCCTTCCCGGCGAGGCTGTGGTTCGCGTCGAGCAGCACCTTGTCCTCTTCCACCGATGCCACGGTCACGTTCATGGGCATTCCCTGCTTCGTCCTCATCTGGAGGGTGTCTCCCACGGAGGGTGTATAGTCTTTCGGCATAACATTCCGCGACACCTGGAAAACCATGTCATCTCTGCGCTCGCCGTAGGCCTGGTCAGGCGGAAGGGTCAGCGTTTTCTCTTCCCCAACGGCCATTCCCTCCACGCCACGATCGAAGCCTGCGATCATCTGTCCTGCGCCGACAACGAACTCCAGAGGGTCACGGCCCGTGGATGAATCGAAAATGTCCCCGTCCGCAAGTGTCCCGGTGTAGTGTACGCGGACCTTTTTTCCTTTTTCTGCGATCATGTGTAAGTAAACCCCTTTCTCCGGCGAAGCCGAAAATTTCCGGCCGGGCCGGAATGAATAGGGGTATTGTAAGGGCTTCTTTTCCATAAGGCAAACGGAGAGAATGAAAAAGAAAGGCCCGCCTCAAAACCTGAAGCGGAGGCGGGCCGTTCCACTTTTTTCCTCTTACGGTTCAAAAAACGCCCCGGCTATTTCCTGTTTTTCATCATCAGGCAAAGAGGAACCAGTAAAAGCAGCATCGCCGGACCGAATCCGCCGGCTTCACAGCCCCCGCCTCCTCCCGAAGATCCTCCGGTGATGAACGACCAGGTATCCGACCATTCGGAGAGCACATCATTTGAATCCCTGTACCGCACTCTCCAGTAGTAGACCGTTCCATTTGCCAGGCTTGCTGCGACAGTCTTCGCGGTGAGATCCGAAAGACTTTCTTCGTCGATCATCAGCCAGGAGGTGAAGTCTGCCGCAGTCCCCAGCTGCCAGTGCGAAGCCTTGTGGGTCACCCCGGGAAGGAGTGATACGAACGGTCCGGAGATAAGGTTCGGCGTCAGTGACACGCCCGCAGATCCGTCGGAGGGGGAGAGGAGTGCGGGTTTTTCGGCTCCCGCAGGTTCGTTCAGCCATGGATCGTAATCTACGAATCCCGATACCCTGCTTCCCGTTCCGGAGGGGTTATTGTAGTCCGGGGTCCCGGGCAGGGACTTGTCGTCGAATGGACCGCCGGCGTCTCCCCACCAGTTTTCCTTCCCGTCCAGAAGTTCCCCGGTGTTATTGTAGAAGCCGTACAGCGCGGCGTTCAGAATGCTGTTTCCTGAGAATAGGACGTGCGTATCCGCGTGGGAAATAAGACCGGTACTCATGGAAGCAACGTATATCCCGTAATCGACGTTTTTCACCTCGTTGCAGCGCACTGTCACCTCGGCCGGCATGCTGTACAGCAGGTAGTTGAAGTAGATCCCGTACCCGGTTCCGGCAATGGCATTGCTCTCGACGAAAACTATTGCCGGCGTCCTCCCGAAGCTGCCAAGATACTCGATGTAAATTCCATATTGAAAGGGGCCCTTCACCTTGTTGCCTGAAATGCGGGTCGTATCCTCAGGGCATCGGATATCGATCCCCGCGTCTCCCGGGCCGAGAGATGCGGCCCGTGTTACCGTATTGCCGGTGATCTCCGTGTCTCCCCCCAGCCCCTTGTCCAGTTCCTCGCACTCCATTCCGGTGTAGCAGTCCGTTGCCGTATTGCCGGTGATGCGAACGGTGCATCCGTTGAATCCGCACATGTAGCTTCCTGTTCTGCAATTGATCATGGTGTTGTTTGAGAACGTGAATTCCGATCCTTCCATATTGCTGAAGAAGAAGGAAAATCCGTGTGATGAAAAATCTTCGGCGGTATTGTTCGTGATCGTGACAGGAGTTGTGGGTGCTCCTCCGAAATGGTGAATACCGAACGTCCCTGCGGAACCCGGAAGGATCCGGAACCCGTCGATCGTTACGCCGAAACCGGTTCGGATACCTATCACATCCGGCGAGCCCCCTGCGCCTTCCACAACTGCAAGTCCCGGCCCGTCAACTGAAACCAGGGTGAGATCGTTCGTACTGATTTCGATGTCTTCAACATAGGTGCCGGCCCGTACCTGTATCGTGTCTCCGGGAGCGGCGGCGTCCAGGGCATCCTGGATCACCGTGTACATTTCACCCGGCCCTACAGTGAGCACTGCGGCAGCTGCGGGCGGTGAGGCCGCTGTTATTCCCGCGAGCAAAAAAACGGATATGAAATATATTTTCAAGGCTGTCCATCTCTTCATAACGTATCCCTCCCCGACACTGAAAGCTGAGAAGCCGTCCGGCTCCTCTCACGAACATCTTTTCTTCGGCTGAAGTCGTTCAAAAATGGGAATACGGGATCGTTAAATAAAAAGAAAATTCCGATATAATGTACGAATATAATAGAGATGTGTGAAGAACTTGTCAAGTTTAGTCATATAAATCTGTCATGTATTTTTTTAAGGAACGCAGATTCATGAACCGGCAGCTTTATTTTTTCTCCGCGGATCAGCGGCACTGAAAAAGAGTCCGGCAGAAGGGCATTCAGAATAAAAACCTTGCAGGGATATGGAGGCGGAACTGTCGGTTCTTTTGAGTATAAAAATGCTTCCTGTTCATCCCGGCCTGTTTTTGCACCGCTTTAATGGGTTACAATAGCGTTGTTCAGCCCTGTTCTGTATTGTGTCCTTACTGAAGCCGGCAGCCGTGGAAGGATCCTGCGGCCCGATCCGAAAATCCGAAAAGAGGTATCCGCGGTGGAGCTGTTTCTTCTTATTCTTGCGATCTTTTTTTTATACAAGGGAGTGCGGGCCCTCCGCAGGCATTCGGCCGTCCGGAAGCATGGGGAGGACGAACCGGCTCCCGGCGCTGTCCGGGTCGAGCTTCCCCAGGGAGCCCCGGCGCAGTGGTTCGGTGCGGACAAGACCCCGGAGGTGAACGGCTGGTCCATTCCGGGAGGGCTTGTGTATATCGGGGGGAAACTTCTCGACTACACCGGGTTCAACGACCCCTGCCTCATCAATACCGACCTGAAGACCGAACCGGGGTTGAGTCCGCAGTATCCTGTGGAAGATTCCTTCCCCGACTACGGAAAACTGTCCCCCGGGCAGCGGGGGGCGTATTTATCGTGGCTGTCGAAGGGGAGAAGCGACCCGTCTGCTGATATCGCCTATGTGTTTCTTTTCTTCTACGGCCTGGAGCGCAGGCTTCTTATCGACGGCCAGCGCCGGCTGGTCTCCGCGGAGGAAAGGGGAGAGATCGTCCGCGAGCTGCTCCGCCTGCTCCCCATATACGGGGAGAACCGCGGGTTCCGGGGGTATTGCCGGAACCTCCTCGCCGTGGAGTGGGTGCTCTACGGCAAGCCTGACGAGCAGCCCCCCTACGTTGACTTTTCAGACAGGTACTGCGCCGAACCCTTCGCGGCCGTCCTCGCACGGTATGCAGCCGCCGAGGAGCCCATACCCCCTGACACAGCCCTTCAGTGGCTGATCCTCAATCCGGAACACGGTTTGAAAACCGCTGCGAGGCGATGCCCCGACCTCTTCAGGAAACTCTTTGCCGTGCGCTACAGGGAAAAATTCGGCGACGGCATGATCATCCGTTCCACGAAAACCTCACTCACCCTCACCTACAAGGCAGCGAGTCCGTCCCTTGGAGACCGGCTCCGTCTTCGGATCCCCGGCCTTCCCAATCCCTTTATCCTCAAGACCCCCCTGAAGAAGATCGCCGCCATCGCCGGCCGGTGTGCCGACGAACTGGAAGCCTACAGCAGGCATATCGCCAGGGGAGGCAGCCCTGACGCGCCCGGTGCTGCGGCCCTTCTGCCCCGGGATCTTCTTGCGGAAACCCCCGCGGGGGAAGGGGTGCGGGGACGCCTCGCCCGCCTGTGCGGAGGGGAAATACGCCTTGTGGACGCTGACGCCGTCTTCGGGGCTCTCGGGCGGCCCGTCCCGCCCAAAATGGACCTGAAGCGGTCGGAGGAACTGGCGGAGACCCTTGAAACATTCGGCTTCGGCATGGCCCCCGATGTGCGGATCCACGCACTCCGTCCCTCGCCCCGGGGGAAGATCGCACTTTTCTCACCCTTCGTCCGTCCTTCCTCCCCTGCGGAATTCGCCCTGGCGGCAGCGCTTATCCGCCTGGGGTGCCTCACTGCCCAGGCAGCCGCCGGTGTGTCGGGGGAAGAGATGAACGTCATCCGGTCGTTCCTTCCTGAAGAGGGTATCCTTTCCGGCGAAGAGAAAACTTCCCTTGAGGCGCTGCTCGCCTGGTGTTCCTCGGTGCCCCAGACAGCCGCCGGCCTTCGGGGAGTGCTCGCCCCCCTTTCTCCTGATGAAAAGGCTGCGATGGGGCGCATCATGGCGGCCGTCGCGGCTGCAGACGGCACGGTGGATCCCGCCGAAGTCCGCCAGGTGGAGAAGCTGTACGCATACCTCGGACTGGAGCGGGACCAGGCTGCACGGAATATCCACGCCGTCGTGACGGGGACTCCCCGGGCAGTTCCGGCGCGGCAGGGAAGTCCGGGGGTCTTTTCCCTTGACATGGATCTCATCCGCCTCCGCGAGGAGGAGACCCGGCGGGTGGGAGGGATCCTTCGGGAGATCTTTTCATCGGAGGACGAAGAGCACGTTGAGCCGCTTCCGGCCCCGGATCCCTCGGATCCCCTTTCAGCCCTTGACGAGGGGCACAGAACGCTGCTCCAGACCCTTCTCCGCAGGGAGACGTGGAGGAGAGAGGAGTACCTCTCGCTCTGCGACAAGCTCTCGCTCCCTCCGGACGGTGCGCTGGAAATCGTGAACGAATGGGCTTTCCGGGCCGCGGGCGCTCCTCTTGCGGAGGACGGAGACCCTATCTACATCGATATAGCCCTTGCAGAGGAGGTTCTTTCCAATGGCAGGCAGAAAGACGAGAATCAGGCCCCGTGAACGGGACGCCATCATCCAGTCCCTCCGTGCAGGTGTAACTCCCCGCACGGGACTGCACCACATCCAGGTAGGCCGTGCGAGGGAGGTTGAGGCGCTGCTGAAGGATCTCGACAGGATCCTCGACGGCGGATCCGCCTTCAGGCTCATCATCGGGGCCTACGGAGCAGGAAAGAGCTTTTTCCTCCAGCTCGTCCGGTCCATCGCCCTGGAAAAAGGACTCGTCACCCTCCACGGGGATCTTTCGCCGGACCGCAGGCTCTATTCCACCGGAGGCCACGCCAGGAACCTCTACGCGGAGCTGACGAAGAACCTCTCCACCAGGACCAAGCCGGACGGGAACGGCCTTCCCGGTCTCGTGGAGCGTTTCCTCGCCGAGGCACGGAGGGAGGCGGACGCAGAAGGGGGAACGGTGAAATCTGCGATCTCGAAGCGCCTGGAGAAGATCTCGGAGATGGTCGGCGGGTACGATTTCGCATCGGTCATCGAGGCATACTGGAACGGCTACGAACAGTCCGACGACCGCCTTCGAGCCGATGCCGTCCGGTGGCTCCGGGGCGAGTTCGCGACCCGGACCGACGCCAGGAACGCCCTTGGCGTGCGCACAATCATCGACGACGGCAATGTCTACGACTCTTTGAAGATCCTGAGCCTCTTCGTCCGGCAGGCGGGCTACGGCGGCCTGCTGGTGAACCTCGACGAAATGGTCAACCTGTACAAGCTGGCCAGCTCCAAGGCCCGGCTCTCCAACTACGAGCAGATCCTGCGGATGCTCAACGACTGCCTCCAGGGAACTGCCGGGGCCATCGGCTTTCTCCTGGGCGGCACCCCGGACTTTCTCTACGACCCCCGGAAGGGTCTCTACGGCTACGAGGCGCTCCACTCCCGCCTCACCGAGAATACCTTCGCGAAGGCCGCGGGGGTAACGGATTACGACGCCCCCATCCTTCACCTGGGAAGCCTCTCGGCGGAGGAGCTCTACGTGCTGCTGGGCAATATCCGGAACGTCTACGCCTCGGGGGACCCGGCAAAGCACCTCGTCCCGGACGAAGCCCTCGCCGCCTTCCTTGCCCACTGTTCGAAGAAGATCGGGGAGGCCTATTTCCGGACCCCCCGCACCACCATCAAGGCCTTCGCGGACTTTCTCGCGGTGCTCGAACAGAACCCGGAGATACAGTGGACCTCCCTCATCGACGAAATACCCGTGGAGGAGGACCGTCCCACGGACATGCCCGAGATCGCCGATGAAGGGGAGGAGGAAACCCCGGAAGACGGGCTGTCCTCCTTCAGGATCTGAGGGCGACGTGGAAGCATCCGAGGGGTTCGGCCGGTTGGCAGAGGGAGTCCGGCGCTGGGTCTGGAGGCAGGGATGGCCCTCCCTCCGCGAGATCCAGGAGATGGCCCTTCTTCCCGTGCTCGAGGGAAAGGAGGACGTGATCCTCAGCGCCGCCACGGCCGGGGGAAAGACGGAGGCTGCGTTCCTGCCCGCCTGCACGCGGATGGCCGAAAGTCCTCTCCCCGGGATCGCCGTTCTGTACATCAGCCCCCTTAAGGCCCTCATCAACGACCAGGCCCGGAGGCTTGAAAGCCTCTGCGGCTCCGTGGGCTTTCCCGTCACGCCGTGGCACGGCGACGCTCCGGAGGGGGGAAAGAACGCCCTGAGGAAGGATCCCCGGGGCGTGCTGCTCATCACTCCCGAATCCCTGGAATCCCTTCTCATGAACTCATCTTCCTGGTGCCGGGAGGCATTCGGAGGGCTGGTGGACGTCATTGTCGACGAGTTCCACGCCTTCCTCGGCACTGAGCGGGGGTGCCAGCTCCAGTCCCTCCTGCGCCGCATCGAATTCCTCATCGGCCGGACGGTCCCCCGCGTGGCCCTCAGCGCGACCCTCAGCGGCATGGAGATCGCCGCTCTTGCACTCCGCCCCGAAAAAACCCTTCCCTGCAGGATCCTCGTATCCGAAGGAACGGGGAGCGAACTCCTGCTCCAGGTCAGGGGATACAGGCTCCCGGCCCCCCGAAGGGGAGAAAGGGCTCCGCTGCCGGAAGGGATGGTGAACGACATCTACCGTCTCCTGAGGGGAGACTCCCACCTCCTGTTCACCAACAGCCGCTCCCGGACCGAGGAGCTTGCCGCCGCCCTCTCAGCGCTCAGCGAAAAGAATTTTGTCCCCAACGAATTCTTCCCCCACCACGGCAGCCTCGCCCCCGAACTTCGCCGAAGCCTGGAGGAGCGGCTCCAGAAGAAGGACCTTCCCACCACAGCGGTGTGCACCTCGACCCTCGAGCTGGGTATCGATATCGGGTCGGTGGCGTCCATCGGCCAGGTGGAGGAACCCTCCACGGTATCCGGTCTCCGCCAGCGCCTCGGGCGGTCGGGAAGAAGGGGCGGTCCCGCCGTGCTCCGGGTTTTCGCGGAAGAGCCGGAGATCACCCCGGACAGCCACCCCGCCGATTTCCTCAGGTTTTCGCTTGTCCAGACGGCGGCGGTCCTCTCCCTGCTCCTGGAAAAATGGAGGGAACCTCCCCGGAAGGGGCTGTACCATCTTTCCACCCTCGTCCAGCAGACCCTGTCGGTGATCGCCCAGTACGGCGGCGTCAGGGCGGACCAGCTCTGGACCCTGCTGTGCGGCACAGGCCCCTTTTCCATGGTGGGCAGGAACGATTACGCTGAATTCCTGCGGGGGCTTGCAGAAAAACACGCGATCACCCAGCTTGAGGACGGCCGTCTCGTACTTGGCACCGGGGGCGAGCTCCTGACGGACCGGTACACCTTCTTCACGGCATTCGCCTCGCCGGCCGAATACAGGCTCGAGCACGGGGGAACCGTTCTCGGCACCGTCCCCCTCGAGATACCCCCTGCTCCGGGTCAGAGGATCCTTTTCGCAGGACGGGCATGGAAGTGTGTCTCGGTGATCGGGGAGACGAAGACCATTCTCCTCCGGCCGTCCGCCGGGGGATCTCCTCCCCGGCTTTCGGGAGGGACCGCCATGGTCCACGATACGGTCAGAAGGAGGATGAAGGAGGTCTTTCTCGCCGGCGATCCTCCTTCATACTTCGACCGGACCGCCGCCGCCCTCTTCCGGGAGGGGGCAGGCAGATTCATGGCGTCGGGGCTCGGGGAGACGGACATCCTTGAGGGCAGGGACGCCCTTCATCTCTTTCCCTGGAGGGGCGACGAGGCCGTCGAGGCCGCCGCCATGCTCCTCCGCAGGAAAAAACTTAAGGTGGAAGCCCTCAGGGGTGTGATCACCGTTCGGGAATGCGGCCGCATGGCTCTTTTGTCGGCGGTGAAGCTCATCCTCTCGGAACCTCTGCCGGAAGGGGAGGATCTCGCTGCGGACGTTCCGGACACGGAAGCGGAGAAGTTCGATCCCTTCGTCCCGGAGAAGCTCCGGAGGCGGGGCTGGGCCGCCCGGCACCTGGATGCGGCGGGGGCCGCGGAGTGGCTTTCCGGGCTGACGGAACAAAAATGATAGAATAGCAGGCGATCCAGTCCTGCCCGGTCGTCTCTGCGGAAGGACGGAAAAGGAGCTGAAACCATGGAATCAGGCAAACGAATCGCCGATTACGGCGTAACAATAGGGATAATGCCCCGGGGGCCGCGGAACGCCATCACAGATGTGGAAGGGGTCCGCGTGGGCCACTGCACCCTCTCCGACGGCCCCGTGCAGACGGGAGTGACGGCCGTCCTGCCTCACGGCGGCAATATCTTCAGGGAAAAACTCCTCGCTGCCGGGCACGTGATCAACGGTTTCGGCAAATCCGCCGGGCTCATCCAGATCGACGAAATGGGCACACTCGAGACCCCGATCCTCCTCACCAACACATTCTCCGTGGGCACCGCCTCGGAGGCTCTCGTACGGTACATGCTCGGGGACAACCCCGACATCGGCCGGGAGACGGGAACGGTAAACCCCGTGGTCTGCGAGTGCAACGACGGATATCTCAACGATATCCGGGGTTTCCATGTCAGGGAGGAACACGTGCTGCAGGCCATCGCCTCCGCTTCGGCGGAGTTCCGTGAAGGAGCGGTGGGAGCGGGGCGGGGCATGTCGTGCTATCAGCTTAAGGGGGGCATCGGGACCGCGTCAAGAATACTGGAAGTTGAGGGATCGTCCTTCACCCTCGGCGCGCTCGTCCTCTCCAACTTCGGCCAGATGGAGGACCTCCGGGTGGACGGCAGGCATATCGGCCCGTCCATCATGGAGACAGACCCTCCCGGCGACGAACAGGGCTCCGTCATCGTGGTCATCGCCACGGACATTCCCCTCACGGAACGGCAGCTCGGCCGGGTGGCCAGGCGCGCCTCAGTGGGGATAACCCGCACGGGGGCCTTCATAGGCAGCGGAAGCGGAGAGATCTCCCTTGCCTTCACCACGGCCAACCGGGTCCTGCACGACGAAACGGCGCCGACAGTCCCTCTGGCCATGTTCAACGAAAACTACATCAACCTCGCCTTCCGGGCGGCGGCGGAATCTGTGGACGAAGCGGTGCTCAATTCCATGACATGCGCCGGATCCGTCACGGGCAGGGACGGGAATTACCGCCTTTCCCTCGCCGGGTTCTCCGGCCTCTTCGCCCGGGGATGACCGTGACCGCCCGAGACAATAAAGGAGACGATACCCGATGACCGAAGAGATGCAGAACATTGAAATGAACGATAAAGAAACACCTGATACGGAAACGCCGGATGCCCGGTCCCAGGACATTGAGCAGCAGCATGCCCGGATGCAGTTTCTTGACAAGGCGAAAAAGCTCCACGAATGGTGTTTCGTGGCCGACGGGCACAACGACCTCCTTCCCCGGGTGCTTTTCAAGAGAGCGAAAGGGCGGACAAAAGTAATAGAGCAGGACTACCTTCCCCTGTTCCGGGAGGGCCGGGTCAACCTGGTGGTGTCGTCCCTCTTCATCGGCGACGAATATCTTCCCGAGATGGGGCTCAGGAGGGCCCTGGGCTGCATCAGCGCCCTCCGCGCGGAGATGGAGGAAAGCCCCGGGCTCTTTTCCCTCTGCCGGAATACGGCGGAAATCGAGGCGGCCAACGAACGGGGCGAGCTGGCCATACTTCTCTCCTTCGAGGGGCTCGAACCCATAGGGAACGACCTCTCCCTGCTCGGGATCTTCCACGAGCTGGGTGTCCGGGGCGTGGGCATCGCCTGGAGCCGCAGGAACTACGCCGCTGACGGATGCTCCTTCTCCCCCGTCCGGGAGGGCAGGAAAGGCGGTCTCACGGAATTCGGCGTCCGGGTCCTGGAGGAAGCGCTCAGGCTCGGCATGTACCTGGACATCAGCCACCTCAACGACGAGGGTGTGGAGGATGTATTCTCCCTCTTCGACGTTCCCGTGACGGCATCCCACTCCAACTGCCGCGCGCTGACGCCGGTGATGCGGAACCTCACCGACGAGCAGACTGCACAACTCGCCGCCCGGGGAGGCGTCCAGGGGCTCAACGTCTGCAGCGCCTTCGCCGGAAATCCTGATGAAAAGCAGGTGGACGAAAAAGACCTCGCGGACCATGCGGACCACATAGTGAGAACCGCAGGACCCGGTGTCCCCGTCTTCGGCTTCGACTTCTGCGACGAGTTCCGTGACTTCTCCGGCCCCGGCCCTCACCGGTACTACGACTGCATCAGTGGATATCCCAAAAGCTTCGGCCTCACGGCGGAACTCCTGTCCCGGGGGTATCCGTCGGACCAGATCGCGGGCATAATCGGCGGAAACCTCCTCCGCTTTCTGAAAAGCACCATCGGCTGAAGAAAAGCCCGGCGGCACCTTGAGTGAGCCCGGCCCCCAAAGGAGACCCAAATGAGAAAAACGATATTTATACTGGCACTGATCCTTCTGCTGCAGGCGTCCAGCCTGCCCGGAAAAGCTGAAGAAACTCCCTGGCAGCCCCTTCACGACTACGCCCTCTCCCTCTACCGTTCCGGCATGTTCTCCGAAGCCGTCACGGAAGGGATGAAGGCCCTCGAGGCTGCTGAGAAAGGAGGCGGGCCGAAATCGCTTCCCGCGGCGTCCACACTGGGGCTCATAGCCAACGCGTGGCACAGTCTCGGACAGTATGCCGAGGCGGAACAATACTACCTCCGCGCACTGGCGATCCACGAGGAGCACAACGGCCCGAACCACCCCGACACCGCCTCGACCCTCAACAACCTCGCCCAGCTCAGGCACTTCCAGGGCCGGTACTCCGAGTCGGAGGCCCTCTACAAACGGGCCATTGGATCCTACGAAAAATCCCTCGGGGCCGATGATTTCTCCCTTGCGACCCCGCTGAACAACCTCGCGGAGCTCTACCGCTCCCAGGGAGATCCCGACGCAGCTGAACCCCTGTTTTTCAGGGCAATGGGCCTTTACGAGCAGCACCTGGGCCCCGATCACCCCAACGTGGCCATGTGCCTCAACAACCTTGCCCTTCTGAACCAGGCGGGCGGCAGGCCGGACCAGGCGGAGGCCATGTTCCGCCGCTCCCTGGCCATATTCGAGACCCTCGGCCCGGAGCACTCCTACGTGGCCGCGTCGCTGAACAACCTGGCACTGCTGCTCTTCGAGGAGAAAAAAGCTGCCGCCGCCGAGCCCCTGTTTCTCAGGGCCCTGACCATCTACGAAAAGAACCTCGGGGAGGGGCACCCCTCCGTTGCCTCGGTGATCCACAACCTTGGGGAGCTCTCCCGGGCAAAGGGGGACGCAAAACAGTCGGAGGCCTATTTCAGAAGGGCCCTTGCCATAAAAGAACGGTACCTCGGCACCGACCACCCGTCGGTGGCCGGCACCCTTGAAAACCTCGCCGCCCTGTACAGGGAGACTGGCAGAACGGACGAGGCGCTTCCACTGGAGGAGCGGGCGGCGGAGATACGGGGGCTTCCCCGCTGAGGATCAGTGAAGAAAGCCAAAAACAGCCCGGGCTCCCTGTTTTCGGGGAAACCCGGGCTGTTTGCGGAAAAACCGGCCCCGGTTTACTGAAAGTCGTCCAGAACTCTTACGGCGGAGATTTTATCTCCCCATCCCCAGCCGTGAAGGGTCGGAACGTTTTGCCCGGCTCTGAAAGTGTTAAGAGGCTGAGTGTGTGTACCGGGGTTGATGTGCTCGTATATTTCAACCCTTACACTGCTTCCGACTTTAAACGAGCTGATCCTGTCGTTCCAGCTTTTGTTCGAATTTTCCATCATAACTTTCGTAAGATCAGGCTGGTGGTGGTTTGCCCTGACTATAAGATGTTCCCCTCCGTAGTCCACGTGCTCGAAGAACACCACCTCGTCCGGCTGGGGCTCAACCGCGTCGTCTGCAGGATCCCAGTCCTTTTCCCGTATCTTTATGGAGGAGATCCTGTCGCCCCACCCGCTGCCGTGGAGATTCCCGATTTCCGTGACCCCGTTTCCGTCTCCCCTGTGCTGGACGCAGCCTCCCTCGTAGTTGATATGGGTGCACACGTAGGCCTGGGCGTTTTTCCCGATCTTCAGGGAACTGATTTTGTCGTTCCAGGTTCCCTTGGCATCCCAGAGTGAAAGCTGTGTGAGATCGGGCAGGCTTTCCCCGACGGAATAAATTCTGTATTCTCCCAGGAAGTTTGTGTCCTTGAAGAATATTATCTCTTCATCCATGGGTATGATTTCCTGATCGTCCGTCTGTCCCGTACCGTCAGTTCCTCCGGATTCCCCGGTCTGATCGGACCCTCCGGTATCCCCTGTTCCGCCGGTTCCTCCTGTTTCTTCCGAACCGCCTGAGCGTTCGCTCTCCGGCGTCCAGCCCCTGGCGCGGACCTTCATCGAGGATATCCTGTCTTCCCACCCCGTACCGTGAAGGCTCATGATCTCCTTGTCTCCATGGCCGTCGCCGCTGAAGGAAATGCAGGGTCCCCCGTAATTGATGTCGGTGCACAGGTAGACAAGCGCGTCTTTTCCTATCTTCAGTGAGCTGATCCTGTCATTCCATGTTCTGCCGCTGGAAATGGGCCACTGTCTCAGGTCGGGATAATCTCCGACCGCATTCGGTGAAAGCATTGCTCCGTAGTAGTTGGCATGTTCGAAGATCAGAACCTCGTCAGGCCCCGGAACGACCCTCTGCAGGATCCTGACGGATGAGACCGTGTCTCCCCAGCCCATGCCGTGCAGGTCGGCAACAAGAAAATCGTTTGTTCCGTCTCCCTCGAAACTGATGCTGGCACCCCCGAAATTGGTGTTCTGGTACAGTATGACCCTGGCATTCTTTCCGACCGCCAGGGAACTGATCTGATCGTTCCATTTTTCTCCTGTGTGAAGGTTCCACCGGGAAAGATCGGGAACGACGTTGTCATATGTGAAGCCCATGTTTCCTCCTTCAAAACCCGGACTCTCGAACAGGATCACCTGGAAATCGGCAGGATCCGGCGGATCCGCCGCATGTGCAGAAAACGGAATGGAAAGAAGGAAAACAATCAGAACCGCCGCCAGTGCTGCACCGGGAACACATCTGATCTTCATGGAAAGATCCCCTCCTTAAGCCTGAAGTGAAAAATACCCTGAAAAAAGAAAATTATTACAACTGTTCGTTAATTATAGTGAGTGCTGGAAATCCAGTCAATCGGGTCCCGCGGAATTCTTCAGGCAGGGCATGTGCTGTTCATGGAATATATATTTCAACCTCGCGTAAAGTGAGCTGCGGATAGAAAAATTTCACGAAAACGTGTATGATATGATTATAAATATTATAACCTGGAGGGAATTCTTTTGGCGATCTACATGAACAACGGGGCCACGACATGGCCCAAGCCGGAGTGCGTGGCAAGGGCCATGTCGGACTTCCTCACCGGGTGCGGCGCAAACCTCGCTCGGGGAAGCGCATCGAAGCGCGACATGGGGACCCTCGACCTGGTCTTCTCGTGCCGTGAGCTTCTGGCGTCCTTCTTCGGGGGATGGGAAGGCGACGCAAGGTATGTGACCTTCACCGCCAGCGTCACCGAATCCCTCAACGTGGTGTTCAAGGGATACCTCAAACCCGGAATGAAGGTCCTCATCTCGTCCATGGAGCACAACGCGGTCGTCAGGCCTCTCAGGCGCCTCGAGACCACGGGCGTATCCGTGGAGGTCCTTCCCTGCGACGAAGAAGGCTTCCTCCATCCATCAACAGTGGAGAAAGCACTGAACGGATCCGGGGTTTCCATGGTGGCCCTCTCCCACTGCAGCAACGTGTGCGGCACGATACAGGACCTGGATTCCATAGCCGCCCTCTGCAGGGAGGCAGGAGTTCCCCTGGTCGCCGACTGCGCACAGACTGCGGGCATTCTTCCGCTCCAAGCGGAAAAGCTCGGCCTCTCAGCCCTCTGTTTCACGGGCCACAAGGGCCTCCTCGGTCCTCAGGGAATCGGGGGCATTCTCTGGAACCCGGATTTCGCTGAAAAAACGGACTGGTTTGTTGAGGGAGGCACCGGAAGCTTCTCCCATCTCGAACTGCAGCCCGACACTCTGCCGGACAAGTTCGAGGCAGGCACCCCCAACCTTCCCGGGATAGCGGGGCTCTTTGCGGCCCTTGAATGGATAGGGGAAACGGGGATGGAGAATATCAGGAGACGGGAAGAGGCACTCGGCGCCCTGCTTCTGGAAGGGCTGCTCTCCCTCCCCGGCGTTCAGCTCTCGGGGCGGAAGACTATGGACGGCCGACTGCCCGTGTTCGCGGTCAACTTCCGCGGCAGGGACAACGGAATTCTCGCGGCCAGGCTGTCAGATGAATGGGGTATCGAGACCCGTCCGGGCCTTCACTGCGCCCCGCTGGCCCACAAGACACTCGGAACATTCCCGGGAGGCGCGCTGCGCCTCAGCCCGGGGTGGTTCACCACCGTTGAAGAAGTGCAGAAGACGGTGGGAGCCCTGAAGGAAATACTCTCAACATGAAGATCGGAGGAGGAGCAGTCATGAGACTCACTGAACTTTCCACTACAAGCGGCTGAGCTGCAAAAATAGGTCCGGCGGACCTGGAGAAGATCCTCAGGGATCTCCCGCTTGCACGTGATGAACGGATCATAAGCTCATGGGGCTCCGGCGAGGACGCCGCCATCTGGACCCTCGACGCCGAAAGGGCGGGGGTCCTCACGGTGGATTTCATTACTCCCGTATCCGATGACCCGTATACGTGGGGGCAGATCGCCGCGGCGAACTCCCTGAGCGACGTGTTCGCCATGGGAGGGAAACCCTTCGTGGCCCTGAACATTGTCGGCTTTCCCACGAAGGCCCTGGGTCTGGACGTGCTGAAGGAAGTCCTCAGGGGAGGGCAGGAAAAGGTCGCCGAGGCGGGAGGATTTCTTCTCGGCGGGCACAGCGTGGACGACAGGGAACCCAAGTACGGCCTCGTTGTCTACGGAGAAGTGCGGAGGGACTCCATCTGGAAGGTCACGGGCGCAAGGCCGGGCGACCTCCTTATCCTCACCAAGCCTGTAGGCACGGGGATCGTGGCTACGGCAGTGAAGGCGGACATGGTGGAGGATGAAGCCTCACGGACCGAGGCCGCCAGGTGGATGACGACGCTGAACGACCTGCCCCGGCGCATCTCCGAAGCGGAGTGCCGTTCCGTGAACGCCTGCACCGACGTCACCGGTTTCGGCCTCGCCGGCCATGCCCTGGACATGCTCTCGGGGGGAGGCCTGAATCTCACCCTGGGGATACGGAATGTCCCCCTTCTTCCCGGCGTCCTGGATCTCGCATGCAGCGGCCTCATCCCGGCAGGGACCTACAACAACAGGGTCGCCTACGAGGACAGGGTGAAGGACCCGGGAAAACACGACGAGATCCTTATGGACATGATCTTCGACGCCCAGACGTCCGGAGGCCTCCTGCTCGCCCTTGGCAGGGACGATGCGGAAAAGTTGCTTCCGGTGATCCGCGGTTTCGGTTTTGAGCAGGCGGCAGTGATCGGACAGTTCTCCGAGGGGGACGGAACCATAGAAATAGCGGACAGCATCTAGATTTCCGTCCGCTCCCGACCGCCAGTCCCCAGGTATGTTCCCGGACATGTTCTCATAAATCGTACCGCATAAAAAAAGTTTCCCATAATCTTCTGAGAAAGGTGTTGTCTTCATGAAAAGCATCAACGGAATTCTCATTTCCCGCTGGGGGCCGGCCATAACCGGTGCCTTCGTGGGAGCGGCGGCGTCACTGCTTGTGTACTTCGGAAATCCCGGAAACATGGGGATATGCGTGGCGTGCTTCACCCGCGACATCGCGGGAGCGCTGGGCCTTCACCGGGCCGGTGTTGTCCAGTATCTCAGGCCCGAGATACCCGGCTTCATCCTGGGGGCGTTTCTCGCTGCATTCCTCAGCCGGGAATACCAGCCCAGGTCCGGTTCCTCGCCAGTTGTACGGTTCTTCCTCGGTTTCTTCGCCATGATCGGCGCCCTGATCTTCCTCGGGTGCCCGTGGAGGGCCTACGCCCGTCTCGCAGGCGGCGACTGGAACGCTATTGCGGGAATAGCCGGCCTCACGGCGGGGATAGGCCTGGGCATAGTCTTCCTGTGGAACGGGTTCAGCCTGGGCAGGGCGTCCAGGTCTCCCGCCTGGGCAGGGGCCGTTATGCCCCTTGCCGCTGTCGCCCTCCTCGCCCTTCTTTACCTGAGGCCTCTTTTCGGTCCTGAGGGGACCGGCCCTGTCTTCTTTTCCAAGTCCGGACCGGGCGCTGCCGCGGCGCCTGTTCTCATATCCCTTGGCGTCGGGCTTGCCGTGGGGTGGATGGCCCAGAAAAGCCGCTTCTGCACCGTGGGCGCACTTCGGGATCTCATCATGCTCAGGAACGGCCATCTCTTCAGCGGCGTGGCGGCCTTCCTCGTCTCGGCCTTCGTCGTTAACCTCCTTCTCGGCCAGTTCAGGCCCGGATTTGAAAGCCAGCCCGTGGCCCACACGAACCAGCTGTGGAACTTCATCGGAATGGCCCTTTCCGGCCTCGCCTTCACTCTTGCGGGAGGCTGCCCGGGACGCCAGATGATCATGTCCGGGGAAGGGGACGGTGACGCCTCCGTATTCGTTCTCGGCATGCTGGTGGGCGCAGCTTTCGCACACAATTTCTCACTGGCAAGTTCCGGTGCGGGGGTCACGTCCTTCGGTATGACGGCGACGGTGACCGGTCTCGTTTTCTGCCTTGCCGTGGGCCTGCTGTTCAGAATCAAACTGGATTAGGGGGAATGAGAAATGTCTGAAGCTTTTGTAGTCGATGCACGGGGCCTTTCCTGCCCCCAGCCCGTTATGGAAACGCGGAAAGCCCTTGAGAAGCACACAGGAGGGCCTGTGGAAGTCCTCGTGGACACGGTCACGTCCCGGGAAAATGTCGCCCGCTACGGCGAAAGCCACGGGTGGAAGGCCGTGAAAGAGGAAACCGATGACGGTTTCAAAGTAACCTTTACCCGCTGAAACGGCTGCATTAACGAGAGGGGGCCGCGCATCGGCGGCCCCCTCTTTTCGTATCCCGTGCAGCGGCAGGGCGTTTTTGCTGTACAATAAGCGGGAAGCGATGTTTTCTGCTTGTTATATTTTACATACATGCCGCAGGCACAGGAGGCGAAGGGATGGACAATTACTACGCCGGGAAGCTCAACGCGGGCAACCTGCTTGAAGTGTACAACACGGGTATCGGCAGGGTACGGCAGTACCTGGAAGCGGAGATCGACTTCATCTGCAGCCGTCTTCACGCTCATGAGACGGTCCTCGAGCTCGGAACGGGGTACGGCCGTATTCTGAAGCGGATCGCCCCCTTCGCGAAAGCCGTGGTGGGGATCGACATCTCAAATGATTCCATCGCCTTCGGAAGGGATTACCTCAAGGGATGCTACAACTGCACCGTTCTTGTTCTGGACGCCCACGGGATGGCGTTCGACGGGGAATACGACGTGGTGCTCTGTCTCCAGAACGGCCTCTCGGCCATGAAAGGGGACCCGTACGACCTGGTGGAGCGAAGCATGAAGGCTCTCGTTCCCGGAGGAAGGGCGTTCTTCAGCACCTATGCCTCCGGCTTCTGGGAGTGGCGCCTCGAATGGTTCAAAGAGCAGGCCGGCAAGGGGCTTCTGGGTGAACTGGACATGAAGAAGACCGGCAAAGGCAGGATCGTCTGCAGTGACGGCTTCACCGCGACGACCTTTTCGGAGGAAGACCTCGAGGCCATGGGAAAAAAGACCGGCTGCCCCTACAGCCTGCAGATGGTTGACGACTCCAGTCTCTTTCTGATCATCGAGAAGAACTGAGGTATCAAAAACGGCAGGGAAAAAAGAAACGGAACACACTTGCTAAAATTTAACAGGGGTGTATAATTAATCTGAACAATGAATGTGAAACTTTCCAACTGATACTTTTATCCAGAGCGGCTGAGGGACTGGCCCTATGAAGCCCGGCAACCTGCCTGAAAAGGCGTGGTGCCAACACCAGCGCTCCGATTTATCGGGGCGGATGATAAGAGGAGAACCAGAAGCACGGATCTGTCTCGATCCA